>Ga0116171_10000057_pt1 | contig 105081 bp, 90 predicted proteins | sample AD_JPNHW2_MetaG_FD_89798 | JGI IMG/M metagenome (GOLD analysis project Ga0116171, IMG submission 89798) | Active sludge microbial communities of municipal wastewater-treating anaerobic digesters from Japan - AD_JPNHW2_MetaG | ecosystem: Engineered > Bioreactor > Anaerobic > Digestate | place...
ATCAACAATCTTGCCCCCCTGGTGTCGCCGATGATCGCAACAGCCCGGGTGATCCGACAAAGGTATGGATCCGGTACCAGAATCGTTTTCATTGGTCCCTGCATTGCAACCAAGGACGAAGCATTAAGGTTTACAGGCGAATCGGCTGTCGATGCGGTCCTTACTTTTGTTGAACTCAGGCAACTGTTTGCTCAATTCAATATCCGCGAAAGCCAGCTTGAATATTTTGAATTCGATCCTCCCCTCGGACAAAAAGGATCGCTTTATCCAATCAGCAACGGGATTCTCCAGGCAGTCGGGATTAACGAAGACCTCCTGTCGGGAAGCGTAATTACGACTGAAGGCCGGATCAATATGACCGATGCAGTAAGGGAATTTGAATCGCGAATTGATCTGATCAAAAGGAATTTCAACATATTTTATGATGAAGGGTGTATCATGGGGCCTGGCACATCCCCGAAAGGAGAAAAATTCCTGAGAATGACCCTGGTAAAGGAATACGCAAATAAGCGGCTGAAGACCCTGAATCTCGATGATTGGCAGCACGATGTTAATTCCTTTGAAGAACTTGACCTTTCAAGACAATTTATTGCGGATGATCAACGACTACCGGTTCCTGACGAGGAAAAGATTGCAGAAGTTCTCAAAATGATCGAACGCGAATCACACCTGCATGGCGATGTTGGCTGCGAATCGTGCGGGTATTCAAGCTGCCGCGATCTTGCAATCGCCATCTCCCAGGGCCTTGCCACCACTGATATGTGCCATGTATTTAGCGGTAAAAACCGCCAGGAGTATATCCAGACCCTCAGGACTACCAATGAAAACCTCGCCAAAACCAAAATCGCACTCAAAGAATCTGAAGAAAAGGCTAAACATGAACAGGAAGCCCAGAAAGAAACTTCAGAGATTATCAGTACCATGCTCCAAAAACTGATTTCAGGAGTCGTGATTGTAGATGAAAATCTGAAAATCTACCAGTCGAATAAAGCCTTTATCAGAATTGTCGGGGAGGAAGCCACCCTGATCGATGAAGTGATACCCGGTTTGGTCGGGGCCGACCTGAAGTCGCTGTTGCCGATCCATTTCTATAAAATGTTCACGTATGTGCTTTCCTCCGATGAATCCATTGAAAACAGAGATGTACAGTTCGGAGATAACAAACTGGGAGTTTCGATTTTTCCCCTTCGCAGCCATAAATATGTAGGGGGAATTCTGCGTGACCGGTATATGCCTGAATTGCAAAAAGAACAGATTGTTAACCGGCTTCAGGAGGTGATTGACGAAAATTTTGATATGGTACAAAAGATTGCTTACCTGCTCGGCGAAGGTGCTGCCAAATCAGAGCAGATGCTCAACTCGGTTATTGAAACCTACTCCAATCCTCCCGGAAAAAGACAATAAACTATTGGGAACAGGCAACAGACTGCAGAAAACGGAGATGAGACCGGCGATGGAGAACGATGGAATTGATAATGGAACAGGATATCATAATTTTCCTGCCTCTTGAATGAAAAATTCTTTATCGAAGTAACCTGTCAGCAAAAATGTCACGCTGAAGCCCGTGTTTGCGGCGATGTCTTCATTTCGAAAAGGATCAAAGAGGAAGGGCGCATTATTGTCGTACTCTCCGATGGTATGGGTCACGGGATCAAAGCCAACATGCTTGGAACCCTTACGGCTGTGATGGCAGTACATTTTACACGCGAACACAAGACCATCCAGAAGATCTCGGAGATTATTATGAACACCCTCCCGGTCGACAGTGTGAAAAAAATGAATTACTCTACTTTTACCATCGTCGAGATTGACCCGGATACGAAAGTGCGAATCCTGGAATATGAAAACCCAAGAACCATGGTCTTCAGGGGATCACGACCTCATGAACCTGAATGGAACTGCGTGGTATTGGAGGGTGAAAAACATACCGGCCGTGAAGTACTTACTGCCACTTTCAGGCCTCAGAAGGAAGACCGGATTGTGTTTTGCTCCGATGGGGTGACCCAATCCGGTTTGGGATCCGATAAAATGCTCACCGGATGGGGAGCAGAAAACCTTCTGAATTTTATCGAAGAATCCATTAAGAAAGAACCTGATATATCCGCGGTGAATCTGGCTTCAAAGGTTGTCAATAAGGCCAATCTGAATGACGGATTTCACCCGCGCGACGATATAAGTTGTTCGGTATTGTACTTTCGCGAACCCAGGAAACTGATGATATTCACCGGACCGCCCGTGGATCCATCAAATGATAACACGGTTACGGAATTGTTGAAACATTTCGACGGAAAAAAAATCATCTGCGGAGCAACAACGGCCGATATGGTTGCCCGCGAATGGAAGGAGGAAATCATTGATTCGAAAGAACGTTTCGACCAGGAACTTCCACCTGTTTCCCATATGAACGGGGTGGAATTGATAACAGAGGGAATCCTGACTCTGAGCAAGGTGAGCGAATTGTTGAAGAAGTATACCAACAATTATACCCTGGGTAGGGGACCAGCCGATGAAATTGTTAAAACTATTATCGATTGTGACGAAATTCATTTTCTTGTGGGAACAAACATCAATATCGCCCACCAGGATCCAACCCTTCCCATGGAACTTGAATTGCGCCGAACGGTGGTACACCGTATTGCCAGGACCCTGGAAGAGAAATTCCTCAAAGAGGTCACCATGAAGTTCTTCTGATCTTGTAATAACTCTTTTTTTTTGTTATATTTGTCAGAGTTCGTATCGCTTACGACCTGTCAATACAGATTCCAGGACACTACTGAATTCGTAGCGGGATCCTTTGTTGTGTTTTCGGTATAAAATCGAGGTAAAATGAATCGAATGATTTTAATACTGGCCCTGTTGGTATCTTGCAGGGTCAACATCGTCATGGCCCAGGTGGGTATAAATGCCGATAACAGTCAGCCTGACCCTTCTGCTATGCTCGATGTTAAGACTGACATTAAAGGCTTTCTCCCGCCACGGATGACCTATTCACAACTTCAAAACATTTCCAGCCCGGCCCAAGGGCTTCTGGTGTTCTGTACCGATTGCGGGATATCCGGAGCTGGCGCAATCGTTGTCTTCTTAAGTAACGGATGGTATACGCTGAGCGCAAGCTGCATACCTCCATGGCCACCTGTTGCGGCGACAAATACCCCGCTCGAAACACAGATTATATGGAACTGGAATCCGGTTGCGGGAGCCACAGGATACAAATGGAATACCGCCAACGACTTTGGCACTGCCATCGATTTAGAAACAGCCACATCAAAGCCGGAATCGGGACTGTCCTGCGGAACCTCATATGCAAGATTCGTTTGGGCATATAATACTTGTGGATCATCAACAGTGCTCAGTATGACCCAATCAACCCTGCCTTGCCAGTCATGCGGACAACCTTTAACTGACGGGCGCGATGGCCATGTTTACAATACTGTTCAGATCGGAACGCAATGCTGGTTTGCTGAAAACCTGAACGTGGGCCAGATGATCAACAGTTATCAAAACCAATTGAACAATGGAATTATTGAGAAGTACTGTTATGATAATTTAACAACAGGTTGTAATGTGTATGGCGGATTATACCAGTGGGATGAAATGATGCAATATGTTACCTCTTCAGGTTCTCAGGGAATTTGTCCTGACGGTTGGCATGTCCCGTCCGATACGGACTGGACGACATTGACCGATTTCCTTGGAGGGGAATCTGTTGCTGGTGGAAAACTGAAAGAAGCAGGACTAACCCATTGGGCGGCGCCTAACACGGGTGCGACCAATATCAGCGGCTTTACAGCCCTCCCCGGTGGATACAGGGGATCGGCCGGGGATTTTTATACAATCAATGTGAATGGATTTTTTCGAACATCAACTCAAAATGTCAATTTATGGTCGGTTTGGATCAGAACCCTTTATACATCCTTGCAAGACATTATAAGAGCTACCGAAGGAAAAGAATTCGGATTCTCAGTCCGATGCATCAGGAATCAATGATTGATTAAACCTCTATTCAACCCGTACGCTGAAATCATACCTAAAATGCAAGCCTGTTCCTGGAACGAAACCCCTGACAGGGTTCAAAGCTGTTAGACGGGGCATTATTATTCTAAAAAAAAATCTGCCGGATGGATTTCACCCGGCAGGCTGTACGCGGTACTAACCGAATTTCCTAATTATATTCAGCGACAATGTCTTTCACACCGTCGGGAGAAACGCGCCCATATACTTTTTCACCCACCATCACGACAGGAGCCAGTCCGCAGGCTCCAACACACCGGAGACAGCTTAGCGAAAACTTTCCATCGGCAGTGGTTTCTCCAACCTGAATGTTCAGTACCCGTTTAAATTCATCAAGCACCTTTTCAGCGCCCCTTACATAACAGGCTGTCCCAAGACAAATGGAGATGGGGTGTTCACCCTTAGGGGTCATCGTAAAGAAAGAATAGAAGGTCACGACCCCGTAAACATGGGCAACAGAGACCTGAAGCTCATGTGCGACAACTTCCTGAACCTCAGCTGGCAGGTACCCGAAAATTCCCTGTGCTTTGTGTAGTACGTTGATCAGTTCTCCTTTGTCGTTGTTGAAGAATTTGCATACATCCTTCAATTCCTGGACTTTTCTGTCGGATAATTTTATCTTTGCCATTTGACTAAACGATTGACTTACTGATTGACTGAATGACTGATTGATTGAATGACTGAGTGAATGGGTGATTTGAATTTTGCATTTTGCATGTTGATTTTTACATTCCCTTCCTACTCTTCTACAAAAACTCCTGCACTCTTATCGAAATAGTGGGTGTGAAGCAGATGATGTGATTTTTCACCCAATGGTTTTTCGAGGAATTCTTTATAGAGTTCAATGATAAAGGGATTCTCATGCGATTTACGGATCGGCTTCCCGGCATCTTCCCGATAAATGGCCGCGGCTCTTGCCTTCAGGATTGATGAATCGCCGTGGTGGTAAGGTTGTCCGCCGCCGCCGATGCAACCACCCGGACAGGCCATGATCTCAATGGCATGAAAATGACTCTTCCCGGCCTGAATGTCTTCAAGAAGTTTGCGCGCATTCCCCAAACCATGTGCTATTCCAATATTAATAGGTAATCCGTTAAAATCGATAGTAGCATGCCGGATGTTTTCCATACCGCGAAGTTCGTTGAATTCAACTTTCTCCAGCTTCTTACCGGTGTATAATTCGTAAGCAGTGCGGCAGGCAGCCTCAATGACTCCTCCCGTGTTGCCAAAAATAACGCCTGCTCCCGTCGATTCACCCAGGGGATTGTCGAAATCCTCCTCAGGCAGCGATGCAAAGTCAATGTTGGCTTGTTTGATCAGGTGAGCCAGCTCACGGGTCGAAATGGAATAATTAACATCCGGGTCCCCGTTTACTTTGAATTCTTCCCGCTGACATTCATATTTTTTTGCAAGGCAAGGCATGATTGAAACCACGATCAGGTTTCGCCGGTCAATTCCCAGTTTTTTTCCGAAGTATTCCTTAGCAATAGGACCGAACATTTGTTGGGGTGATTTTGCAGTAGAAGGAATATCAAGCATTTCCGGAAAATTGTGCTCGAAGAAATTGACCCAGCCTGGACAACACGAAGTCAGAATGGGTAATTTTACATTTTTATCACCGTTCAGATGGCGGGTGAGACGATCCAGCAATTCGCTGCCCTCCTCCATGATTGTAAGGTCAGCGGCGAAATCGGTATCAAATACATAATTAAAACCAAGACGCCTGAGTGCAGCAACCATTTTGCCGGTTACCAGGGTTCCGGGAGCAAGTCCGAATTCTTCACCCAGAGCAGCTCTGACGGCAGGGGCGGTCTGAACGACAACGGTTTTTGTGGGATCGGCAAGTGCATTGATAACATTGCGTGAATGGTCAACCTCAGTCAGTGCCCCGGTAGGACAAACCGACACGCACTGTCCGCAATAGGTACAGGGTGATTTTTCAAGGTTCATTTCGAATGCCGGCGCAACTACAGCCATAAATCCCCGGTTAACTGCAGAGAGCGCACCCACGGTTTGCACCTCATTACACATCATTTCACATCGGCGGCACATGATGCATTTGTCCACATCACGAATGATGGCAGGGGAGGTGTCTTTTCGATAAGTTGACTGGGCTCCCTGGAAAGGAATTTCACGTACTCCAAGCTTTTGAGCCATATCCTGCAACTCGCAATTTCCCGATTTGGCACAAGTCAGACACTCGGCAGGATGATCGGAAAGGATCAGTTCCAATACGGTGCGCCGTGCGTTCAATACCCTTATGGAATGGGTGTTCACAACCATCCCCGGTGTTACTGTAGTGGTACATGCAGGCGCAAGGTTTCGCCGGCCGGAGACCTCAACTACGCAAATACGGCACCCGCCCGGACGGTTTTCAATCTCCATATCCTTTAATTGAAAATAGCAAAGGGTTGGGATTTCAATGCCGGCAGTTCTGGCTGCCATTAATATCGTGGTGTTTTTTTCGACTTCAACGGCTTTCCCGTCAATAGTCAACTTAACCATTTCCATCTTTTCCTCCTGATTAATTGATAAAAATAGCGTTGAATTTACATTTTTCCATACAGGCGCCGCATTTGATACATTTATCCTGGTCAATCAGATGCGGTTGCTTACGCTCACCGGTAATGGCATTAACCGGACAGTTTCTTGCGCAAAGCGTACAACCGATACAATTTTCCGAAATGATCATGTACTGCATCAGCGATTTACAATTTCCGGCGCGACATTTTTTACTGGTTACATGTTCCAGATATTCGTCATAAAAATTATCCAGGGTCGAAAGTACCGGATTTGGCGAAGTCTGTCCTAAACCACACAGAGAGGTGTCCTTAATGACATGGCTGAGGTTTCTCAGTTTATCAAGATCTTCAATAGTTCCGTTACCCTGGGTGATCTTTTCCAGGATCTCATATAACCGCTTGTTCCCAATTCTGCAGGGTGAGCATTTTCCACAGGATTCTTCGACCGTGAAGTCGAGATAGAATTTGGCCATTCCAACGGCGCAATCATCCTCGTCCATCACAATCATTCCTCCCGAACCCATCATCGACCCTGCTGCAAGCAGGTTATCATAATCGATCGGCGTATCCAGATGTCGCTCTGTAAGGCAGCCACCTGAAGGTCCGCCGGTTTGTACCGATTTGAATTTTTTCCCTCCTTTGATGCCACCGCCGATTTCATAGATCACTTCACGGAGCGTAATGCCCATCGGAACTTCAATGAGTCCTACGTTATTGATCTTCCCGGCTAATGCAAACACCTTGGTGCCTTTCGATTTTTCGGTTCCTATGGCGGCAAACCATGCTGCACCTTTGTTAAGGATAACCGGGATATTGGCATAGGTCTCAACGTTGTTGACGTTGGAAGGCTTGCCCATGTAACCGGATTCGGAGGGGAATGGGGGCTTCACGGTAGGTTCGCCGCGTAACCCTTCCATCGAATGGATCAGAGCCGTCTCTTCACCGCAAACGAAGGCTCCCGCGCCATAACGGATATCGATGTCAAATGAAAAATCGGTTCCCAGAATATTTTTCCCGAGTAAACCATATTCCTGCGCCTGTTTCATGGCGATCTTCAGCCGTTCCACGGCAAGCGGATATTCGGCCCGGATATAGATCAATCCCTTGTCGGCACCTGTGCAATATCCGTTAATAGCCATTGCTTCCAGTACCGTATGCGGATCGCCTTCAAGCACCGACCGGTCCATAAATGCTCCCGGGTCGCCTTCATCGGCATTGCAGACTACATATTTCTGATCGGCTTTCACAGCACGCGTGATTTCCCACTTTAAACCGGTCGGGAATCCTCCACCGCCACGCCCCCTTAATCCTGATTTTTTGATAATTTCGATGGTGGCTTCCGGTGTTAGCTCTGTAAGAACCTTGCCCAGCGCCATATAACCATCACGGGCAATATATTCATCGATGTTCTCAGGATTGATAAATCCGCAATTACGTAAAGCGATGCGGATCTGCTTTTTATAAAATCCCATGTGCTTGGAATCACTGACCTTTTCACCGGTTTCAGGATTTTCATACAACAAACGATTAACCCGCCTTCCCTTGATGATATGTTCTTCCAAAATCTCCGAACAATCGGCTGGCGTTACCTGAGTGTAAAACGTGTTATCGGGCATCATCTTGACGATCGGCCCTTTTTCACAGAAACCGAAACAACCGGTTTTAATAACCTGCACTTCCGTGTCGAGGCCATGGGCGATGATCTGTTCCTGAAACACCTTCAGGATCTGATCGCTCTGGGATGCGTGGCAACCTGTTCCGCCGCAAACCAACATGTGGTACTTGATCTGTGTCATTGTCTATGATCTTCTATATCAATTATCAATTGAATGGTAATTTACCGGAATGATCCCATCGACCAGCTCGTTGTTCAAAATATATTTGTCAATAATCTTGCTGGCTTTTTTTACATCGACATATCCAAATGTAATAGGTTCCACTCCCGGCTTGGTTATTTCAACGGTAGGCTCAGCATAGCAGTAACCCATACAACCGGTTTGTGTGACCACGGCATCGATGTTTCGTTTGGTAAATTCTTCGATAAACGCTTCCATGACTTCTTTTGCCCCTGAAGCAATTCCACAGGTAGCCATGGCTACTTTCACCTGTATCCGTTTATCGGGTTCGTTGCTCTTTTCTCTCAGGGAAATTTTTGCCCGAAGATCATCCTGCATCTTCCTTAAGTCGGCCAATGATTTTATTTTTTTCATAAAAATCAGTATGTTGTATAAATTCAATTAACATCAATATCTTTCAGGTTCTCTTTCACCATCTGAAGCAGGGTGGGATAGAGCGCCGGTTCATTGATCGGAATTCCGCACAATGCATCCTTCAACGCGATGGTGGATAATTCAAAAGATCGGCCATTCCTGTTATGAAGGTAGCGGAATTGGATTTCCGGGTGCGCTGTCAGCGTCAGGAGAACTGTGCCCGCAATGTCGCCCAACACCGGCCGGTCGATATGATTATATTCAAAACAGGCTTCCACCACTGTGCCTTTCCCGGTTTCCGAATCGATTTTCAAAGAACCATTCGACCGCTCCGCGTTTTGCCTTAACAGCGACAATCCCAAACCGACCTTACGCGTTGTCCGCGTCGTGAAAAACGGATCGGTTACCTTCTTCAATACATCCGGCGTCATACCAGATCCGTTATCGCTGATATTAAACCGGAGTAAGTTCAGCAGCGTATCCTCCCTGATCTCAAGCGATATTTCGGTCGCACCTGCCCGGATCGAATTCTGAAGGATGTCCATAATATGCATTGATAAATTTTTCATTGCAAAGATAAAAAACTTTATTGTTATTTTATTCACTTTGTGAAAATATTCACAAAAAGTATCTTAAAAAATTATAAAACAGTGTTTTGCTTTGTCATTTATCTTTGTTTCCTTTTGCGGCAAAAGGGCGACACGGTGGTGTTGCGCTCTTGCAAAAGGAATTGTTAAAGATAAAAAAATATTCTGAATAATCCGATTCAAATGATATTTTTATCATACACAGCCGGATCAGGTTAAGGTGTCGATGACAGCGCCGCATCCTGCCTTTCGGTGCAAGCATCGACGGATTTCGGCAAAACTGGGTTCCCGCATCCGAAAAACGGTTTTCCATGTTCCCATCTGGTGGAGAAAATGTGCATCCGATCCTCCGATAAAGGAATGCTTGAAAATATCCGGAAACAATGCCCGAAGGCTTTCCTGATTTGAATTCGGCGAAAGTTCTACTGCATCCACCATCAATTCCTGCGGAAAAAATCCAAGTTGTCCTAAAATACCGAACCTTGGCCTGTCGATATGAGCGGGAATGAACAATCCTTGTAACCGCCGCACACAGGATGCAATCTCATCCAGACGCTGAGTTAATGCCATGAGAAGGGAGCGTTCTTCGGTGTAAATGATGTTGTTCATGTCGTCGACCACAACCTGGTGGCCGAACAATCGCGGATCGTTTGGGATATCCGGAAGGTTCTGATCGAGATAATGCTGGAATTCTTCAAGCTGGGCAGGCGTTTCAAAATAGGTCAGACAATGTACCTCTTCGCGTGAGGTGACCTCGGCACCGCATAAAACAAGAATACCTGCATCCTCGCCCATTTGTCTGATCAGGTTACATTGCCGGGTGCTATTATGGTCGGTAATGCCGATAATGTCGAGATTCAAATCTGCCGCACGACGAATAATGTTATCGGGGCTCATCTCAAGGTCGCCGCAGGGTGATAAAACGGTATGTATATGAAGATCACCGATAAACGATTTCATTCGTGCGAAATAGCTTTTCAATACAATGAATCAGTAAACACTCAGAAATGGAATCAGTCGGAATTATCTCTGTTTAACAACATAAATACACGACCGGTTATTTCAAATGTCTCAAGAGTCGTTCCTAAAACCGGAATCCGTTCCGCTATGCTTTGACTAAGCATCTCATCGTCGGGTTTATATCCTTTGACAAGGATAATGGCCGACAATTCTTTAAGTGATGCTATTGCAACGACATTCTTATGGGTTTGAAGGGTTATCCATACCTGTCCGGGTCCGGCATGCCCCATTACATCACTGAGAAGGTCGGAAGTATAACCGCCTGTAACAGGCTTTGACAATGCTTCCTTACCCGAAAAAATTGATAAATTAAGCTTTTCAACAAGTTCTGCCAGGTTCATATCGGGATGGATTTTATGAAACATCATTGATTTTATCCTTTAATTTGTTTTTATCCAGTTTCTGGTCACTCCAGATGCCGGCCATGATTTTCATTGACTCGGCCGGATCCATCTGATCATTTTGTTCAAGAATCCGCTGTACAAAGATACATTGACGGAGGTGGGCATTGTGCTGAACGATATCCTCCGACAATGCTTTGCAGGAAGGTGATCCGCAAATTCCGCAATCAACCTGTGGCAACACGCTGTTCAACTCATAAATCCGTTTCATCTTAATCATGGCCTGCATCACCTGATCATCCAGTTTCATCATTGACCTGGGCTGGATTTTACCTAATTCCATATTATTCTGAAGATGGGTAAAGAGACCCTGCGGGTAATGCTCCTCCTGGTGGTTTGATATCGGTTTTACAGCGGATAACGCCCTGGCTCGCTTTCGCAGTCTGTCGACTGTAAGGAATCGATTACCGGGGCAAAGGATTCCGCCTGCACAGCTTTCGTCGCAGGCTCGTAGTTCAAGGAATCCAACCCCACTGATTTCCTCATTTTCGATCTTTTCGAGGAATTCAATTACATTGTTTATCTGATCGATTGCCAGGCTGCGCCCTGCCATCATATGGTCGGCTTCGCCATGGGTCAGGCTCCAGGTCACCGCACGCGATGTCAGCCCTGAGTCAGGAAGGTTGACGGATGTACCTTTTTTTTGGCGGAGTATCCGGAAAACCTTATTGTAAACAAAATTCATGTTGAGTACGCCGTCAATGGCCGAATGTTCTTCGCCGACGGGGTTTTTCACGGCCACGATTTTTGCGGCACAGGGGGTAACGTAAAAGATTCCGATATCTTCGGGAGGGATACCCTGTTTTGAAAGATTATACCGGATTGTCAGGGCAGTTATATCGAGAGGGGCCTTCAGCCGGATAATGTTGCCGGTGAGAGAGGGAAACTTAACCTGGATCAGTCGTACGATGGCCGGACAGAATGATGAAATAAGAGGAGCGGTTTCCCGGTTGGTTCCAATGTAATTATTACTTTGATTACAGAGAAATTCTACTCCTTCTTCGACTTCGGCAACATGGGTAAATCCAAGTTCATAAATGGCGCTGATTATCTGTTCGGGTCCGACGCTGTCGGGAAACTGACCAGTGAAAACGCCGGGGATTAGTGCAACACGTGTAGGGTAACGGTAAATCTCTTCAAAATCGTCTTGTTCCACTACGATGGCACGAACCGGACAAACGCGGTAACATTCTCCGCAATCGATACACCGGTTAGGTATAAGTCTTGCTTTTCCCGATGAAACACGGATTGCTTCGGTAGGACAAACATTCATGCAATGGGAGCATCCGATGCAGGTATCTTCCCTGAATTGAAGTGCATGTTGAAAATGAGACCCGGTAACCTGTGTCATCTTGTTGGGTTGAAATAGTTGATGATCATGACTCTTGTTCCTTTTCCGACCACACTGTCGATATCGAGCCGGTCGGAATTATTTTTCATGTTCGAAAGTCCCATCCCGGCCCCAAATCCCATCTCCCTGACCTGTGGAGTCGCCGTGGAATAACCCACTTCCATCGCCTTTTGAATATCGGGGATCCCCGGTCCTTCATCGTCTAATAAAATGCTGATTTTTTCAGGATCGATATCAACGGCGATTTTACCCTTGTAAGCATGAGCCACAATGTTCACTTCAGCTTCATAGAGCGCTATTACCGTTCGCCTGATCACATCACCATCGACATTCAGTTGTTTCAGTGTTTTTTTAACCTGACTGGAGGTAAAACCGGCCTGAGAAAAATTTCCCCCTTCAACATGGTATTCAAAATGCATGAGCGGATCAATAAACGGGTTTGATTCCAGCCTGGTATAAAATGCCGCTGGCTTTATACATGGAAAAAGGACTGTGGATTATTGCAATCCCGGTTTCATTAGCCAGGTTGGTCATTTCGACTGTTACTTTTTTATTTCTGACAAATGCGATACAATCGATGTCTGACATCTCGGCCGTCCTGATCGCCTGGATGTTGACCAGGCCTGTCAATAACAACAAATGTTTAGTCGGGAGTGTGAGGACATCGCTCATGAGGTCAGAAGCAAAGGCCCCCTCAATGATCCGGTCGGGATTTCCGGCGTCGGTAATGATCTGGCCATCGAGGAGCTGCGCTATTTTTTCTAAGTTAACCAGGTTGTTCGTTGCTGCCATTTCGAAGTGTATTGCCCATAAATTCAGCTACAAAATTACAATTTGTATTTCTTCGAACCAAGCTTTTTGTTATTTATTTAACAATGTTAACTAAATAACAATTAATTTATTTCTGGATAACTAATCGAAATCCATTTCCATGGATGTTCGCAATTTCAATACAGGGATCGGTTTTCAGGTACTTCCTGAGCCGGGCGATGAATACATCCATACTTCTGCCATTGAAGTAGTTATCAGCCCCCCATATCTGTTCCAAGGCATCTTTGCGCAGCAAAATTCCATCTTTGGCGGAACAAAGCATTTTCAGCAGGTTCGCTTCTTTGGGCGAAAGTTGAAAGGTCTCTTTTTCGAAGGAAAGTGTCCGTAATGGAATGTTGAATTTCAATTTTCCCACCATGATCTCACTCGGTTCATTTTCGTTGTTGGGTGATTTGAGATTTCTTTTCAGGATGGCATGAAGTTTAAAGAGCAGGACCTCCGAATCGAATGGTTTGGTTATATAATCATCGGCCCCCGTTCTGAAGCCTTCCAGCATATCCTCTTTCAGTGATTTCGCCGTAAGAAAGATGAACGGGACCGGGCTGTTGGTTTTCTTAATCTCTTTAGCCAAAGTAAAACCGTCCATTTCTGGCATCATAACATCAAGGATGCAGATATCGAAGGCTTCGGATTTAAATGTTGATAATCCCTGTTTACCATCCGATTTTAAAACGACTGAGAAATCGTTGAGCTCCAGGTAAGATTTCATTATAGATCCAAAATTGGGGTCGTCTTCGACCAGCAGTATTTTGATTTTTTTATTCATTCTGATTTATTTGAGCATTGACCATACTTATTTCGAATTTGCTTCCTTTCCCGAATTCGCTCTGCAGTTGGATTTCACCTTTGTGTGCCAGGACAATTGCCCTGACATAACTTAATCCCAGACCGAATCCTTTAATATTATGTATGTTTCCGGATGTGACCCGGTAGAATTTATCAAAGATTTTCCGCTGTGTATCTGCACTCATGCCTAACCCTCTATCCTGAACAGAGAAAAAATATTTTCCGGATCGGTTAAAGGAAGTAACGGTGATCTGTGGTTTGATGATGGAATATTTGTTGGCATTGTCGAGAAGGTTGAGGAGCACATTTCTCATATGATCTTCATCTGCAAGTACCATGGGGTTTTCGGCCCTCAGATCAGTAATGATCTTTCCCTCACGTTTTTCTACCTGCAACCTGAAATGATCGGTTACCCTTTCGATTAGTTCATTCAGATCAACAAGTACAAGTCGGAGTTTGAAGTCACGACTGTCCAATAACGCCATCTGAAGGACCTGTTCGACCCGTGTGTTCATCCGGTTGTTCTCTTCCTTTATGATCCTTGTGAAATTTTTAATAGTATCCGGTTCCGACAGTACCCTTGGATTATTGATCGAATCAGCAGCGATGGAAATAGTCGCTATGGGAGTTTTAAACTCATGGGTCATGTTGTTTATGAAATCGGTTTTAATATCCGAAATTTTCTTTTGCCGGATCATTACCACGATGCTTGCACCGGAGGAGAGAATGATGATCAGCGTAAAGAGGACAGAACCTGCAAGCAGCAAAGACAAAGATTTCAGAACATGAGTTTTCTGTCCGGGGAAGCGGATAACGAGCAAATCAGGCTTTTTGAATAAATCGTTGGGGAACAGGGAAACTTTATGATCGGAGATCGTTCCGGGTTCAATAAATCCGGCCGACCGGATCGGAATATGATTGCTGTCGTTTGTTGGAGAATACACGGCAAATTCAAACGGAAGATCGATTCCTTTATCAATTAACGATTTGCTCAAAGAAGCCTGGAGCGTTTTTTTGTTAATCCGTTGCTGGATTGGTGCTGGTTTGGTTTCTAATTCGATAGCCATTTTTTTAATAACATCCTGGATTTTTTTTGCCTTATTGTCCAGCTTCTGAATGTTATTTTCGCGGTATTGGAATTTTTCACGGTTTACTTTCATCCTGCTCATTGGGGTAGGAGGAGATGGATTTGGGGAGATCGGATGCTGGATATTCCGTGATCGCCGGTACCCTGGTGTTGTTAAAATAATGGTTTTGTTGCCTGCCTGGTCGGATTCCCACTCCTTCTCCTGAAATGCCAGTCCCCGATTCCGTTCGTTGATTTCTATCATGGAATCAAGTTTGCTTACCTGATCTTTCCATTCAAAACTGTACGCATCAGGTTCAATCTGATGCATTTCTTCATAAACCTGTTCCATCCTTATTGTCAGCGAGTCGAGACCTTCCAGGACAGGGATCACGTTATACTGGTAGGAGTAATGGAGAACGCCCGGTGCGAGCGGGCGGCGGAATGCACGTTCAGAACGGTGTTTTGGTAAAGAATGTGTTTCAGGTAGTTCATTCAATGCGAGCAGTGAGTCAAGGCGGGCTTTAATGGTAATGGATGAATCTTTTGAAAAGGCCTGAACGATACTCATGATGCTGTCGCCTTCATAATTGCGGCTGATGAAGTGCATGTTTTCCCTGGTCTCTATCTTATTGACAACATCTCCAAGGGCATCGTTAACACTTCGGTTAAATTGGGCTTCCTTGACCTGGAATGCGTTCCGGATCCAAAAGAACTGGACAATGATGATCCCCACAAGGGATATGCAGATGCAAAGGATCAAAATGTATAGCAATTTCTTATTCATGGTACAAAAGTAAATAAAGGAGTTCCCCAATCATCAAGATTAACGATTCCTTAACTGAATTTAACGATACATTAACATTTTCAACTGCTTAGACAGTTTAGATTTGCGACATCATTTAAAACACAGGAGGACCTCATGAAAATCTTCAGCATTTCACCAAGCCGGTTTTTTGTCACAGCAGTGGCAACTATACTAGTAATTTTTATCACAAAACCAGGACGGACCCAGGACACAGGATCCGATTCGTCGAAAAAGGAATCGACCATCCACCTAAAAATCGTGAAGGATGACGATGGAAAGACAACAACCATCGACACCACGATTACGTATAATTCGCCCCTTGACCGGGAAGAGATCAGGGAGCTGGTACATAAACTGAAGGGTGATATGAAAGCAATGAAGATGAACATGAAAAAGGAGGGTTATAATATTGATCTGGAGTTGGAGAACCTGGAAAATCTTGATTCTCTTGAAAACGACATGGATAACATCATTGTTCTCAAAAACAAAGGAAAGGGAGGTAATGTCAGGATACACAGGTTTCCCCAAGGGTTTAACTATGATTATGATTTCGAATGTCCGGAACTACCTGAACTTCCTGAATGGGAATCTCCCGAAGGTTTCAGGTTTGATTGTCCTGTGCCATGCCCGGACCACAGAATCCTGAATTTCAGCCGGGGCGAACGGGGTTCGTTGAACGAACTGTTGGGTGATATTCCGATGGATCGTGTAAAAAGTTATTCCATCAAGGATCGGAAAAATGGGAAAAGGATTGTGATTGACCTTGAAGATGGTCCGTTTCCCGTTGTTCGCGACCGGATGGTGATTGTGAGGGAAAAGCCTCAACAGATGAAGCAGCGTAACAGGGGAGGTGAAAAGAATGTCAGAGTCATTGTGCGTCCGCAACAAGGAGCAGAAGAATATGAGATGCAGCAACAAAAGAAATCACAGGCGACGCCGGAGTCGTCAAAGGGAGAAGAGCGTCCGGAAACCAAAACTTCAACCGAGAAACCCAAAATTTAACTTTCTTCGTTCTTTATACATACCATTGTTAGAAATGTGCGCTCCGGAGGCGGCTCAAAAAGCCGTCTCCTTTTTTTTTTCGTTCTTGAAATAAAAAAAGGTTGTCCCTGAATTGACGGGACAACCTTTTTTAACGGTTTTGAAAGATTAATATCTCTTGCGCGGAGTATAATGGGTGTGCAGGAGTTCGTGAGATTTATGTCCGAGTGGTTTCTCGAGGAATTCTTTATAGATCTCTGCAATCTCAGGATTTTCGTGCGATTTACGGATTGGCATTCCCATATCTTCCTGGTAGATGGCCATCTTCCGTTTCGATCTGATCTCGGGACTGGTAGGGATCGGTTGTCCCCCGCCGCCAAGACATCCGCCCGGACATGCCATAATTTCGATGAAGTGGTAATTGACTTTACCGTCTTTAACGTTTTGCATAACGGTTTTGGCATGGGCCAGCCCGTTTGCAACCGCGCACTTCAGTTCAACACCTTCGAGAAAGCTCCATTCAGGTTTTACTTTTTCGATTTTTATGGTTGCTTCTCTGACTTCGCCTTCTGTTCCGCGGACCGGGATAATATTCAGTCCATCGAATGGTACTTCCCTGCCGGTTACGATTTCATACGCAGTACGTAAGGCTGCTTCCATAACACCGCCGGTGGATCCGAAGATAACAGCTGCTCCGGTGGAGGCACCCATGAAACTGTCGTATTTTTCTTCGGGTAATTCGTCGAATTCGAGTCCGGCCTGTTTGATCATGATGGCCAGTTCACGGGTTGTGAGTACATAATCGACATCCTTAAATCCGCTGGAGCGCATTTCGGGTCGGTTTGCCTCAAACTTTTTGGCTGTGCAAGGCATGATGGAAACAGACACAACATTACGCGGATCGAGTTTGCGTTTTTGGGCGTAGTAGGTTTTTGCCAGTGCACCGAACATCTGTTGTGGTGATTTACAGGTAGACAGGTTGGGCAGATATTCAGGGAATGTATGTTCAATGAACTTGATCCATCCCGGGGAGCAGGAAGTAGCCATCGGGAGGGCAACCGTGGGATCTTTGTCGACCAGGGCTTTTTTCAGCCGGGTCAGCAATTCGTGGCCTTCTTCAATAATGGTGAGGTCTGCTGTGAAGTCGGTGTCGAGTACCGAAGAAAATCCCAGTCTGCGAAGGGCTGCAACCATTTTTCCGGTAACGATCTTTCCGTGAGGCAAGCCCAGGGCTTCTCCAAGGGCTACCCGGACGGCGGGGGCGGTTTGTACCACGACATGTTTGCCCGGATCATAAATGGCGTCCCAAACCTGATCAATATAGTTCCGTTCGATGAGGGCTCCGGTCGGGCACCGGTTCACACACTGTCCGCAGTTGGTGCAAACGACTTCAAACAGCGAATGTTCAAAGAAGGTAGAAATTTTCATTTTATCACCTTTGTATGCCACTCCGAGTGCACTTACACTCTGGAGTTCTTCGCAGGTGCGGACACATCTTTGACAACGGATGCAACGGCTGTCATCTTTAATGATGGCGGTGTTGAACATGTCGATGGTGTAATTTTTCTCGGGTACCAGATCGAGGAAAAGGTGGTCGCCGGTGAGCATTTGTGAGGCGAGTCCCTGAAGCTCACAGTTCCCGTTTTTGTAACATTTGGTACAGTCGGCGTTATGTTCGGAAAGGAGCAATTCAACGATGTGTTTCCGGGCAAGCCTAACTTTCATGCTGTTGGTATGGATCACCATTCCTTCAGAAACCGGCATGGCGCATGATGCAGGGAGGTTTTTTACCTTTTCCTGTTCAACAACACATACGCGGCAATTTCCGGCTACACAGAGATCTTCATGGTAGCAGAGGGTCGGGATGTGTATGTTGAGTTTGCGGGCGGCTTCGAGGATGGTTGTACCTTCATCCACTGTGATGGCGATACCATCGATCGTCAGATTTATTTGTTTAGCCATATAAAGAATCTTAATTAACTTGTTAATACTGGATTAATAGATCATCTCTTCTTTGAAGTTATTGACGATGGAAGAGAATGAATTGGCGACTGATTGTCCGAGTCCGCACTTGGCAGTAAGTTTCATACTTTCGCTGAGTTTCATCAACTGATCAAGATAGAGGGCTTTCTTTTCACCTTTCTTTACTGCTTCAATCCCTTTGCGTAACTGTTGGCAGCCAACCCGGCATGGGGTACATTGTCCGCAGGATTCCTCTTCGAAAAATTCGAGATAATTGTGCAGGACATTATACATCGACCTGGAGCTGTTGAAGATCATCATGGAACCGCCGGTCGGGACACCTTCGAAACCGATGATGGTATCTTTGAATTTCTTTCTGGGAACGCAAAAGCCTGATGCTCCTCCAACCTGTACGGCCTTGGTATCTCCGTCGCCGAATTCATCGACAAAACGATCGAGCGACATACCGAGTTCGAGTTCATAAATGCCGGGGATGGGGGTGTCGCCGGAAACTGAAAAGACCTTAGAACCGCGCGAATCGGTGGTGCCGAGTTTTTTATACTGTTCGGGGCCCAGGCGCATGATCATCAGCACATTGACAAATGTTTCAACATTGTTGATAACCGTCGGTTTTTTCATAAATCCACTGGTTGTGGGGTAGGGCGGTTTGTTCCGGGGTTCGCCTCTTCCGCCTTCCATGGATTCAAAAAGGGCGCTCTCTTCTCCACAGATATAGGCTCCTGATCCCATTCTGATTTCGATCGGGAAGTTCAGTCCAAGGTTTTTGGCATGTTCATGATAAATGTCGAGTTCTTTTTGAAGTTCGGGAAGCATGAACCGGTATTCGCCGCGCAGATACATATATCCTTTGCGGGCGCCGATTACTTTCCCGCAAATTGCCATTCCTGAGAATACTTTACGGGGTACCCTTGAAAGAATTTCACGGTCTTTGAATGTGCCCGGTTCGCCTTCGTCGGCATTACAGATCACATATTTTTCATCACCCGGAGTTTCGGCCGTGAATTTCCACTTCATTGCTGTCGGGAAGCCTGCGCCGCCACGGCCGCGAAGGCCTGACTCCAGCAGATCCTTCAGAATTTCCTCATTCGAACGATGTAAGGTATTGGCCAAGACTTTATATTTTTCACTGGAGTATTCCCCGAAGATGAGGTCAACCCTCTTTAATGTTTGTTCTGACATGACTTATTCTCCTATTTCTATGGATTATTTGTTGATATATTCACTGATGATATCATGTACCTTTTCAGGAGTAAGCCCGCTGTAAGGTTTTTCGTTGATCAGCATGGCAGGGCCTTCATGGCACCATCCCAGGCAATTGGTTTCGAGCAGGGTGAATTTTTTGTTCGGGGTCGTTTCTCCGACCTTGATTTTCAACATATCTTCCAGGGTCTGGACGATCTGTTTTTTTCCATGCATATCGCAGGTGATGGTTTTGCAAACACGGATCACATACTCACCCCTGGGCTGAGTCTCGAGGAAGGAGTAAAATGTTGCAGTACCGTAAACCTGAGCAGCAGAGATATCCAACTCTTTCGCTATATCAGTCATACAGGTATCGGAAAGAAAATTATCCCTTTCAACCACTCCCTGCAGGATGGGCAGCAGGCTGGCTCGTTCACGGCCGTATTTGTCTGCTAATTCCCTGATTAATGATTGGCATTCAGTCATAATTGTTTTTTTAAATTATTAATATATAATATTTTAGGTGTGAATAATTTTAATTGTGAAAAGATTAACAATTTTTTTAGCAAATTTATTATTTTCTTTTGTGATTAACTTAACAATCGTACGGTTTTTTCAGATTTTGTTTAATTTATACATGGTCTAAATTCGAAAGAAGCTGTCTTTGTTTTCCAGGTAGGGGGTATTGTTTTCCTTTATCTAAATTTGCATATCAGAACCTGTTTATGGACCAAAGGTATTTTGTCGAGTTGTCGTATGACGGCACCGGTTTTCACGGCTGGCAACGACAGCCGAACGCAATAACGGTTCAGCAAACCCTTGAAGAGGCGATGTTGCTGATTCTCCGGCAGCCGGTCAGACTTACCGGTGCCGGCCGAACCGATACCGGGGTACATGCAGCCGTTTTTTATGCACATTTCGATATGGAACCGGAGCCTGACCAGCCGATGTTGAGCAGGCTGGTTTACAAACTCAATTCTTTCCTCGGACCCGGGATTGCCATAGATCGGATATTTCCAGTCAATCCGTTGGCACACTCCAGATTCAGCGCTGCCTCCAGGACATACAGGTATACCATAACGCGGAAAAAGGATCCCTTTGTGAGGAATTATTCATGGTTTGTGTTCGGTAACCTGGATGTGGATCTGATGAACCAGGGTGCCCGGATCCTGATGCAGTACGAAGATTATACCTCTTTTTCGAAGGTCGATACCGATACAAAGACCAATATCTGCCGGGTTTCGCATGCCCGTTGGGAATCCGAAGGAAATGCCCTCGTGTTTACCATTACGGCCGACCGGTTTTTAAGGAACATGGTCAGGTCGGTCGTTGGCACCCTTGTGGAACTCGGAAAGAAACGAATAACAACCGACGAACTTGTACGGATCATCGAATTGCAGGACCGGCGGGCAGCAGGTGAATCGGCCCCTGCTCGGGGACTGATGCTGACCGGTATTGAATATCCTGACTGGGTTTTTCGCTGCGACAACGAAGGTGAACCCCTCCGTTAGTGACTCCGGTGAAAGGATACCGGCCCGGAAAGGGTTAATAAATATTACACAACTCCCTTCTTTCGCGCAAACACTTTCAGTGAGGCCTCAGCAATGGCCCGGGCTGTGAGGCCAAATTTGTCCATCAGTTCGTGCGGCGTTCCGGATTCGCCGAAACGGTCAGGCATTCCGATGAATTCCATCGGCACAGGACATTGGCTCACGATGGCTTCGGCCACTGCCGAACCCATTCCGGTGAGGATTTGGTGCTCTTCGGCAGTGACGATGGCTCCTGTTTCGAGTGCTGCGGTAAAAATGGCAGCTTTATCGATGGGCTTTATGGTGTGCATATTGATGACCCTTGCATGGATGCCCTGCATTTCCAGCAGGTACGATGCCTGTATGGCCTCCCAGACAAGGTGTCCGGTGGCGATGATCGTCAGGTCTTCGCCGGGCCGGAGAACCTGGGCTTTACCGATCAGGAATTCATCTGCCACATTGGTGAAATCGGGCATTGGTTCCCTTCCGAAACGGATGTAAACCGGCCCTTTATGCCTGAGAATGGCCGCAAGGGTGGCAGTTCTGGTCTGTGTGGCATCGCATGGCGAGATGACTGTCATGTTCGGTAAAACGCGCATTATTCCGATATCTTCGAGTGCCTGGTGGGTTGCGCCGTCGGGACCGACCGAAACGCCGGCGTGGGCGCCCCCGATTACAACATGGAGGTTGTTGTAGCAAACGGAGACCCGGATCTGATCGGCACAACGGAGCGCCGCGAACACACCATAGGTTGAAAAAACCGGGATCTTGCCCTCGAGAGCCAATCCTGCCGCCACTCCAACGCAGTTTTGCTCGGCAATACCCATCGAGAAGAACCGATCGGGTAAAGCATTCGCAAACAAATCGCATCCCACTGATGCAGTGATGTCGGCACCAAGGCAAATCACGTCAGGATTCAGCCGGCCGGCTTCCAGCAGTCCTTCGCCAAAGCCTGTCTTGGTCGCTTTATTTCCCCGATTTTGAAAAGTCATCACTGTGAATATCAGAATTTAGTCGTTAAGAAAAATATCGTGATTGGTGCCGTGTGACGGAATTTATTTACTGAATGATTGATTTACTGAATGATTGATTTACTGAATGATTGATTTACTGAATGATTGATTGATGAGAAAATTTTCTGTTTTCAATTTTCAATTTTCCATTGTCAATTGTCCATTGTCAACTGTCGATCTCTTTGATAAATTCAATCGCTTGCTCTCTTGCCGGTGCTTTGCCATGCCAGCGGTAATCACCTTCAATAGCTGTTATACCTTTGCCCATGACGGTTTTCGCAATGATCACTGAGGGTCGCTTCCGGTCAGGGCTGATCTTTGCGAAAACGTCGGCCAGCTCTCCGAAATCGTTTCCGTCGCAGGTAAAAACCTGCCAGCCAAAGCTGCTCCATTTATCGGCCAAAGGTTCAATAGCCATTACTTTCTCAGTGCACCCGTCAATCTGGACTCCATTGCGGTCAACAATGGCGCAAAGGTTTCCAAGTTTATGGTGGGCTGCGGCCATGGCGGCTTCCCAGACGGAGCCTTCCTGGAGTTCCCCGTCGCCCAGAATACAATATACATTGTGATCTGACTGATCGATTCTTCCTGCCAGGGCCATGCCAACGGCAACTGAAAGACCCTGCCCCAGCGATCCGGCCGAAAGCTCCAATCCGGGCAGTCCGTGATCTCTTCCCGGATGGCCCTGCAGTCGGCTGCCTAGTTTTCGCAGGGTTACCAGTTCATCGATGCTGAAATACCCTGCATGGGCAAGTGTGGCGTACAGCACTGGTGCAACATGACCGATGGAAAGGATCATCCGGTCGCGCCCTTTCCAGGTCGGATCAGCCGGGTCATGATTCATGATGTTGAAATACAAAAAGGTGAAGATATCGGCAAGCCCCAACGATCCTCCCAGGTGACCGGAACCTGCTGCGCTGAGGCTGGTGATGACCGACTTCCTGACTGACTTTGCAATCGTCTTTAACTGATCATGATCGTTGATCCGCTGAAAACGCATAAAGGATTCCACTTTGAATTGTTCAGGCCGGTTAACGCATGTCGATCACTTCCACACCGGGGAATTTTTTTGAATCGAACACGAAATCAGCCGGTGTTACCGGTGTGTCAGTGACATAGTTTTTAATCGTGTAGGTGAAAACATTCCCGCCCTTATCGTAAAGTGTGAAGCTTTTTACCTGTTTCTTCACTTTATCAATTTCCAGGATGGCTTTGGTAAAATTCTTTGAATTGTTCGGGGTGAGTTCCACCGACTCTGTCGCGGCATCATTCGCCTTGATCATCTTTGCCTTGTAATTGGCATTGTAGGAGGTGAGCAATTTCGATGGTGTCATGGCGTCATCTTTATTATCCAGTGTATTGATCTGGACCTCATTGGATTCTTTCAGGTAAGTCCAGACAGTTGTTCCGTCGGAGATCACGGTCTGACCGGCAACCGACATCCGGTACCGGTCACCGGAAACCAAAAGGGTTCCGGACTTTTCTTCCTTAATCCTCGCTTTCGGGTTTACCATGGAATAGGAAAAATCGACTTTGATGGATTTGTGCGATTTCGCCTTTACGCTCACCTGATCGAGCAATGCTGAGGCTTTCTGATCTTTACTCTGGCCAAAAGAAAATATGGAAACGACTGTGAAAACGGCGGTAAATAATAAACTGAGTCTGGTCATGAAAGGAATTATTTATTTATTGATTGATTGATTGATTGACTGATTTATTGAGGGATTGAGTGATTGACAATGGACAATGGACAATTGAAAATGGAAAACGGAAAACCCTTTACTCTAATTGCTATTAGCAAATGGCTAATGGCTAATTTGAATTTTGACATTTGAATTTTGAATTACTTTTTTCCCTAATGGCTAATGGCCAATGCCTGATTTCTAATTTGAATTTACGTTTTATTCTTACTGGCCCAGGATATTCAAATATTCCTCCAGCGAGGTCAGATCTTTATACCTGACTTCACGGGCCTTGCTGCCTTCGAAAGGACCCACGATTCCGGCGCTTTCAAGCTGGTCGATGATTCTTCCGGCCCGGTTATAGCCCAATTTAAGTTTTCTCTGGATCAGCGAAGTGGAACCATGTTGATGTTGAACAACGATCCGTGCGGCTTCTGCAAAGAACTCATCCTTTTCATTGGCGTCGAATTCCCTGGACGATGATCCGCTCTCCTCGTCATAATATTCCGGTAAGGAGAAGGCGTCGGGGTAACCACGTTGCGATCCGATAAATTCTGTCAACCGGTCAATTTCGGGAGTGTCGACAAAGGCGCATTGAAGCCTGATCAGGTCACTTCCGGTCGACAGGAGCATATCGCCGCGACCGATCAACTGATCGGCGCCAGAAGAGTCGAGAATGGTACGGGAGTCGATCTTTGAAATTACGCGGAATGCAATGCGTGCAGGGAAGTTGGCTTTGATGGTGCCGGTAATAATGTTGACCGAGGGGCGCTGGGTGGCAATGATCAGGTGGATTCCCGTTGCGCGTGCCAATTGTGCTAAGCGGGTGAGCGGCGTTTCGATTTCGCGGCCGGCAGTCATGATGAGGTCGGCAAATTCGTCGATGACCAGGATGATGTAAGGCAAAAACTGGTGACCGTCGTTGGGATTCAGTTTTCGGGAAAGGAATTTTTCGTTGTATTCCTTGATATTTCTTACCTGGGCATCGCGGAGCAGGTCGTATCGGCTGTCCATTTCGATGTTCAGGGAGTTGAGGGTACGGATCACTTTCTTAGTATCTGTAATGATGGCCTCTTCCGCATCCGGGAGTTTTGCCAGAAAGTGCCGTTCAAGCTTGGAATACAAGGTAAGTTCAACCTTTTTTGGGTCGATGAGCACAAACTTGATTTGGGCCGGGTGTTTTTTATAGAGGAGCGATGTGATGATGGTATTGAGGCCTACCGATTTTCCCTGTCCGGTTGCCCCGGCCATCAGGAGGTGCGGCATCCGCGAAAGATCTGCAATAAAGGTCTCGTTCGCAATGGTTTTACCGAGCACAAATGGCAGCTCAAAGGTGGAATTTTTGAATTTTTCAGTACTGAGTAATGATTTGATAGATACAATTTCCGGGTTTTGATTGGGGACTTCGATGCCGATTGTTCCCTTTCCCGGGATGGGGGCTATTATCCTGATCCCCATTGCAGCTAAGCTCAGGGCAATGTCGTCTTCCAGGTTCTTTATCCGCGCGATCCGTATCCCTGCCTCGGGTACGATCTCATACAGGGTGACTGCAGGGCCGATGGTGGCCTTGATTTTCTGAATGCGGATATCGTAATTGGAAAGCGTTTGGACAATTTTATCCTTGTTTGATTCCAACTCTTCTTTTCGAACATTGACCGATTCTCCCCCGTAGTCGCTTAACAGGTCGAGCGTTGGATATTTATAATGGGCGAGATCCAGGGTCGGATCGTACCGGGTATCGAGGGTCTGATGGGGAAGGGGATCTTCGGTTGAAGGTTCTTCAACAGGTTTTTCGATCTGGAGTTCGACTTCGTTTTCGATGACTGGATTTGCAGTGGGTTCTGAAGGGATGTCGAGGTCGATCTCATTCAGCGGTGCCGGTTCTTTTTCGATGAGCTGATTGACCGGATAGGGTTCTGAATTTTGTCCGGATTCCACGGGAGTCTCCTCCCCAAAAGGTGAAGGGGCTTCGGAGGCATCGCTCACAGGGATCTCTTTTTGTTTTCCTGTTCCAAGCCATCTGAAAGGAATGTTAAAAGCCAGTATCAGAAAACTGAGACCTGAGAAAGCAAGCAACAAGGCAAGACCCGACGTTCCCAGGAATTCCGTCAGCCAGATGTTCATCTGAAAACCATATACCCCGGTAAGCAGGTCATTCCCGGGCGCAACCAGTCCAAGGAGAACCGGGATCCAGATAATTCCGAAGAAACCATATTCAAGGGTCGCCCAAAGCGGGAAAATCCGGATGTGGAAAAATTGTTTCATTCCCGTATTTAACAGGATGATCACAAACAGGAAGGAAGAGATTCCGAACCATTTTGTGATAAACAGGTAAGCGGTAAGGGCGCCGATTTTACCCATCCAGTTTTCCACGGGGGTATTATTCTCGAAAAATACATCCGGGCTGAAGTGTTTAAAAATAGTATCGGTAAAACTATAATCGGACTTCCAGGTATAGAGGTATGAGGTAAACGAAAACAGCAGGTAAAAGGCAAGCAGGACGAAAAAGAGACCCAGTACGTGCACCCGTCTTTCGTGACGGGCTTGTTCGTGTTCCGTGCGTATTTTTTTCTGCTTTGGCGGTTTTGGTGATTTGGGAGGAGTCGGTGGTTTTCCTTTTTTTTCCCGTTTTCGTTTAACAGGTTCCTCACCTGTAACCACAGGTATTTCGGGAACAACATTTTCGCCTGGTTCTTCCCTGTATGTGTTGGATCGTGGCTGATTCCCCGGACGCGCCATTTTTACTTACTCTCCCCCTCCTCCAAACTTGCTTTTAAGTTCTTCCTGGGTTGTCAGTGTGTAGTCAGAAGGAATTTCGAAATCCTTGGCCGAAAGATTCTTTTTTTCGATGGAAGTAGCGGTAAACTTCATGTTAATGCCCTTGGAACTGAAAACGAATTCAAGCAGCACGCCGTCGATATCTTTATAAACAGGACTGTCGAAATTGGCCATTTTGGTCCCGAGTTCAGAGGTGTAATAAGCTTCAAAAGTACTTTTAACACCATCTTCATTGACTGTCACCAGGGCTTTTTTACAAGTGTAGCCGGCGACTACTTTAGTCTCGGACGACAGTTCAACAGTGGGCTTCGGATTGTCGCCCATTGCCTTTTCAATGTCGGCGGTGGATTGTTTTATGGCATATTTTTGTCCCATCATGTTTATCAGGGCCACTTTGGTCTTGTTTACATAGTCGGTTATCTCGACCGAATTGACCCCGCTCATTTGCATATCCGTACGCGATTTATTTCCCTGAATGGAGAGGGTCATCAGCTTTGGGAACATGGCAAGTTGACTTTCTGAGAATTTGCTGTCGGGATAGGTGATTTTAAAAGTAATAACTCCTTCGAATGGTTTGCCGGCGAAGGTTCCGGAATAACCAATAACAGCGGCAAATGCCACAAGGATGCTGATCAGTGTTTTTTTCATGATGATTTTCAAGGCTTTTGTGAATATTTATGACAAAGTTAGTTATTTTACAAATCGCATGAGTTTACCCCACCTTATTTTTCCATCGAGCAGAGATTTGTTTGGTGCAAGTGAAAGCCACACAAATACTGCTTTTCCAACCACATGGTCTTCAGGCACGAATCCCCAGTACCTTGAGTCGGCCGAATTGTGGCGGTTATCACCCATCATCCAGTAATAGTCCAATTGGAAGGTATAATGGTCTGACTCTTTTCCGTCGATATATATTTTCTGATCCTTGATTTGCAGATCATGTCCTTCAAAAACATCGATAATCCTGTTGTAGAAACATATATTTCCGATGTTAAGGGGAATTGTCACACCTTTTTTCGGAACCCATACGGGACCAAAGTTATCGACATTCCAACGATAGGTTGAATCAAAAGGAAAGATGTTGGGGTCCCATCCGTCTCTGGGTGCGATTACCGGTTCGATGGAGACGATATTGCTGTATGATTTCAGCCTGGCGAGCGCATCATCTGACAGGGTTAATTCGTACATTCCCATGTTGTCGGTGCTGACATTCTCCGTGATATCGAGCTTTTCGAAATTCTTCTGGTTGATCGGTGAGCCGTCGGTTTTCACGATATATTTAAATTGTCGATTCCCCGGGTTCTTTTCCTCAATGCCATTGATGAACACTTTTCTGTCGGTTATCCGGATTGTATCGCCCGGGATTCCGATACATCTTTTAATGAAATTTTCGCGTTTATCGACCGGACGGGCAATGATATCGCCGAAATATTGCTTGTTATTCCATACATTTTCACGGCCATATTGACGAACGAGCTGGTAATAACTGACATTACTTTGTAGTTTTGAGGATAGGGTATCGCCATCGGGATAATTAAAAACCACAACATCCATATTTTTTATGTCAGCAAATCCGGGGAAGCGGTAATAGGGCAGTTTGATCCATTCGAGGTAGGACCGGGTATTTTCGGTCAAAGGTAAGGTATGATGGACAAAGGGGAAGGCGATAGGGGTATTGGGCACTTTTGGGCCGAAACTGAGTTTACTGACAAACAGGTAGTCGCCAACCAGCAGTGTTTTCTCCATGGACGAGGTCGGGATGGTATAGGCTTCGATGAGGAAAATCCGGATGATGCTGGCTGCAATCACGGCAAAGATTATAGCATCAACCCACTCTCGAATGGCAGATTTCTTTGCTGGTTTGAGTTTCGAGGGATCGAAGTAAGGATCCTTCGAAATAAAAGCAAGCCATGGCAGGTAGAAGAAGGGGAAGAGGACTCCGACAGCCTGTTCGAGGAGCCCGTTTTTTTTGAAACATTTCAGAATTTCGACGATCATCAACAGGACCACAAATACGTTGATGAAGGGGATCAGCAGGAAAATGTACCACCACAACGGTTTTTTTATGATTTTAAGCCAGATGTAGAAATTGTACAGGGGTATCAGGACGATCCATCCTTTGTTTCCGGATTTTTCAAAGATACCCCAAAGTCCTGCCAGCGTCAGGATAAAGAACAGAATGGTAAGGATCAGGTAAAGGTTCATGGCGGTATATCGATTTTTTCTTTAAGCGGTTATCATCAGATAAAACGCACAATTGCTCGATTTCTTATAATTTGTTGAATATTTGTTCTGCGATCAGGTCTTTCATCTCAAAGAATCCTTTTTTCCCGACAATCCATTCTGCAGCCAGCAACGCCCCCAGTGCAAATCCTTTACGGCTTTTTGCCGTGTGGGTTATCTGGATGATATCTTCATCCGATTCATATTTAATGACATGGGTTCCGGGTGCATTATCGGTGCGGTATGATTTTATGCCAAGCTCTTCCGGGTTTTCAACCGGGTTATTGACCCATTTTTCTTTACTTTCGACGATGTTAATGATGTCGTTGGCGAGTGCGATAGCTGTTCCGCTTGGAGCATCCTGCTTGTGAATATGGTGGGTTTCTTCGATGGAGATCTCATAACCTTCTACCTGTGACATGATCCGTGCAAGGTGCCGGTTTAAATCGAAAAAAAGGTTCACACCAATGCTGAAATTGGTAGCATAAAACAGGGTCTGGTTCTGATCTGCACAATCCTGCCGTACTTTTTCAAGGTCGTCGAGCCAGCCTGTGGTACCCACAACAACGGGAATTCCTGCGGAGAAGCAGTTGTAGATATTTTCCACGATGCTGGAGGGTGTTGAAAAGTCGATGGCTACATCCACTTCGGGGAGGTGGCTTCCGTCGGATTCCCAATCGTCCAGGTTATCAATAATGAGTGGGATTTCATGACCTCTTTTAATCGCCAGTTTTTCGATCTCCTGACCCATTTTCCCGTATCCGATAATTGCGATTTTCATGATGTTATAATGTTAGAAATGGAGGCTGAAGGACAAACCGCCGGCATATTGAAAAGATTTGCCAACCGGCAACACCTTCGGTTCCACTTTCATGGTGAGTTTGTCGGTAATGTTGAAGGTATAAAGATGTGCATCGACCGTTGCATCGAGGATATTCAGCGCGTACCACAATGCCGTAAGGAGGCAGGTAATTTCAAGGTTCCGGCGGTAATATTCACGGGCCGACAGCAACTCATCTTTTGAATATCGCTGTACCAGGTAGCTGTAGTTCCCGTTCATGTTTCCGTAGGATGATTCGATGTAGGCACATTTAAAATTGATATATTCATCGGCATTGGTATAGATGAAGTAGGTAAGAACTCCGAAACCCGCGTAAATGATAGGGACTTTCCAGTATTTTTTATTATAGACCTGTCCGAGACCAGGCAGGCATGCCGACATGAGGGTTGCCTTAGTTGGTGAATGCTGTTTTTCCTTGATTGAATCAGGCAATTCGGTAAATGTGGAATCTTTTTGAGCCGACAGCCTGGTCGGGAAGCAGATGATTACCGGCAAAAGCACCAGAAAGGTAAGGTAGCGCTTCATCTACGATTCAAATTTGGCAATGATCCTATCGAGATCTTCCTCCGATCTGAACCTGATGGTAATGGTGCCGGAGCCTGTTTTCCGGAGTTTAAGTTCTACTTTTGATTGCAATGTTCTCGAAAGTGACGATCGGGCCTGTTCGAGTTTTGGTGTGAGTTCTGTTTTCGGAACCGGTCTATTTGGGACGCCGGTTGTAAGGTTCCGCACAGATTCTTCAACTTGCCGAACCGATAATTTTCCTTCAAGAATTTGTTGCAGGATCATCAGTTGGGAACGTTCATCGCCAACATTTATCAGGGCGCGGGCATGTCCCATACTGATCAGGTTGTCGCGAACAGCGACCTGTATTTCAGTTGGTAATTTAAGAAGCCGGATGTAGTTAGAAATGGTCGAACGGTCTTTTCCGACTTTCTGGCTCAGGTCCTCCTGTTTGATTTTACACTCTTCGAGAAGCCGCTGGAAGCTGATGGCCACTTCGAGGGGATTCAAATCGGTGCGCTGGATATTCTCAACCAGCGCTATTTCGAGCATTTGTTCATCGTTTGCCAGTCGGACATAGGCAGGTACTTCCTGCAGTCCTGCAATTATTGCGGCTTTAAGCCTGCGTTCGCCGGCGATGACCTGGAATCGGCCCTGGTCGATTTTTCGCAGGGTAAGGGGTTGAATAATACCGTATTCGGTAATGGATAGTGCCAGTTCGTGAAGGTCATTCTCGCTGAAGTGGGTTCTGGGTTGAAACGGGTTGGGTTCAATCCGGTCGACCGGGATGCGTGCCGGTGAACCGGTAGCATGTTCTGCGGCGACATCCAGCGAGGTTTCGCCTGTACCCGACTGATCGAGTAATGCGCTGAGGCCTCTGCCCAAGACTTTCTTTTTTCCAAGCGAATCAGACATGGATCTCCTTTTCAGCGTTGGTCAATTTTGTTAAATCATTCTTCTGGAGGATCTCTCTGGCCAGGTTCAGGTAGTTGATGGCGCCGGTGCTGTTGATATCGTGCATCATAATGGAGACACCGAAACTGGGGGCTTCACCGAGCTTGGTGTTGCGGGTGATGATGGTTCTGAAAACCATTTGCTGAAAATGGGTCTTTACTTCATCGACAACCTGTTTTGCAAGGTTCAGCCGATTGTCGTACATAGTCAGCAGGATCCCTTCGATATCAAGACCCGGATTCAGCCTGGTCTGTACAATTTTGATCGTATTCAGGAGCTTACCGAGGCCTTCCAGCGCGAAGTATTCGCACTGAACCGGAATTATGACAGAATCTGCGGCTGTAAGCGAGTTGATGGTGATCAGTCCGAGTGATGGGGAGCAGTCGATGATAATAAAATCGTAGGTCTCTTTGATCTGGGAGATCACTTTTCGCATCATTTTTTCCCGGTTGGGAAGGTTGATCATCTCAATTTCGGCGCCGACCAGATCAATATGAGCAGGCAGGAGGTCGAGGTAAGGGGTGGAGGTGTTCAGGATGATATTTCCTGGTTCAACATCGTCGATGATGCATTCGTAGATGCTGGTTTTGATGTTCCGGGGATCGAATCCTACGCCGGAAGTGGCATTTGCCTGCGGATCAGCATCAATAATGAGGGTTTTGTGTTCCAGAACAGCCAGACCAGCGGCCAGGTTAATCGCTGTCGTTGTTTTTCCTACTCCACCTTTTTGGTTGGCTATTGCAATTACTTTACCCATGAGAAAATTTCTGCGATCACAAAATTACAGTGAAATGACCAGATCATAAAGGATGTTGAAAAGTTTTAACAAGTATGTCACCCTGGTGAAAGGTGCAGGAAGAAGCCGGCTTTATGGCCGGTTATCGGAGTCGGCTGTCAGATCCTCGAATTGCAGGGAGGAGTGGCCCAGGCTCAGGTTCACATCCTTGTCATCGGCAGCATCCTGTTCTGATTCCGGGCGGTAGGGCGCTTTTCCGGTACGAATGAATTCGATGACATCACTGAGTCCGTTGGTAAATTTTTCGAAGTCTTCCTTATATAAAAAGAGTTTGTGCTTCTCATAAAAGAACTTTCCCTGTTCGTTGTTGAAACGCCTCTTGCTCTCAGTAATGGTTATATAGTATTCTTCGCCCACTGTCGATTTGACATCAAAGAAATATGTCCGCTTGCCAGCCCGTACTGCCCGGGAAAAGATTTCACCCCTGTCACGATCCTTATTATCAATTTCTTCCATTATTGAGTAGTGTTAAGGTTTAAAAGTCATTATACGTTCATAGAGCGAACGCAAAAATATAAATATTATTTGAAAACAAAACTTTATTTCTTATTAAATCCGTAGCTTTGCGGGCCAAAATTGAATGGTATGTTCTTTATCATAACCCGCCCATGATCGGCAGAAGACATTATCGCATAAAAGTTCTTCAGGCACTTTATGCCTGGTTTCAGGGAGGTGAAGACCGGATCGAAGTTGCTGAAAAAAACCTACTGAACAGTATCGAAAAAGTACATGAGCTTTATTACCTCCAGCTCTCATTTCTACTGGAAGTTATCCACTTTTACGGTTACAGGCTTGAAGAGGCAAAGACAAAATTCTTCCCGACTCCACAGGAGCTGAATCCCAGTTACAAACTGATGGAGAACCTTCTCATCAGGCAACTTCAGGAAAATACCGACCTTTCCCGGAATATTTCAAAGTATAAAATTTCATGGACCGAAGAGCAGGAGATGGTCCGGAAGGTTTATCAGAAGATTAAGACCGGCAAGGACCACCAGGAATATTTGCAATCGGAAACCCGTTCCTACCAGGAGGATCAGGAATTCCTGGAGCGGTTATTCAGGAAGTACATTGCTAAATCGCCTGACTTGCAGTATTACTGTGAAGAAAGAAATATTTTCTGGTATGATGATTTTGATGTCGCTGCCATTTTTGTTTTAAAAACCATCAAACAACTTACACCCGGATTTTCATCTGCTGAACCGATATCATCGGTTTTCACCCATGATCAGGTAGATGATCCGGAAGAGGATCATAAGTTCATTGTCGAGCTTTTCAGGAAAACGGTGCTGAACAGTGAATCTTCCACCGCGTTGATTGATGCGCGGACAAAGAACTGGGAGATTGACCGGATTGCCCTGACCGACATCATCCTGATTAAAATGGCATTGACTGAATTCACCTGTTTCTCACAAATCCCCGTAAAGGTGACCCTGAATGAGTACATTGAAATATCGAAACAATTCAGTTCCCAGAAGAGTAAGCTTTTCATCAATGGAATACTTGACAAACTGGTCACGGATCTTACAGCGGAGAAAAGGATCATAAAAACCGGAAGGGGCCTGATGACTTAATATCAGCCGGACAAAATATTTTGTCAGGAATCCCGTTACAAATAAAAAACAGAAAGCTATCGTGCATTCCATACATCGAAAACTACCCCATTTTATTATTCTGATCTTATTTGTCTCTTTGCCTGCTTTTGCTCAAATCGGGGGCGACGGAACCTTTAAGTTTCTCGGAACACCTAATTCGGCAAGGATCGCGGCGTTGGGAGGAAATTTTCTGGCGATTCAGGATAATGATATCACCCTGACACAGGCGAATCCTTCGCTGATCACGCCGCAGATGCACAACAATCTGGCCCTCAGTTATGTCAACACACCGGGTGGCGTGAATTACGGGTTTATCATGTATTCCAGGACTTTCCAGAAGGCAGGCAGTTTTGTCGGAAGCCTGCAGTTTGTCAACTATGGCACGTTTCAGGGCGCTGATGCAACGGGGAATCTGACGGGTGAGTTCAGCGCATCGGAATATGCCTTAAACATAGGATGGGGAAGGCAACTATCGCCGATCTTCTCAATCGGCGCCAACGGCAAGCTGATCTACTCCCAGCTCGAGACTTATAATTCTTTCGGCATAGCTGTAGATGTGGCGGGTACCTATGTTTCAAAAGACAAATCCTTTACAGCTTCTCTGATCGGCAGAAACATCGGATTCCAGGTTGTTCCCTATCTGCCGGGAACCCGCGACCCGCTTCCGTTTGAGCTTCAGATCGGGTTAAGTGAACAACTTAAGCACATACCCCTGCGATTTTCACAATTGATCACCAACCTTCAGAAGTGGGATCTGACTTATGATGATCCATCCGATCCTTCAAACCAACCCGATCCGATAACCGGTGAGACCAAAGAAAAGACCACTATGGGAAAGATCGCCGACGGAGTCATGCGCCATATCGTTCTTGGTGCTGAACTGACCATTGCGAAGGTCGTGGCCGTCAGGCTGGGTTATAATTATCAGCGCCGCCAGGAACTGAAACTATCGGGAAAGGCAGGATTGGCAGGATTTTCAGCAGGAGTCGGCCTTCGCGTCAAGATGTTTAATCTGAGTTATACCCGGGGAATTTTCCAGGCGGGCTCCCCCAATCCGAATTATATCACCATTGCCGTAAATTTGCAGGAATTTACCAAGAAGCAATGAGTCTGCAGGTAACCATTGATCCACATTCAGGGTTTTGTTTTGGCGTGGTGTATGCCATTGAAGTGGCCGAACGGGAACTGAGAAAGAGTCCCGTTCTTTACTGTCTTGGCGACATCGTCCACAACAATATGGAGGTAAACCGGCTTAAGAGCCTGGGATTGGTGATTATCGACCACGAACAACTTGGCAGCCTGAGCAACTCCAAAGTTCTGATCCGGGCGCACGGCGAGCCTCCGGAAACCTATCAAACCGCACTAAAAAATAACCTGGAGTTGATTGATGCTTCCTGTCCGATCGTGCTTCATCTACAGAATTCGATCCGTCAGGGGTATCTTGAAATGAACCGGAAAAACGGGCAGATTGTGATTTATGGGAAGGAAGGACATGCCGAGGTGAATGGGCTCAAGGGACAGACCAACGGTACGGCCATCATTATCGGAGATGAGAACGACCTGCCCCGGATCGATTTTTCCCGGCCTGTCAGGTTTTACAGTCAGACAACGAAGAGTGTAGAAGGGTTCAACCGGATTGTGCAGATGATCCGGACCCGGATGGAGGAAGCATCAGGAGGCAGGGAGATCGATTTCAAATGGAATGACAGTATTTGCAGGCAGGTATCCAACCGTTCCGGACATCTACGCGATTTTTCCTCCCGGTTTGATGTTGTTATCTTTGTGAGCGGCCAAAAAAGCTCGAACGGGATGATCCTTTACCGGGTTTGCAAAGAGGTGAATGAACAGACGTACCTGGTCTCCGCACTGAAAGACGTGAATCCTTTATGGTTCCGGGATGCCGCATCGGTCGGTATCTGTGGCGCAACTTCGACTCCCATGTGGCTCATGGAGGAAATTGGTCAGAATATCATGAAATACGGCAAGTGATATGATTCTGCAACGGTTGATCCTGTCCGGGTTTAAAAATTACGCACACGCGGAATTCGATTTTTCGGGGAACATCAACTGTTTTGTCGGGAATAACGGGGTGGGGAAGACCAATTTACTGGATGCCATCCATTATCTATCTTTCTGCAAGAGTTTCTTCACAAGCCTCGATATTCAGAATATCAGGCATGGAGATGACTTTTTTGCATTACACGGTACCTATACCCGGAATGATGGTTCAAGCGACCTGATCCAGTGCATACAGAAACGCGAGATGCGAAAGCGTTTTCTGATCAATAAAAAGGAATACGAAAGGCTGTCGGATCACATCGGCCTTTTTCCGCTGGTAATGATATCCCCTTACGACCGTGATTTGATTAACGACGGAAGCGAGTTGCGCAGAAGGTACATTGACAGTGTCATTTCACAATTCGACAAAATCTACCTCGATGATCTGATTCTGTATCATAAGGCGGTAGCACACCGCAATGCACTTTTAAAGTCGTTTGTTGACAAAGGCTTCTTTGAACCTGCCGCTCTGGAAATATGGGACGAGCAGATGGTTGCAGCCGGCGGGAGGATCCATACACGACGGTTCAGCTTTATTGAACAAATGAAACCCTTGTTTCAGGAATATTTTGAATTGATAACCGGTGGGGCTGAAAAGGTCGAAATCGTCTATTCCTCCCAGGTCGGAACGGAACAGTTCGAAGATGTATTACGCGCGGCCTTACCCTCCGACAGGGCAGCAGGATTTTCAACTGCAGGTATTCACAAGGATGACCTGGTTTTTCTGATTGATGGTTATCCCGTGAAGAAGTTCGGATCACAGGGTCAGCAGAAATCCTTTCTCATTGCAATCAAGCTTGCCCAGTTTGAGTACACCAGAAATATCAAGGGATTCAAGCCCATCCTGTTGCTTGACGATATCTTCGACAAGCTCGACGATTTCAGGGTCGCCCAGCTCTTAAAGCTGGTCAGTGACGATAGCTTCGGTCAGGTTTTTGTCACCGACACCAGCCCCGACCGGATCCTCCATCTTTTTAACCGAATCTCAATCGAACACAGGACTTTTACCTTACCGCTTAGTCACCTCACTTAAAATTGCCATATTCAGCGCCATGCGTCGGGACCGGGAAAAACCATTGAAAGCTGTGATCGAGGAGTTCATCGATTCTTACCATCTTCGTGACAAGCTCAATGAGACGAAGATCGTTCAGGCATGGGAGAAGGTAGTCGGGAACATGGTAGCGAAAAACACCCGGAATCTGTACATCCGGAACCGGATCCTGTATGTCAGGGTCAACTCATCAGCCCTCAGGAATGAGTTACATTACGCGCGTTCCCGGATCCTGAAGGCGCTCAACAAGGAGGCCGGCGCCAATGTGATCGATGAAATTGTAATTCAATGACCGGGCTACCGGATGTGGCAGGAAAGTAATTTTTCTTCCCCGATATAAGCTTCCAGGTTATCACCGATACTGACTGGTCCCACGCCCGCGGGTGTTCCTGTGAAGATCAGGTCACCGGTACGGAGGGTCATGAATTGTGAAATATGGTGAATGATGTCGCTGAAGTCGTGGATCATCAATCCCGAATTTCCTTTTTGAACGGTGATCCCGTTTTTGTCGAGCCTGAAATCAATGTTTTTCAGATCGGGAAAATTTGAGGAAGGCAGGAATTTGCTGATGGGAGCTGAAAAATCAAACCCTTTTGATACAGCCCAGGGCAGCCCTTTCTGTTTAGCGGCATCCTGCAGGTCGCGTGCAGTGAGGTCAAGACCAATCCCGATTTCATCAAAGTAAGTATTCGCGAATTGCTTTTGGATGGTTTTTCCCGTTTTTTTTATTTTCAGGACCAGTTCCACCTCGTAATGAATATTTTTTGAAAAGGAAGGATAATAAAACGGCCGGTTCCGGATAAGGAGCGCCGTATCGGGTTTCAGAAAAAAAACGGGATTCTCAGGGATTTCGTTGTGGAGTTCCCTGATGTGTGCTACATAATTGCGACCGATGCAGATGATCTTCATACAGTAATTATTATGCCTTTAATTCCCGGAACCGGAGTCCCTTTCGGGTTAATCCAGATCCAGTTTTACCATATCGTTATTAAATCCCTTCAGTTTTAATGCAGTCAGTACTTTCTTAGTCGAAAGCGGAAATTCACTCTTCATCATCCAGTCGTAATACGAAGGTTCATCTTTCAATACCTGCAACACTGCTTTGCCTTTGTGTTTACCAAAGTTAAACACGGGGATATTGCGTTCGTTGTAGACAATATGCCCCACGAGATCAACCGACTTTGAAGAATAGGAGAAATCGCTAAGGGCCTGCACGTCATTGATGACGGGGGTGACCAGGTTGCCTTTTTTGTCTTTTATGGCAACATTGGAATAGCGGTCGAGTTGGGCCTTCAGAATTTCATAGGTGGCCAGGGTGTCGGCTTCGGCGCTGTGGGCGTTCACCAACTCCCGCGAGCAATAGAATTTATAAGCGGCGTGGAGATTCCTGGGTTCCATTTTATGAAAGATATTCTGGACGTCGACAAAACGTCGGCCTTTGATATCGAAATCGACGCCGGCTCTTAAAAATTCCTCGACCAGAAGCGGAATATCGAAATGGTTTGAGTTGTAACCGGCAAGGTCGCAGTGATCCAGGAATCCGACCAGTTCATGGGCCAGTTGTTTAAAGGTGGGACAATCCTTTACATCCTCGTCGGTTATCCCGTGAATTGCCGTTACTTCAGGAGGAATCGGCATTTCCGGATTGATTCTTCGGGTCAGGATCCGGGTGGTTCCGTCGGCATTCAGCCGGAGCAGGCAGATTTCAACGATACGATCGGTGGCAACCTTGATCCCGGTTGTCTCCAGGTCAAGAAATGCGATTGGTTTGGTAAGTCTGAGTTCCATTAAACAGTTTGATTGATATCGAAATTTTCAAGGTAATGCACCATCCGTGCAAGAAATTGGCCGCCGAGCGAACCGTCAATAACCCGGTGATCATAAGTAAGGGAAACCATCATCACAGGCCTGATGGCAATGACATCGCCATCGGCTGTTTCGACCACCACCGGTCTTTTTTTAATGGCGCCGACGGCTACAATGGCGGTTTGTGGCTGGTTGATGATCGGTGTGCCCATCAGGGTACCGAAGGAACCCAGGTTGGTCAGGGAAATGGTTCCGCCGGTAACCTCATCCGGAACCAGTTTGTTGATACGGGCCCGTTCTGCAAGGTCATTGACGCTTTTAATCAATCCCGAAAGGTTTTTATCCCCGGCATTTCTGACCACGGGAACGATCAGGTTGTTGTTGGGCAAGGCTACAGCCATCCCGATGTTGATATTTTTATGAACGATTATTTTGGAGCCGTCGACCGATACGTTTACCATCGGAAAATCACGGACTGTCCGGGCAATGGCATCAATGAAGATGGGTGTAAAAGTCAGCTTTTGGTTTTCGCGTTTCTGAAATCCCGCTTTGTTTTTTTCTCTCCATGTGACCACTTTCAACATATCGGCTTCCATGAAGGAGGTGACGTGAGGCGAGGTTTGGATGGACCTCACCATGTGATTCGCGATGAGTTGACGGATGCGATCCATCTCCACGATCCGGTCATCGCCGGGAATGATCTGTTCAGTTGCCGGTGAGGCTGAAAGAGTGACCTCTGTCGTCGCCATCTTTGGAAGTTCCTTCGTACCCCTCCGGGAGAGGTAATCCAGCAGGTCATGTTTGGTAAGCCGATCGTCTTTCCCTGTTCCTTTCAGATTATCCAATTCAGAAAAGGGGATGTTTTCCCGGCGGGCAATACTGCGGATGAGTGGTGAATAAAACCGGGTACCGGAGTGATCGGCAGGCGTCTCTACAATGGTATTTTGTTCGATAATGTGCGTCGATTCTGATGAATCCCGTGGAATTTCAGGTTTCGCATCAACCATTGTTGCTTTTTCACCGACTTTTCCTGCTCCAACAGGTTCGGTTTTTCCTTCTTCCTTGCCGGCAGTTGTCTCGATAACTGAGATGACGGCTCCAACAGCAACGACATCCCCTTCTTTAAAATGCTGGGTGATCATTTTTCCCGATACCGGCGAGATGATCTCAGAATCCACTTTATCTGTTGCGATCTCGGCAATAGGTTCATCCTCCCGGATGACATCTCCCAAACCCTTCAACCATTTGGTAAGGGTTGCCTCAATAACGCTTTCTCCGAGTTTTGGAATAACTACCTCAAAAGTTGCCATATACGATGGTTATTGTTTCTGCAAAGGTAATGGATTTTTATTATTTATAATCATTCAAAATAATAAACTTTCAACAACTTCTGCCCAGTTGTTTAAATCCCCGGATGATGATGTTAAGGTCGGTCGACAGGTTGTAGTCGCGTGCATACATGATATCGAGTCGTGAGATCGAATCAATTGGCATATTTTTTCCGTTGAAGGCATCGAGCGGAGTAAGAACGCCGGGTTTGATTTCGGGAAGTTTATGTTTTTCAGAGTCCTTGGCATGGATAAATCCGACCCAGGATTTGCGGGCAAACAGAACACTGAAAATGTTACGGATCAGTCCGACCGGGTTGTTGACGAAGAACATCACCAGCGGGGAGAGAATCAGCAGTGCGACAGAGGTGAGGAAGTCGAGCAGCCGTTTATTCCGGCGGTTTGTAATTTTGGTGATGGCCTTGATATCGATGACATAGAGGTCGCCCGAGGTGTTAATCGAGTTGCTGCCGATGATCGACAGGCTTTCGGGGGGGGCAATCTTATAATCGACCTGTTCGTTTTTCAGCTCCGACATTTTATCAATGATAACCTGGGCGGGGACATCTTTGGCGCAGAAAATTATTTCATTTATTTTGTGGATGGTGATGATCTCTTTGATCTGACCGAGGTGGCCGATAAACCCGTTGGAGTTGTTCCGGTGGTGCTGAAAACTTACCAATCCGGTGAAGGAAGGATTCATGCCGGTTTTCTGCAGTAATTCGGAAACTCTTTGTCCCTCTTCCTTTTCGCCGACGATAATAAATCTCTTATTTTTTTCGGAATTCAGGGTAAAGCCCTTTACATTCAAGTGGTGAAGCAGGATCCGGATCCCGGTCATAATCAGGGTTCCCCAGAGCGCTCCAAGCAGGATCAGGGCACGGGAGAACCGGTAGTGCTCATTCAGCAGCGAGTACATGACCAGGATGATCACGGTTCCCGTAGCCATCCCCTGAAATATTCTCCGGAGACGGATGGGTTTGTCATAACCGCCGCTCAGATATACACACAATAGCCATATGGCAAGGTACACGGGCATTACAACCAGGATAAACATTTGCGGGTAGTGTCCTCCTTCCGGAAAGATGAAATGGCTTTCCCAGTAATTCTTTATAAAGATGATGCCGGAATAAATCAAAATGGCGTCGAGCGCAGGAAGTGAGATTTTCCTGGCGAACCGGGTGAGGATCGAGATAAATGCGCGGAAGTAGATGGCGAAATTGATCATCAGGGAGAACGAACGTGCATTTTCGCTTGAGAAATGTTTTTTAGCGAAGATGATCATCGCATTGTAGAACATGAACACGTAGTTCAGGCTGCTTTTCTTGGTGCTTTCGCCTTTATAGTGTATGATCCGGGTGCCGGGGAAATAGTAGTTCTTATATCCTGCCCGGGTGATCCTGTAGCTCAGGTCAATGTCTTCACCGTACATGAAGAATGTTTCATCGAGCAGTCCGGTGATGTCGAGGACGCTTCGGCGGATCAGCATGAAGGCTCCGGCCAGTACATCGACCTGATGGGTTTTTTCCTTATCAAGGTATCCCAGGTGGTAGGTATTGAACAGTTTGGACCGCGGGAACAGGGCCGATAAACCGAAAACCTTGAAAAATGCGACCAGTGGCGTAGGCAGTCCTCTTTTGCTTTCGGGAAGGAACTTTCCTTTTCCGTCGAGCATTTTCACGCCAAGGCCTCCTGCATCCGGATGCGAATCCATAAAATCGATCACCTTCCGCAAGGTGTCATCTTCCACAATGGTATCGGGGTTGAGCAGGAGCACATACGCTCCCTTTGAAATCTTTATAGCCTGATTGTTCGCAGTTGAAAAACCTTTATTCTCTTTGTTTTCGATCAGATTTACTTCCGGAAATTTTTCCCTTACCATTTTTACGGAACCATCCACCGAATTATTGTCAACGACGAAAATTTCCACTTCAAGTCCGGAGCATGCCTTTTGTACAGAGTGAAGGCATTGTTCGAGAAAGTACTTTACGTTGTAGTTGACGATGACGATGGAGAGTTTCATCAAGAGGATTGCAAATTTCCGGCTAAATTAAGGTTATTCACATTAATATAAAACTATATTGCACCTGCTTCGATCATCAGGACAATCTGTTCGATGGCCTGGTCGGTACCTGCGGGATCGTAGCCGGTTTTCAGGTTGTACCCGAAGATGGTGGCCAGTGTCTGAAAGATAAAAGCGGTAAATCCGCCCCTGAGTTCTTTGATCAGGTCAAAGGTCGAATTCCCGGTTTCGCGGTACACCAGTTTTATCAAAATTTTACCTTGCGAAAAAGTCAGGTCCTTGATCTCATTACCGAATTGTTCTTCCAGCGAATGCTGCGCTTTTTTCAGAAAAAGCCGTTTCCCTTTCTCCGTGGGGATGGTATCCAACACCTTTTCATATTCCCGGAGTTTTGCCCCCGCGAGTTTTGCGTAGGGGTAAACCTTTTTTACATTATAGACCAGACGGTCATAACGGACCGATTCTCTTTTAGTGCGGATGACGGTTGGCGGGAAGATGACGATGGGTTGAACATCGACCACCGTCAGCGTGTCGCCACCGACTATTTTCACCGGTGGGATTACCCGTGCAGTGTCCTGCGAAAATGATATTATCGATTGACAGATGAAGATTGCGGCGACAACGAAGACTTTCATCATTCTGCCCGGTTTTTCAGTTATTCAATATAACGAAAACCTTTTCAGTTTCGTATCAGGCAACCTTTAGCCTGGCCATGCTGGTCTTCTGAAACTTTTCTTCCACCAGAGAGGCGGTAACCCGGAGGGACCGTGTGGAGGTTTTTGATGGCAACTCAAACATCGCGTCGGTCATGATCCCTTCAAGGATGGACCTTAATCCTCGGGCTCCGAGTTTAAATTCAATGGATTTTTTCACAATGAAATCGAGCGCCTCTTCATCAAAAGTCAGCTTGATGTTATCCAGTTCGAAGAGCTTAACATATTGTTTGATCAGTGCATTCTTCGGCTCGGTAAGGATACGGCGGAGGGTGACGGGATCAAGCGTATGCATATGAGTCACGATCGGAAGCCTTCCAACAAGTTCGGGGATCAGTCCATAGGCTTTCAGGTCGACCGGGGTAATGTACTGAAGTATGTTGTCCTTGTCGATATTCTGACGTTTTTTGTCGGTTTTATAGCCTATTTTATTGGTCTGAAGCCGGTTGGATATTTTCTTTTCTATGCCGTCGAATGCTCCGCCGGTGATGAAAAGGATATTTTGCGTATTGATCTGGATCATCCGTTGTTCGGGATGTTTCCGACCGCCCTGAGGCGGGACATTCACGATGGATCCTTCGAGCATTTTCAGAAGCGCCTGTTGTACTCCTTCGCCGCTTACATCGCGTGTGATCGAAGGATTATCGCCTTTTCGCGCGATTTTATCAATCTCGTCGATAAACACGATTCCCCGTTCGGCGGACTGAATGTTATAATCGGCCACCTGGAGCAACCGGGCAAGAATGCTTTCCACATCTTCGCCCACGTATCCTGCTTCGGTAAGGGCTGTGGCATCCGCTATGCAGAACGGAACATTCAGGATCCGGGCGATGGTCCTCGCCAGCAAGGTCTTTCCGGTTCCGGTCTCTCCAACAATAACGATGTTTGATTTTTCGATTTCAACCTCATCGTCACGGCGATCCTTGGCACGGTAAAGTCGCTTGTAATGGTTGTAAACGGCAACGGAAACGATTTTTTTCGCTTCATCCTGTCCGATGATGAACTGGTCGAGATGTCGTTTGATATCGGCCGGTTTAAGGAGGTTAAAATCGGGTACCTCTTTTTGCTTCTCTGTAAGCAGTTCTTCCTGCAGGATCATCTGTGCTTGCTGGACGCAGCTTTCACAAATATGACCATCGAGTCCGGCAATGAGAACGCGGGTCTCACGCTTTTCCCTGCCACAGAATGAACATCTTTCGACTTGCTTAGCCATAATCAGGAATTAGTTATCCTTCTTTGAACGGGTCAGAATCTCGTCGATCATCCCATATTCAAGCGCTTCGGAACTGGTCATCCAATAATCGCGATCGGCATCTTTGAGAATTTTTTTATAGGGTTGACCCGAATGGAGGGAGATGATTTCGTATAGTTCTTTTTTCAATTTCTGAATTTCACGGGCGGTAATGTCAATGTCGGAGGCTTGTCCTTCGGCGCTGCCCATGGGCTGATGAATCAGTATTCGTGAGTGTCGGAGGGCTGTGCGTTTCCCTTTTTCTCCGGCACAGAGCAGAATAGCGCCCATAGAGGCGGCCATTCCGGTGCAGATGGTGGCCACATCCGGGTTGATATACTGCATGGTGTCGTAAATGCCGAGTCCGGCATAGACCGACCCTCCCGGGCTGTTCAGATAGATCTGAATATCCTTTCTCGAATCCACCGATTCGAGGAAAAGGAGCTGTGCCTGAATGATATTCGCAACATAATCATCGATGGGAACTCCCAGGAAAATGATCCGGTCCATCATCAACCGCGAGAATACATCCATGGTCGCGATGTTGAGCTGTCGTTCCTCAATGATAGTAGGGGAGATGTAGTTGGAAGAAACGGCCTTGTATTTTTCGAGGACCGATCTGTTCAGCCCCAGGTGACGGGTAGCATATTTCGAAAATTCGTCCATGTTGGTAGCGTGTTAGATATTTTTAACCTTATTTTTCCTTTTCTTCAACAGATTCATGGCTATGGTCGTGGTCGTGGTCGTGATCGTGATCATGATCATGCATATCGTTGTGTGAATGGGTGTGCTCCCGGTTGTGATGCTGCGAAGCGATTTTAATAAATTCATCGTAGGTCACCTCCCGTGTGGTGTACTTAAAGGTTTGCTTGAAAAAGTTCAGCATTTTGGCGTTGTACAGCTGATCGTTGATACGTTGGACCTGCTCTTTGTTTTTCATGAAAACATCGATGATCGACTCGTACTGCTGTTGCATTTCAGGGCTGGGTTCTGCTCCGGGAACCTGGCGCAGCATGACCGTACGGATGTAATCGCGGATCTCGGGGTCAGTAACCGTAATGCCGTTATCTTTGATGATCTTGTTCTCGATCAGTTGCCATTTCATCGATTCGGCGAACAGTGGATATTCCTTTTCAATTTGTTCGGGGGTGTACTTTCCTTCATTGTTTTCGGCAAGCCACCTTTTCAGAAATTCATCCGGCAGGGTCAGGGTGGTATGATTCACCAGGGCTTCGGTAATGACATTGAAGAGAAGTTTATCGGATTCATTGTCAAAACTGGATGAAGCATCTTTTTTGACCTGGGCCCTGAATTCTTCTTCCGTTTGAATTCCCATTCCCGGGTAAACCTGATTGAAGAAGTCGGGATCCATTGTAGCCGGGATTACTCCGGGTTCTTTCTTTTCTTCAGTATTTTCTGAAGGTTCAGGGGCAGATGCAGACGCTCCTTCTCCATGATCTTCAACAGCAGCTTCAGCTACTTCGGGTTTTTTCCCGAACCGGAGTCGTGTTTCTTCGATGTATTTATCCACCATCGTGTCATCGATCGCGATGGAAAGGTATTCGATCGGCAGGTCCTGGTCTTGAGGAAGGTCGAATACGGGTGAAAGCCCCAGATCGAAGAAGAATTTAAAGGTGTCCTGGTTTTCGAAGTCGATGGCTGCGTTTTTTTCGAGGTTTGGAAGGGGATTTCCCAAAATATCTATCTTCTCATCCCGGATATAATTCATAAGGCTTTCGGAGAGCAGATGGTTGACCTCGTCGGCAAGGATGGCCTTACCGTACATTTTCTTAATCAGTCCGACAGGAACATGGCCGGGCCGGAAACCCGGGATGTTTGCTTTACGTTTATAATCGCTTATCTGTTTCTCAACTTTCTCGGTGTAATCGGCCGGCACAATTTCGATCGATAACAGGGCTGTTAATTCGCCGGTGTTTTCTTTGGTTATGTTCATTTATATTTCTGATTGGTGTAATGATTTTATTTTTTGCCGGGCCTGAAAGTCAGGTGAACGGCCAATTTGGTTATCGGTGCGGATGAAGGGACTCGAACCCCCACGCCCTGAGGCACAAGATCCTAAGTCTTGCGCGGCTACCAATTACGCCACATCCGCTGCAGGTTTCCCGAAAGGGTTTGCAAAGTTACATTTTTTTTCCGTTGTTACTTCAGGGCGGCCAGTGCAGCTTCGTAGTCTGGTTCCTGCACAATATCCGGTACCTGTTCGGTATATTTCACCATGCCTTTTTCGTCAACAACGACGACGGCCCGCGACATCAGTCCGGCCAATGGTCCGTCGGTTATCAGCACTCCGTAGTCGCGGCTGAAATTTCCGTTGCGAAGTTCCGATGCTGAAACCACGTTCTGAATTCCTTCGGCGGTACAGAAGCGACTGTGTGCGAACGGCAGGTCTTTGGAGATACACAGGACGATGGTCTGGTTTAGTTTTCCGGCTTCGATATTGAATTTCCTGACGGAAGCAGCGCAGACGGCAGTGTCGAGGCTGGGAAAAATATTCAGAACAATTTTCTTCCCGGCGAAATCGGCCAGCCGTACATCGGAAAGATCCGTCCGGGTCAGAAGAAAATCGGGTGCGTGGGTACCCGGGGCGGGCAGTGTGCCGATGGTATGGATCGGGTTGCCATTTAATGCGATTGTTGCCATATTGTTATATTTTATGGGTACAAAGGTACAAAATAGAAAATTAAGGTAAATCAGAATCTTATTGCCTGGGCAACCGGTTTATCAGTTCAGCGAAACTTTTACATCGAGTGCATCACGGAGGGCATTACCCATGAGCATGAAAGCCAGCACAACCAGCATGATGGCGATACCCGGAAGCACGGCAAGATAGGCGTAATCGAGGATAATGTATCCATAATTTTCCTTGATCATGGATCCCCACGAGGGTGTGGGAGGCTGTACGCCGAGTCCCAGGAAACTTAACCCGGCTTCGAGCAGGATCGCGGAGGCGAAGTTGGCGGCCGATATCACGATCACGGCGGCCATCACGTTAGGAAGGATGTGCCTGAAAATGATCCTGAAATCGTTAAATCCCAACGCCCGTGCGGCTTCTACGAACTCTTTTTCCCGGATCGACAATACCTGTCCTCTGACAACACGCGCTACCTCCACCCACATCGTCAGTCCGACGGCGATGAAAACCTGCCAGAACCCTTTTCCGAGGGCGAAGGTGATGGCAATAACCAGGAGCAGAGTCGGTATGGACCAGACCACATTGATGAGCCACATGATGACTGCGTCAACCCATCCCCGGTAATAACCGCCCAGAGCGCCCAGGGTAATCCCGATCACCAGGGATATCAGTACAGAAATTAATCCCACCGAAAGGCTTACCCGGGTACCGATCATCAGCTGACTCAGGTAATCTCTTCCGAAGCGGTCGGTTCCGAGCAGAAAAGTCTTCCGGTATGGCTCTCCGCATCCGGCTACTGGAATTGATCCGACCTGATTCGCGTCGCCCGGAATGGAACCGTAAGGAACATAATACCTGAATCCTCCGGATACTCTGGTTGAACGGATCGCTACCGGCTGCACCGTGTGGGTTTTACCGGATATCATAGTGCTGAAAATCCACGATTTGTCGGTTCCGGTGTCAGAGAGCGGAAGCATCAGTACCGTAAAGCCCGGTTTTTTCAGCCCCAGCTCGAGGTACTGGTCATTGGCAAAAGGAGTCTGGTCCGGCGTGATCAGGTACCCGAGGCAGGCAATCAGCGTAACGGAGGCGATGAAACACAGGGAACCAAAGCCCAGGATGTTTTTCCTGAATTTCGTCCAGGCTATCCGGTTCAGGGAAGCAGTTGAAACATCGATTCGTTTTTTTCGGAACACCGGTCCTGGTTATATTTTGGAAGATTGATTTTTTTTTATACTTTTGCAGCGCATTTTATGGTGGATGTAGCTCAGCAGGTTAGAGCGTCAGATTGTGGATCTGAAGGCCGTGGGTTCGAGCCCCATCTTCCACCCTCAGGCAGGGCCGGTCGACGGCCCTTTTTTATTTCAACTCCCCTTTAAAACGGGATTGCCAATCTTCCCACTTGGTATTCAGATAGGCATCCTGCCCGAAATATTTTATGATGGATTCGAATTCGACTGCCGGATGGTAACCGGGAACGACCGAAATCAACTGCCCTTTTTCATTGAGAAAAGCGTAAGATGGATACGACATCTGGCCGCGTAACATCTCGTTGGCAAGTTGATGCGTGCTCCGGCTGGCCGACGGGTTCGGGTTTACAAATTTAACCCCGTCAAGCACAACGGTGTCTTTCCGCTCCGCGTTCAACTTCACATTGTAGAAATTCTGGTTCATATATTTAACGATCAGAGGCTGGGCAAATGTTTCGGCATCCATCTTTTTACACCAGCCACACCAATCGGTATAAACATCCACAAAGATCTTCCGCGGTTTCTTTTTGTTGAGTTTATAGGCCTCCTCAAAGGTCCGCCATTGGATTTTTTCTTCCTTTCCCTGATTTTTCTTCGATCCCTGAGCGTTAACATCTCCAGCCTGTATCAGGAGAATCCCCAGAAAAAACATCCCCAAAAAACAAATCCGCTTCTTCATAAACCTTTGCAACTTTCTATAAATCGTAAATCGAAAATCTTTAAATCGTAAATTGATATTTTATCCATTCCGTTCCATTTCCCGTTTGCTGTCCTTTTGTTTTAAGGTTTCTCTCTTGTCGTAAGAATGTTTGCCACGGGCTAGGGCGATTGTCAGTTTGGCCAATCCGGCTTCATTGATAAAGAGCAGAACGGGAATGATGGTAAAACCACGCTCTTTCACTTTTACCGAAAGTTTCCTGAGTTCCTTCACGGTAAGCAGGAGCTTACGGTCGCGTTTTGCTTCGTGGTTGTAATACGATCCCATGGAATATTCGGCAATGTGCATGTTGCGGACGAAAAGCTCCATCCCGGTAAAGGAACAATAGGCGTCGGCAATGGAGGCTTTCCCGTCGCGGATCGATTTTATTTCGGTTCCGGTAAGGCAGATCCCGGCCGTGAATTCCTGGATCAGGAAATATTCATGTACCGCCCGTTTATTCTTGATGTTAACCGATTTCTCCACCTATTTTTTCTCCGGCATTAAAACCACTCTCACGTAATGATCGGGATTGAAACGGGTTGCGCAGGTCTGCCTGAGGTCATCGGCAGTCACGGACTGGACCTGTTCGTTGAATTTTTTCAGGGACCCGGCGTCATCGTGGTTGTAATAATAAGATTCGAGCTTCGACAGCCAGTATTCATTCTTCTGCAGATCGTTCTCATGCTTCCGGATCAGGGCCTCTTTGGCTTTTACCAGATCGGTTTCGGTTGGGCCCTTTTTACGCAGTTTTCCGATCTCGCTGAAGACGGCCCGGGTCAGCTTTCCGGTCATTTTTGGGGAGCAACCGAACATGACCATGAGTTGGAAGTTGGCCTCAGGATAGTGATCCCTGTTCAGCATAATCTGCGGGGAGTAGACGCCGCTCATCTTTTCACGGATTACTTCAACGAGTTTGATTCCCAAAATCTCCCTGATCATATCGAGATGGAGGTTCTCTTTTTCACTCCAGGTTGTCTTTTCCGACATCACGATGCCAACCATGCTTTGAGGATCGGATCCCTTGTGGATTGTAAGATCGGTGATGCCCCGGGCAAATTCCGGAGCTGTATTTTTCCAGGTTTCGTTCCGGTTCAGGTTCGGGAGGTTTCCCAGGTACTTTTGCAGGAGCGGGACGATGGTATCGGTTTGAAAATTTCCGACCAAAAAGAACTTGAAATCGCCGGCATCGGCAAAACGATCTTTGAAAATATTATAAAGTTTATCAAGATTTACCTGGTCGAGTTGTTGTTGTGTGGGAAGCATCACAAGCCGCTTGTACCCCGGATAGACCGACTTGAACAGCGTGTCATAAAAAGACATGACGGGACTGCTTTTCATGAATTTCAGCTGATTTTCCATTTGTGACATGAAGGCCCGGAAAGCGGTGCTGTCTTTTCTTGGCTGGTTAACATAGAGGTAAATCAGTTGTAATACCGTCTCAAAATCTTTCGGGGCGCATGATCCTTTAAAACCCTCCCGTACATCTTCCAGGTAGGGGGCAATCTGCAGATTTTTCCCCTTGAGTTTTTTCTGCAGTTCAATGTTGTCGAACGATCCTGCCCCGCTCATGTCGATGATCTGGGCAGCAAAATTAGCCGACATGAAATCTTCATCCGGATAGAGGGAATTCCCGCCCAGACTGTAACCCGTGATCACGATCTCATCGTTCTTAAATGCCGTGGGTTTCAATACGACCGTGATTCCGTTGGCCAGCTTCATTTCTGTAAAGCCAAGGTCTTCATTTTCGCTTTTTCCGGTGATGGCACCGGCCGTCAGTTCCTCTTTTACCAGGGGTTCTTCCCGGTAATTATCCACGTAAGCGGTAAGCGGGTTAAGCTTCGACTGTTTGATGATATCCAGAACATTTTGCTCAGTCGGGACTTTCACATTTTCCTTATCCGGAGCCATGATGACCAGGGCCATGTTGCTGTCGGTAACCCATTGTTTAACGAGGCTGTTGATCTCATCGAGTGTGATGCCGGGTAGCAGGTTTTTGAGATACCTGAATTTTTTCTGAGGGCCGGGAATGGCATCCCCTGAAAGGTAATTCCCTACATAATCGCTGCAGAAGGAGGCCGATTCGGTCTTGTCGAATTCTTTTGCCTCTTTTTCATATTTACTGATCATCTCTTCTTTTTGCCGGTCCAGCTCCGTTTGGGTAAATCCAAATTGTTTCACCCGCTCATTTTCTGCCAGCAGTACTTCCAGGCTTTTATCGATCTGATTTTCTTTCGACATGGCATTGATGAAATAAGCATCCCGGGTGCGTGCTAAAAATCTGCCGTAGCCGGTTCCCGCGAAGACATAAGGCGATTCGGGTTTTTGTGAAATCTCGCTGAAGCGGTTGTTGATCATGCTCGTGAAAATCTCGGCCATAACCTTAATCCTGAAATCACCCAGGCTTTTTTCGCTGGTCAGCGGATGCTTGTAGAACATCAGGATAAAGTTCTCCGTAGCCTCTTTGTCGGTGGCAATGGCGATCAAAGGTTCGGCATTGCCGGGCAGATCAAACGCGGTTCTGGCACGCTCATTATCCGGATTCTTCAGTTTTTCGAAATGGTTTTTGATGCGGGTTTCCGTTAGCACCGGGTCCATATCGCCGACTACAACGACTGCCTGCAAATCGGGGCGGTACCAGTCGCGATAAAAATCGCGGAGCGTTTCATGTTTAAAATTCTGAATGACCTCCACTTTCCCGATTGGGATCCTGTCGGCATATTGTGAGCCTTTGAGAATTACCGGAAAGATCTTTTTCATCATCCGGTCCTGTGCGCCCAGACCCAACCGCCACTCTTCCGTTATGATCCCCCGTTCCTTGTCGATCTCTTTCCCGTCGAGCAGGGCATTGTGCGCCCAGTCTTCAAGTACCTGGAATCCCTTTGAAACGAGCGCAGTATCGTCAGTCGGCAACTGCAGCATGTACACGGTTTCATCAAACCCGGTGTAGGCGTTGATATCGCCGCCAAACCGCACCCCTGTCTTCTGAAGAAAATCGATCAGTTCATTCTTCGGGAACGTTTTGGTGCCGTTGAAGTTCATGTGTTCCATGAAATGAGCGAGCCCCAGCTGGTCTTCATTCTCAAGGATGGAGCCGGCATTGACTACCAGGCGCAATTCCACCCTTTTTTCGGGCTTCTTGTTTTTCCTGATGTAATAGACAAGCCCGTTGTCGAGCCGGCCGATTTTTACATCCGGATCAATGGAAAGAGGCGTCGTCAGATCAATGCCTGAATTCTGACCGGAGACGATATCGGGATGCCATGCAATGCAAATGACAAGCGACAGGATGAGGATAATCCGTTTCATACCAAGTGTGGTTTAAAGGTTGGAAAACGAATGCAAGTTTAGGATTTTTCACCGGAATAGCCAAGTATTTCCGGGGAAACCTGTTGAAATTCACGGCCAATGTGGGTCTCAGATCCGGATCGTGATCCCGAAAAGCACGTTGATCAGGGCTTGAGGGAAAAACCCATTCGATTCATAATACTGATTATCGACATAATAGGGATAAACCCACGCATTGGTCTCATATTTCAGGTTCAGGAAGTTGTTGAGATTCAGTTTGAAGGAGATCTCTTTAAAGAATGCTGTTTTGAGGGTGTATTGCGCGATAAACCCACTGGTCAGATACCCGTCGATGGAACGATCGCGGTTGCCGGTATTGTCGATGTACTGAGGTCCGATATATTTGAAGTTGATCGTTGTCGTGAAATCGGCAACCGGACGCCATGTAACCGAGAGGCCGCTGATGATCGCAGGGGAGAAGGACAGGTTGGTTTCGCCTAAAAATACCGAATCCTGACGAATGAAATTCCAGTCGGCGTCATAAACATCGACAAATTGTGTGAAGTCGTTGATTTTATTCCTGCTTAGCGTAAATCCCGCCGTAACATTCAGCTTTTTTCTGAAAAGGTCCACGCCGCCTGAAAATTCGATTCCCGCGCGATAACTTTCCGGAACGTTTACCATGACCGCTTCGCCGACATTGTTAATCTTACCGGTAAGAATTAGCTGATTCGTGTAATACATGTAGTAAGCGTTTGCATTCAGCAGGAGGTTGCTGAGTTTGAACTGATAGCCGGCTTCAAAATCGTAGAGCGTTTCATTGACGGGTACTTTTCCGGGATCTGCATCTTTATAATTATTCCGGCTGGGTTCCCGGTTGGCGATGCCGAACGACAACCAGGCTTCATGTTTTTTCTTCCACTCAAAGAAAACGCCTGCTTTCGGATTGAAGAAATTGAAAACATGCGACTGGTCCAGGGTTCTCAGGTCGTCGGATATTCCTTCCATTTGGTATCGTACGGTACGGTACTGAAGGTCGCCGAAGAGTGTGAGCCATTTTTGGAGGGTCCAGGTTGCTTTCGCAAATATGTTAAAGTCGTATTTATGCCCGGTGTTGTAATAATAATTGCGATCGTTGGTACCGTTTGAAGCATAATTCGCCCAGATCACTTTTCCGAAATGGCGGCCAAAGTAATGATTCCAGGCGCCTCCGAGATTCAGCTTCAGATTATCCGTGACGTTGTAGTTGGTGGAAAAGGTAAAACCATAAAAATCGTTATCCATCATCTTACGGTTCACAAGGTCTGTACTGAAAAGCGTATCGCCCCCGATGATCACGTTTTCTAACCCGTAATTCGCGAAGGATTGGTCTTCTTTATAATTTTCATAGTATCCTTTTCCTCTTGTATAATGGAGCGCCAGGTTCAGGTTCCATGATTTGGTCAGCGCCTGTGAAAAGATAAACTGGTAATGATCCTGCTGATAATTATCGGTCTGGTTGTCATAGTAAACAAGATTTCCCGCGGCATCATGGTATTCGCCGGCCGGGTTGTAGGTGCGGTTGGTGGCAAGGGAGTCTTTGGGCACCCCCTCCCATGCCTGGTAGGTGCGTTCCAGTCCTGAAAAGGTGATGATGCGGAGGGTGGTTTTATTTCCGTAATATCCGGCCGACAGGTAATAGGATTTCAGGTTGGAGAATGCCCGGTCGATATAACCGTCAGAATAGATATAAGAAAAGCGGCCATCGAAGCTGAAACGGTCACCGATCAGTCCGGAACCGAACCGGAGGGTAGATTTCAGCGTTCGGTACGAACCTCCCGAAATATCGAGTTCTCCGTAAGGATCCTGGTGCAGGTCGGTAGTCAGAAAGTTGATGGAAGCCCCGAAGGCGCCGGCGCCGTTGGTGGAAGTTCCTACTCCGCGCTGGATCTGTACATCTCCGGTCGAAGAGGCAAGGTCGGGAAGATCGACAAACCAGACGCCTTGCGATTCGGCCTCGTTGAGCGGAATACTGTTGACCGTGACGTTGATTCGTGTCAGGTCGGTGCCGCGGATGCTAAAACCCGTGTATCCGATTCCGTTTCCTGCATCGGAGGTGACGATGGCAGATGGAGTTCCCTGGATCATGTAGGGAATATCACGACCCAGGTTCACTGCCTGTATCTCTTTTGCCGAAAGGGAACTGAAGGCTGCAGGCATTTTATGCTGTACCCGGGTGGCGATGATGTTGACCTCTTCGCCTAATAACGCTTCCCCGTCAAGGGAGATTCTGATCAGGGTGTCGCTTTTAATTTCGACCGGCGACTGAAAAGTCTTATATCCCATAAAAGAAATCTTAAGGGTATAGGATCCCTTCTTCAGTGGTCCGACAGAAAACCGGCCATTTTCATCCGAAACCGTGCTGAACAGTGTTTTAACAAGGAGAACATTTGCTCCGGGAAGAAGTTCTCCGGTACGGTTGTCGGTAACGGTTCCGGTTATTGTGTATTGTGCCTGTGCATTAAAGGCAGCCAGAAATAATCCGGCTAACAGGAACAGGATACATATCCCATTCCCGGGATTGGTAAAAAATCGTGTTTTCATGTTTTTTCATTTTCCTACGCCGGCATTATCCGGATCAGGTTTTTGGGGTATGATCTCAGCCTGGTTAGCACCCCCTGAGGAGAAATATCATTGCAAAAATAATTAATTCAGATAAAAAACGACTCATAGAATTTATATTTTTGTGTTTTTGTTACCTCCACCGTATGAAAATACTCATTATCAACGGTCCGAATCTTAATTTACTGGGAACCCGGGAACCTGAATTATATGGCATTACCAGTTTTGAGAGTTATCTGAAGAAGTTGAGGACCCGTTACCCGCAAATCACCCTCGAGTATTATCAAAGCAATGTGGAAGGCGAGATCATCAACGCCCTTCACAATGCGGGATTTTTATACGAGGGGATCATTCTGAATGCCGGTGGGTATGCTCACACCTCCGTTGCCATTGCCGATGCAATCCGTGCAATACGAACCCCGGTAGTGGAGGTCCATATCTCCAATACCTTTGCCCGGGAGCCTTTCCGACATATATCATTCCTTGCTGCCAATGTAAAAGGTTCCATTATCGGATTCGGGCTCGAGTCGTACCGGCTTGCCATCGAGAGCTTCCTCGTGAAAACGATCTGAAAGATTATCAGTATTATCAGTCGAGAAATTTGTTCAGGTTGAGCTGAGAATATTTACGTTTTCCCCGGACGTAGTAATCGAATACGATATTTCTGCCATAGATGTTTTTCATGGATCCGTGGCGGAGGGTTTTGCGTTTGTTGCGGAATGTTTTCAGCGTTCTGTAGAAGGCCATGTGAGCCTGTGTCACGGCCCAGAAATCCTGGAAACCCGCCTGAAACAAAAACTTAAAGGCTGCAATTCCATCGAGTATTAACCGGATGGTGAAAACCCTGACAAGCCGTTCGTCGGGAAGATTTTTATAGAGCAGGTAAAAATTGTTCCGGAAGTTCAGATAGGTTTTCCGCCACGAAATTTTCGGGAGGGTTCCGCCTCCGATGTGGAATACCGTGGAGGTAGGGCAATACATGATCTTAAACCCGTTGTTTTTCAGGCGCCAGCAAAAATCAATCTCTTCCATGTGGGCAAAGAAATCATCATCCAATCCCCCGATCTGGTGGAAATACTTTGATTTTACGAACATGCAGGCGCCGGAGGCCCAGAATATTTCTACGGGGTCATCGTACTGGCCATGATCTTCCTCAATGGAAAGAAAGAGCCTGCCGCGGCAGAAAGGGTAGCCGAGTTTATCGATAAAACCGCCTGCTGCGCCGGCGTATTCGAACTTCTTTGGTTCATGATATGACCTGATCTTAGGCTGGCAGGCCGCGATCAGGTCGTCCTGTTCCATTAGGTTGATCACGGGGAGGATCCAGTTCTCGGTAACTTCGATATCCGAGTTCAACAGGATATAGTAATCGGCTTCGATTTGTGCCAGGGCCAGATTGTATCCCTTTGCAAATCCTTCATTTTTCAGATTCCGGATGATCCGGATCTCCGGGTAATTGGCGGCAAGAAAGTCGAGGGAATCATCGGTAGAGGCATTGTCGGCAACGACGATCCCGGCTGCATCCCGGCTGTATTTTACAAGCGTGGGAAGGAATTGCTGAAGGTATTTCCTGCCATTCCAGTTTAAAATAACTACAGCAATCCTCATCGGGGAACGTTTAATTGGTACGAAGGATTCACACAACGGATTTCCTGACCCGGTGCTTTTAATGCACGGTAAAAGTACAAATTAATTGATAAAAAAAAGGTTTTCACATTTCCCGCAACCAAATTTCAGGCTGCAGGTCGATGGCGGGACCTTAACGGACGGTGATCGCGGATGTCATCAGTTGGGAAGATCCCAGTAATCCTGCTCAAAGTCGCCCCACGATTCGATAACCTGGGTGTCCTGTAAATCGATTGTCGAATAGATGCGGTTTCTCAGATCGACTTTCCATCTGGGGTTGTAAACCTCGCCGATGGCATCGGTATGAAGCAGAATAAAATCACTTGTCACCATATCGGGAGAATAAAAGACAAACTTCCGGTTTCGCTGGTTGTTGTTCAGGGTGTAATATTGCCAGATTTCATAGGGATAATTGCTTGGCTCGTTATATTGTGTGCTCCGGGTGTTTGGAGGACCGTATTGCAGATAAACCCTGCCGCGGTCGGTTTGATATCCTTTTTTTACCGGGGTCCCGAAATTGACCTGAACCTTATAAACCAGCGCCTTGTAGTTTCGGAAAGATTGTTCGGGGGTGGAAGGATCGCGCTGGATCCAGAAACTGTATAAAAATTGTTGCATGGTTTGCAGATCGGCCTTTTTCAGTGATTCGCGGATGAATGATTTCTCAAGTCCTGTCGCGATGGGGTAGGTGCTGTTGATGTACTCCCGGAGTGAATCGGTATTTGTGATCTTTTCGGCAAAGGTGTTCGCGATTTCAGTAGCCTGAATCGAGCTCACGGCCATCCGGGCTTTGGGGTTCATCCGTTGAAAGAAGATTTTTTTCGATGCCATGATTTCGTTGCTCTGATTCCGTGCCTCAAGTACCAGGTTGTAGTTGCCCGAAGCAAGGTTTTCGAGATCCATCTCGGTAAGGACGACATTGACTTCTTTGGGGCTTTCCTTGCGGCTTCTTGCAAATTCATTCTGTTTCAGATGGCTTTCAAAGGTCTCGACATAGTAGGTGAGAATGAATTTCTGATCGGGGGGAACAACCTTGGAAATATGATACAATTCAACATAAAAGATCATTTTTGATTCACTTTCAGGATAAAAGGTATAGGCATAGGGTACCAGGTCATAACCGCTCTTGGTGAGTTCGGTGGTTTTTTCCGATTTGGTATAGGATTTCACGAGTTCCACATCTGAAAATGAAGGTTTATCGGTAGGGAAATCGATGGTGATGGATTGATTATAAGGCATGGCAGGGGTGTTGCGGCTTTTATCTGAAAGTTGGATCTCGAAATCGTAAGTGCCGTTGGTAAGCGCGATACGTTGTTGGTCGACAAAGTGAAAATCGGTTTTTGTTGTGTCGTCAATCTCAACGCTGCGCAGTTCATATTTTTTAAAGGCTTTTATTTCCGTGTTTTGTTTGAAGGTCATTAGCACCTGCACCGTCGCCTGGAATTTCCCGTTGCCGGTACTGACGAACTGAACACTTTTGGCAGAAATCGTAAGATAGGTTTCGAGATAAGGGCCCTCGGGGGAGGAAAAGGAAGCGTATGTAAGGAATGCCCAAAGGTTCTTGCTTTGTGCATGAAACGCCGAAATTATGCAAAAAAGGATGATCAACGAAAGGTTCTTCATTTTGGGTAAATTTTAAATGGGAATAAAAACAGACAAAGATACCGGTAAAGAGCTGAACCTGCAAGGAAAATCGGTAAATTGTCAGGTTTACCGGTTGAAAGGGCAGGGGAATGCCCCGATTTTTTGGCGTTTCAGAAATTTTATATACTTTTGCAGCGGAGAGATGGCAGAGTGGTCGATTGCGGCGGTCTTGAAAACCGTTGACCTGCAAGGGTCCGGGGGTTCGAATCCCTCTCTCTCCGCTGATCCTGAAGAAAAAGTGAGCGAAGAACGGTAGGCGGAACACACAGTCGGTGAGAATTCTTCATTTTTCAGGATTTATTGTGACGCCGTTACGGACGGCGTTTTTTGCGATGATACCCAGGAGAGATGCCAGAGCGGTCGAATGGGGCGGTCTCGAAAACCGTTGACCCCCGTAAGGGGGTCCCAGGGTTCGAATCCCTGTCTCTCCGCACAATAATTTTATAAACGGCCGCATTACAATAGAATGCGGCCGTTTGTGTTTTAAGAGAACTCGAAATAGCACACAGTTTTGTGTCGATTTCTTGTTTGTCAGATAAGAGCGATTAACATATGCTGCAAAAAGAGAATCCTACCGGTCCACCACGACTTTCTTCATGAACGTGTGATCCTGGCTGGTGAACACGATGGTATAAACTCCGGGTGCCGCCGGCCGCAGGTCGATCTGCTTCTCCAGCCTGCCGTCGACTTCCACATCTTGTTGGTCAAGGATCTTCAGCCCAAGCTGATCGTAAACGGCTATTCCAACCTTCTGCCGGCCGGCAGTGGTCAGCGACACAGTGAACCTTCCGTCGTTCGGTACCGGAAATACCTGGCAAATGACACCCGGCAACTCCGAAGACCCGGTCATGATCACCTGTACCCGTTCCGACGGCAGGGATGAACAGCCTGCTTCGGTGACAATGATCCAGTAATACCCGCTTTGAGAAGCCAGGTAATAGGGCCAGATGGCGCCGGCAATCGGAGCTCCCGCTCCGTCGGGCGTCACACTGAAGTACCATTGGTTGCCGCTGAACGCCGAGCTGGTCATGACCGGCCCGTTGGCAATGATCGATGGTTTGGGAGGAACAGGGCTCACCGTCACTTCGAAAGCCGAGGAGACCTGGCCGTCGCCGCAGGTGTTGGTACCTTTCACCGTGATGTTGCCCGACACCGCACCGGCGCCAAAACTCACCGTGATGGCGTTGGTGTTCTGTCCGGCGGTGATGGAAGCTCCGGTGGGCAAGCTCCAGGTGTACCCGGTTGCATTGGCGATGGTTACGACCGAGAATATATTGCCGGTGGAGCCGAGGCATGCCTGGGCATTCCCGGTGATGCTGCCCGCCGCTGCAGGCAAGGGGTTCACCGTGACGGCAAATCCTGCCGACGGGGTACCGTTACCGCAGAGATTGTTGCCATGGACAGTGATGTTGCCCGATGTGGCATCCGCTGCGAAATTGACGGTGATGTTTGTGGTCCCGTCGCCGGATGCGATGGATGCCCCTGAAGGCAGGTTCCATACATATGAGGTGGCATTGGCGATGGCCGTGGTGGAATAGGCTATCCCCTGCGCTCCGGCGCAAACAGCGGCATTTCCAGTAACAGCCCCGGCATTGCCCGGCAACGGGTTGACGGTTACGTTCAACTGGGTGGGGGTTCCGGCCTGGCAACCGTTGGGGCTGGTGTAGTTAACGGTTACGAACTGGTTCCCGGATTGGTTCCACGAGACCATGATCTGGCTCGTTCCGGCACCCGAAAAGATGGATCCGCCAGGTGAGACGGTCCAGGTATATCCCGTAAGATCAGGTTCTGTGGAGTAACCGATATAACCGGCATTGACACAAAGGCTTGCCGGACCGGTGATCGTGGGCACCGGTGAGGGGTTGACAGTAACTGCGTACACTGACGGGATTGCAGCCGTGCATCCGCTGGCGTTGGTGTAGGCCACCGAGACACTCTGGCTGCCCGTCGTATTCCATTTTACCGTGATATTGGCTGTGCCGGCACCTGCGGTGATGGATCCACCCGCAGAAACTGACCAGGTGTAGCCGGTCATGCCTGCCTGGGTCGCGTAAACGTTGGTCGTGCTGCCCTGGCATGCATTGGCCGGACCGGTGATGACCGGGACCGGTAGCGGGTTAACGGTCACGGCCAGGTTAGAAGCGGTGCCATTGCCGCACGGACCCGTTCCGAAAACGCTGACATTTCCTGCCGTCGACCCGAAGGTGACGGTTATGGTCGTGGTTCCCGCTCCGGCGGTTATCGTTGCCCCGGCAGGTACCGTCCACGTATAGCTTGTGGCGTTGGTGATGGGGGCAATAGCGTAAATATTACCTGTGCTTTGGGCACACATCGAAGCAGGTCCGGTTATTGGTCCGGCCGGACCCACCGGCGGGCATCCTGCCAGGAAGAACTGGTCGGCGCCGTTCACCGTTCCACCGGCATTCACACCGACACAGCGGAAGTGATAGGTGACACCGCTTGTCAATCCTGCGATGTTGGCCTGCACAGTGGCCGGAGTGGTTCCGTTCACAATGGCAGGCACAGCCGGAGCGACGTTCCCATAGGTCGTGGTCAGACCCCATTCAAATGAAACAGTCGTTGCAACATTGTTGGCGGTGACCGTCCCGTTAAGCTGTGCCGTGGTAGCCATGATGTTGCTGGCCGGGTTGGTGACAACAGTTGGTGGTCCTCCCGTCGTAAAGGTCATATCGTTGCCGTTTCCGAAGCCTCCGCTGTTGGTGGCGACCACCCGGTAGTGGTAGAGGGTAACCGGCAGCAATCCTGAAACTATCCCGGTGACAGGCGTAACAGTGGTACCTGTAACGCTGGGTGGCACTGCTGTAATGGTTGAACCATAGTTGGTGGTCAGCCCGTATTCAAAGATCACCGTACTCGCGGCGCCATTGGCATTGACGGTACCGTTAAGTGTGGCCCCGTTGAGACCGATCGCGGTGACAGCGTTGGTTACCACGGTGGGGGGAGGAAAGGATGTCGTAAAGGTCATGTCGTTGCCATTGGAGTCTCCGTTGGCATTGACCCCCTTGATCCGGTAATGGTAGGTGGTGTTGGGGAGCAGCCCGGTGAGCGAAGCAGTGATCGGAGTGACGGTATTGCCGGTCACTGTGGCGGGAACACCGGCGATCGTTGAACCATACGCCGTGGTCAGCCCGTATTCGAACGAAACGGTTGTGGCGGAGTTGTTGGCATTCGCCGTACCGTTGAGGGTGGCGGAAGCGGATGTGATAGCCGTGGCGGCATTGGTGACAACAATCGGAAGGTTGACGGCGATGTTGATGCCGAAGTTATAATTGTAAACGTTGGATCCGTTATAGGGAGTAAAAGGGCATCCGCCGACCGACCAAACCCGTCGCACTCCTGTCTGGTTCGTGTAGGCGCACCCGCCACCCAGCGTACCGGTACCTCCGCACTGCCCGATATCGACGATCAGGCTTTGCGTGGGATCGTATGGAAAGGGTGAATCGAGCACGAAAGTGATCCATGAACTGGCAGGGTTTGTCAGAACCACCGATGCATGGTAATAAACGGTCGTCATAGGGCCGGTGTAAAAAGTGCCCGCAGTGAGCGAGGTAATGGTCGACTGCCCCAGTTTGATGGTGAGATCGGTGTAGGTAGCCGGTCCAAGTGCTGTATTCATAAAGACGGCGATGCTGACGATATTACCGGCAGGTGCAGCGGAGGGCTGGTTGAATTCCCCGGCCAGGTATAACATCTGTACGTCTTTTCCCCCGGCAACGTTGAATGGGAAATTATTGGTACCGTTCCCGCTTCCGGTAAAGTTGTAGTACTGTGGCTGGGCCACAAGGATACTGTTCAATCCTGAAAATAACAGCATCATTGACAAACAAATGCGTAAATTTTTCATGATCATTGGTTTTGGTGGTTGGGTTTTGATTGAAGTAGTTGATTGCCAGTGGTATTATGGAATGATTATGCTAATGTATACAAAATATTTAGATTTCTGACAAGTCTCTATGGTTTTTTTTGGTTCTTGGGAAAGTCCAATGTCTCGACCACAATGTGGTATTTTCTTCCTTTGATTTTCTTGCCATCATCATATCTTACATCACCTTCGCAAAGATTGCAAGCCTTTACGCTCTGACTCTCAAAAATGCCAACCGATGGCGTGAGCTTTTTACCAATCCCTGTCTCTCCGCAAACAAAAATTCACTTTTAAGCGGGTTTTTGTGTGGAGAAAACCTTGGGTTTCTCACCCAAATTCTCATGAGTAATTTTCTTCAGGAGGGTAAAAATCCGGAAAAAATCTGTATATTTGTAGGTCTGGAGTGAAAATCGGGAAGTAAAACATGCGAAGCCTGAAGTGTAAAATGCGGGGTGCCATTCTACAGGGTAATGATTCCCTCTGAAACCAATTTCTTTCCTAAGACTGGCCTAAGACTTGTCTAAGTCTGATCTAACACTATGTCCTGTACGATACGTTGTCATAGTACTTGTCCTATACTGAAAAAAAACTATACAGTTATTGATTAGTTCAAGCAAGTATATGCCTGAGTTTAGGTTTAATCCACCTCAACCCCCAACCCCTTCTTTTCAAGGCACCTCAACCCCCAACCCCTTCTCCTCAAGGAGAAGGGGAGTTGCGGGATGCCATACTTTCTATGTGTTTACTTATTTCATGCAAAACCTGGTCGAGCTGGTTGAATACTTGTTCGTTCCTGAACCTGATCACACTTATTCCAAACCGGCCAAGTTCCGCAGTCCGGTTCAGGTCTTGTTCGTTTGTTTCCTCCTGGTCATGAATCCCTCCGTCAACTTCGATGATCAATCTTTTTTCATGACAGTAAAAATCAGCAATATATCGGTGAACCGGGTGTTGCCTCCGGAATTTCAGCCCCTTGAATTTCCGGTTTTTCAATTCATCCCACAGGATCTTTTCAGCTTCTGTCATGCTATGCCTCAAAACGCGGGCCTTTTCAAATATCCATTCTGCAGCGTTCAAATGAAGCAAATACTCCCGGCTCTTACCGATATAAACCATCTTATAAAAATACAAAAATCCGATAACTCTTTCTCCCCTTCTCCTTGAGGAGAAGGGGCCGGGGGTTGAGGTATCTTGAGGAGAAAGGACCAGGGGATTGAGGTGCTTCATCCCACCACCACCTTCTCGCTTGCCACCGTCTTGCCGTTATACACCAACCTCACTACGTACATGCCGCGCGGCCATTCGGCAATATTGAGATCTAACAGTTTTTCGGTCTGCCTAATCTCTTTTGAAAATACCTGTTTGCCGAACAGGTTATAAACTTCCATTACAGCCGATTTCCATTGGTGGTAAACAGTTGTCAGGTTGAAAACCGGCGAATGGGTTTCAGATTTTAGTTTATCAGGAATTTCAACATGCAAAACATCGCTGGCCGGGTTGGGATACACCTTTAACCGCCCGGTTTCCGGGTTTTCAAACGGTTCATTCAGCCCTACTACCACGCAATCGAGCGGGATGGTATCGGAGGGAATCGGGTGCGGACATAAACTGTCGTAAACAAACGGATGGGTGTACAGCGTGTCGTACTCCAGATCGGAGTTGAGCTTCCAGGCATAGGTGCGCCACTGATTTCCGTCATGCTGACCGGATACAAGGAATAGTTTGTTATCTGTGTCGGTAACTGCATCCGAAAATGAGTACAATGACTGTAATAGTTCGACCGAGTCGATTACAGAGCCATTTCGATCGACTTTAAACACCGCCTGGTGGTGATCAGTCATGGAATACGACCATCCTCCCCCCAGTGCGATCGTAGAATCAGCAAACCAGTTGATAGTGAAAAACACAGCCTGCTTTGAATCGTTGACCAGATCATAATAGGCTAATTCATTGCCATTATCATCGGTCTTAAGCATCGTAGGACGATCGCCGGATGGAGTGGCTTCTTCTTCTATATGGCGTCCACAAGTATAAATAGTGTTTTTATTGTCTATGATTGACCTGTATGCCATTCCGTAAAAATGTGCTCCTGAAATATATCTCCAGGGCAGTTCCCAGGTTGTGCTTCCTATACTGTCAACTTGAATGATCAAAGGGCGTAAGTATCTTGGACCGGACGTTCCAGAATCAGGATAATAACAAAAACCACCGATCAGGTACTTCAAATCGGGAGTCACGGTCATATCGTAACCTTCAGCCCCGGCCATCATGCTGTCGGTATTGCCATATTGCTGCTGCCACAGAAGGTCACCGTTATTATCGAGACGATACAGATACAACTTTTCATTTGAGAAAAATTCATTGCCATAAAACACCATGGCAATATAGCCTCCCGGAATTTGTTTGATTGATTGTGTGTAGTCAGCTCTGTTCTGCCCTACTGCAAATATCCGGCACCACTCCTTTTCCATACAGGCATTCAGTTTCATGATGAACGGATCACCCCAGGAATCTGTTTGTTGTGTCGATCCTGAAATGATTAGACCATTATCGTTGGTTTGATTGATATCACAGATACCTACCATCATTATTTTCTCCCAGCCTTTTATACCAAAGCATATCACCGTTAATAGTTGTTTTAAGCAATAATCCATTTATTGGGAAACCATCAGGAGTAAGGAACCATCCACCGAATAAATAACCATTATCATAATTCTTAAAAACAGATAATGGTGTCGTTCCTTGATTTGCTAAATATACCTTTGGCCAGATCTGGCTAAAAACCTGATTATAAGAGATAAACAATACGATAAACAATAAATATTTCAATGTCTTCATTAGTAAAATATAAGTAATGTTGATGGATGGTTGTCCATCCATCAACATTATGTCAATCATTATCTTACAACAGATATTTTCGCACTGCTTATTTTGTTACCGTTTGTGTATAGTTCAAGAAGATATAGACCTGAATTAAGATTTGTAGCAGGTATAATGATCTGATCCTTTTGATTGTGCACTTCAAATGAACGCAACATCTTACCATTTCCATCATACAAGTTTATGACCCCATTTACGGGTCTCTCTGAAAGATCAATCTTCACGATAAAATAGTCGTGAGCCGGATTGGGAAATACAGATATTATTTTTGGGTAATCGCTTTCTTTTACTCCTCTGAATTTCTCTTTTTTTGTGACCTTTAATCCGGTATCGGGCAGGATAACGGGTTCCTGGTAGGTGATCTTTCGGGCTGCCAACAACATATTTCTCGCGTAGGCTCCGGGCAGGTCGTTGTTTGACAACATAACCGACTGAAGCGATGAACCCCTTACACTATCGATGCTGAATGCATAAATAGTATCTGAGCAAATACTCTTTGATGCGTCATAAAAGTCAAGGTACGCCTGGTGCGTCGCGGTTTGAGATCCGGTTAAATTAAAGAGGGCCGGGATGGTATTCATTACTTCTGCCATCTGATCGTAATCCTGTGTTGCATGGAGCCAATCGGTCCTGTCATAGTAGGATGAAGGGGTGTTGCGATAATCAAAAAGCCAGTTCAGGCTGTCGGTATTGGCGGTCTCAGTGTTATCTCCCTGGTAATGATGGATCAGCTGTGTATAGGATTTTGTCGCCTCCTGTTCCCACCACGCCTTCCTGGCCTGTAGCAGCTCTTTGGGGCCGATCGAATCCTCACCTGCGAGGATCTGCTCCATCATGTAACCGGGCATCGGAATGGTGCGGTTTGACAACATTTCGTTGATCTTCTCCGATTTGGCCGAATGGGGGTTGGCCACCAGTACATCGCGGATCAGGGCATTGTTCAACACCTCTTCCTTACCCACCGAGGTTTTCAGTACCGTGTCGGAGAGGTAGGGTGATTCAGTTAAAAGTTCATTACGGAGCTGCATGGCTTCGGGAGGGGTACTGGTCTGTACATCAAAGGTAAGCAATTCGGTGGAGCCTCCGTCAACCACAGTTGATAAAACATCTTTGATGCTGTCGGATTGGTTTACAGCTTCCACGAGAATATCACGTTCCCCGGAGCTACCACCTCCGTTTAAAGTTGAAGGACAACTATTTTCAGTGAATTGAGAAATAACAGGATGTGTCCTGACTGTTCCATAAATACTTTGTGGCTGAGGTTGCAACCGAAAGTTTGTTAGATTCTGCGAATGAAAATAATAATCAATATCATTCCCCTCATTATAAAAATCGTAGTGCGGATAATCCGGGTATGGTTTGAACATATTTCCTACCGGTGCAAAACTGCTGCCACTCAAATGAGATCCCTGATACCTGGCGATACCAATAAAATCGGTATACGGTTGATCGTAAGTGATCGCAAAATCGAAGAGGTTGGGTTCGGTAAGGTCGTCTTTTACCAACTTATTGCATTTATAACACAGTCCGGTCGCATCGTACGATTGGTCGTCGTTTCTGTTCACATTTTGCGAAAGGGTTGCAAACCGCAGGTTGTGAAACCGGTTGCGGTATATCTCGTTCGGGAGGATACCCGAATTATTTACGATCAGCCCGATTCCCTTGAGCGAACTGTCGGTCTGGTAAAACTCGTTATCCTCCACGTGGTAGCCGGTACACTGGTCGAGATACAAACCGTAGCTATCTATCGGACAGGGCTGTCCGTTCCTGAAGGTATTGCTTAATATCCGGAGCCCCGAAACGGAGGTGAAACCGCTGAAATAAGCCCCGTAGGTATTGTCGAGGAAAAGGGTTTTCGACAGGTCAATTCCCAAGCTTCCCGCGGCATTGGTGGCATAGATGCCCCTGGTCAGTTTTTCAAATTATGTTATCCCTTTTTTACCTTATATTTGGTAAAAAAAAGATGATGAACATTATTCCTAAAGGCATCCTGTGTGGTGTGACGATCCTCTTCCTGGGCGCATGTACCAAGGAAGAACCGGAAGAATCACCCTGCGGCAACGAAGAGGTGTTCGAAATGGATTATTCTTTCACCATCCACCCCGAAGACACTGCGCTGTTGCATATGTACTACTATCAGCCCGATATCTACAATGTTACCCTTCAGTTCTGGAAATTGTACGATAACATCTGCACCCATGAACACATCCGGGTGCGTCAAACCATCGAAGTCAGCTCAAAACATACGTGCACGGTACTGGCCCGGCTTGGGTTGTGCCCGGGAATACCCAATGTCGAATTCAGCATGGGGACCATCCCCCTCGGTGACCGCGTTCAGTATAAGTCGCTGAACCTCAATGAAGGTTTGAAGCAGTGTTACGACGACGGCCCGGGAAGGTTCTGGATGAAAACCGATTTTACGTTCCCGAAAAAAGCTACCCGGCAACTCGATATCCAATATTTCCTCGACAGCCTGGCGCCGGTCATCGTTCACCATTACGAATTTCACTGGTACAAAGCTCCGACTCCCTGACCAATTCCGAAACCTCCCCGTTGCCTTAATTTCATCCGACCCGCCATGACAGATCCAGCCAGAATTTTCCGGTATAACACCCTCCCGACAGCCTCCGGCCCCGTGGTATACTGGATGCAACGCGATCAGCGTGTAGCCGACAACTGGGCCTGGATCTACGCGCTCGAACAGGCGCTGAAGATGAATCAACCGCTGGTGGTCGTCTTTTGCCTCCTGCCTGAATTTTCAGGAGCCCAACCACGCCATTTTGATTTCATGATCCGGGGACTGGAAAAGACCAATCGTACCCTGTCGGATCTGAAGGCGCCTTTCTATCTGCTCCGGGGCGATCCCGTTGAGCAGATCCCTCCCTTCCTTGAACATCTCCGGGCGGGAATGCTGGTCACCGACTTCAATCCGCTGAAATTCGTCATCCGTTGGAAACAAAGGATCGCCGGGCAGATCCACGTTGCATTCCATGAAGTGGATGCCCACAACATCATTCCCTGCCGGTTCATATCGGATAAAGCCGAATACAGCGCTTTTACCCTCCGGAAAAAGGTCGAAAAGCTGTTGCCGCGGTTCCTGGTACCGTACCCCGGTACTGTTCCAACCGGCTTACTGCACCAACTTCCGGACATGGACACTGGCGCTGAAATCCGGTACCATCCCGGTTTTCCCAAATCATTCGCGAACCAATCGACCGGTGCCGGTCCGATCCGCTTCAAACCGGGTGAACGGGAAGTACAACAATGCATGACCCGGTTTATTGAGACGAAACTCGCCGGCTATGATACCCGGAGAAACCGACCGGAGATCGACGGACAATCGAACCTCTCACCGTATCTTCATTTCGGCCACCTTGCTCCGCAACGACTCGCCCTCGAGATACAAAAAGCGGATGACGGAAAGGGGTCAGCCGCCTCATTTCTCGAAGAGCTGATCGTCCGCCGGGAACTTTCCGACAATTTTTGCCTGTACAATCCCGATTACGATAATTTTAACGGTTTTCAGCGGTGGGCGCGGATCACACTCGATAATCACCGGAATGATACACGCGAATTTCTGTACACCCCTGAGCAATTTGAACAGGCGCTAACCCATGATGACTTGTGGAATGCCGCGCAACGCGAAATGATTATCACCGGTAAGATGCACGGATACCTGAGAATGTATTGGGCAAAGAAGATCCTTGAATGGAGCGGGTCGCCTGATGAGGCATGCGGGATTGCCCTGTACCTGAATGACAAATATGAGTTCGATGGGCGCGATCCGAACGGTTACGCCGGAATCGCCTGGGCCATCGGAGGCGTCCACGACCGCCCGTGGAAGGAACGGCCGGTTTTCGGGATTATCCGGTATATGAACTATCAGGGTTGTAAACGAAAGTTTGATGTTGAAGCATACATCAGAAAAATTAATACACTGTAAGAGACTGGTTAAAATTTACGATTGACATGATTGACGATTAACGAATGAAAAAGATTTACGATTGACATTAATGTTAGATTTGCAGGGTAATTGAACCTTTTGAATATTGTACTTCGCTGATCTCAAAACCTGATCCTGATATGAAAACCAAACCCTCGTGCGACTGGCCTTCAAATGATCCGATGATGATCGCCTACCATGATACGGAGTGGGGCGTGGCGCTGCATGATGATACAAAGATTTTTGAATTCATGGTGCTCGATGCATTTCAGGCCGGCCTGAGCTGGAAAACGATCCTGCATAAGCGGGAGCATTTCAGGAATGCGTTTCACGGCTTTGATTACCGGAAAATTGCCCGCTATGGCGAAAAAGATTTCACGCGATTGATGAACGATGCGGGAATTATCCGGAACAAGGCTAAAATCAATGCCGCCATCAATAATGCCCGGTGTTTTCTTGAGGTTCAGCGGGAGTTCGGGACTTTTAACCGCTATATCTGGCAGTTTACGGGTGGGAAAACAATTCACAATGAACTGGCGAAACTGTCGGAAATGCCGGTTTCATCAGACGAATCGGATGAAATGAGCCGGGATCTGAAATCGAGGGGTTTTAAATTTGTCGGCACCACCATCTGTTATGCCTTTATGCAGGCCGCCGGCATGGTCAATGATCATCTGGTGAAGTGTTTCCGTTACGGTGAATTGAAAAAGCAGGATTGCCATGGGTGAATTCATCAATTATCTTTCGTCCTTTAATTCCGGTACACACCGTGGATTGGCAGAGATCGTTCAGGAAGCGGATCATTTTCTGATCTATGAGGATGGACTGCCCATGCTCACTCCGGGCGGCAATCGCTACAGCCACCGGTCGGAACGGGTGGTACGGTTGCTTCTTGCCGAACTGATCCTTTCGGAAGAGAAAAGCGCTTCCGCAATCACCGCACCCCTCCTGTTCGCTTTCCAGCGGGACATTCTCGAAACCCGCGGCGATCCGTTTCCGGATCAATGGGAACAACTGATCCGGGACGATCCTTTTGTCAGGCTGAAAACAACCGGGAAAACAGGGATTTCGCCATTCTCAACGGATGATCCCCTGTTCAATTTCTCCTTTATCACCGTCACTTCACTGGTCCGCAATATCAATGAAATGGTCAATGCGCTGATCCGCGAACAGGATCTGCAGGAATCGGACCTTCATCCTTTCACAGAGCTGCTGCGGCACCAATATCTGTCGCTCGATCATGTCGACCGGTGTGTTGTTCAGGCTTTTTCAGAAAAGCACCAGTCAGGACTTGTGCTTCCGATGGGGCTGACACACGGGTTGCTGTCGCCCCTTGAATATGTGCACGGGTTGATCTCGTTGAAGATGCAACCGGAGACTCGTGTGAACGAAATTATTTGCGACGTCATACACGGCCTCGATTATCTGACCTGCGTGAAAAGCGGGATTCAGCGGCTATCGCGTCTCGATGACCTGATAGCAACCGGGGAGAGCGATATTCTTGAGTTCAAATCAACGCTTCGTTGGGATATCCGGGCGGGAAAGACCAGTCAGGCCATTGAGCGGGCCTGCCTGAAGACCATCTCGGCATTCCTGAACACCAACGGCGGGACCCTGCTCATCGGGGTCAGGGACGACGGGACCATCGAGGGAATCGAATCCGACAAGTTTGTCAACGAAGATAAGTTTCTCCTGCACCTGTGGACCCTCATCCGGACCTGCCTGGGTCGCGATGTAAGCCTGTCGGTGCGTACCAGCCTGGAAAAGGTTTCTGATAAAACCATCTGCAGGGTTACCTGCATCCGGAACAGCCGGCCGGTTTTCCTGCGACAACCGGGTTTCCCCGAAGAATTCTATATCAGGGTAGGCCCTTCAAGCAATGCCATGGACATCAGCGAGGCGCTCCGTTATATCGCGGATCACTTCAACGCTGCAGGTGAAGGATCAGCCGGATGAATTTCCGGAAATAACAGGATTTCTCCAGAAGGTTTAAGTGGTAAATTTTTAAGGATGAAAAACCGGGGATAACGCTCCGGAAAGGTATTAGTACGGATTGTATAACCCGTTGCTAAATCCGTTAAATCCCGTTTCAAACGGGTATTGATATCCTGAATTGGGGTACCCCGGTCCTGTATCACGGCTGTACCGGAAGCCGGCCTGAATAAAAAATCCTTTCCCGATGCGGTAATTCACGTTGAAATTAACTCCCTGGGCGTTGTTTTTTGGGATGGGAAGGAAGGGATTAAACGGGAGCGGATCCTGGCTGAGGGGGATCTGTTTGAATGCCGAACCACTGATTCGAAGCCGGTCGTTGACAGTCCATAAGCCATTCACGAAGATCGTTGCGGTAGAAAAATTCAGGTAAGAACCGGCATCCGGGATCTCAGACCGGTATGATTTTGCAACAAAAAAACTGGTATTGGCAATACGCAGCCCGCCTCCCAATATGAGATTCCTGCCGACTTTGTAAGAAACCCGTGGTGTGATCCACGAGGTGACTCCGGTGCCGTATCCCGAAAACGAGGCAACCTGGGTGCCCATGCTGAGTCCGTAGTCGAATGGACTCAGCTTCTTCTGCATAGCGCTATCCGGTGAACCCGTGAATCCGGCAGATAAATCCTGTGCAGATGCGTTCAGGAAAAACAGGAGTAACGGAAGAAGAAAAATCTGGCTTTTCATACGTGAGACCGGATCATCGAATTATATGCAAAGATAATCATAACGCGGAGAAGCTGTTTTTATTTGTGCCGGAAGGAACATCATTTCTTAAACTACGAAACTATTTCGATTCAGTAAAACCATTCGGTAGATCGGAGTTATAAAAGCGTACGTGGTTCTCGGTGATCTCCATCCGGATCATTTTCAGGAGTATGAATTTTACCAGGATGGTTTCGGCGCGCCGGGCTGAGATCCCGGCAAGGCTGGCAAAATCCGGTTGGGAGATCGACTGGTGTTCCTCGAGATACGAGAGCAACCACTTCTCCGGTTCCGTGAATTTCAGAAAAACGCCCCGGGGTTTGCTTTCTTCCTTCCAGACCCGCATCAGGATCCGGTTTACGATGAAATTCTGGTCTGCCAGGCGGTGATAGGCTTTCCAGGCGCCGTCCTGCTGTTGCGCAAAATGCGGACGGCTTACGCTTCTCGGAACCGTCACCTCGAGCACGGTTTTCTTGTTCAGGTTCCATTCTTTGACCGTGAAGTGAACGGGTGGATTACAGTAAAGCTTCGCGGCAGCTTCGACCATATAATACTCTTCCTCACTCCGGATCCCGGCGATGCTCCCGTTGTCCTTGACCCCGATCAGAAGCCGCCCGCCATCGGTGTTCGCAAATGCAACGAGCGTGCGGGCGATTTTATGAGAGTCGGCGACTTCGAACTTGAAGTCGAGTTGTTGATGTTCGCCCTCTTCGATCAGCCGGGTGATGTGGTGCGGCATTACCGGAATGTGATGTTATCGCGGGCGGTGATTTTTTCGCAATAGTGACAACGTAACCGAAGCTCCTTTTTGTCGATGACCGTGAACCGGGTGGGAACCTCTTCGTGGTTGGTGATGCAATTGGGATTGAAACACTTCACAATGTTATCGGCGCGGTCGGGGATTTCAACCTTCTTTTTCTCGACGACCTCGAAGTTCTTGATCACGATAAGGGTGGCAGATGGCGCTGCCAGGGATATTTTATTGATCTCATCGCTTTTGAAAAACTTGTTGCTGACCTTAATGATCCCTTTTTTGCCCATTTTCCGGCTGTCGAGGTAACTCCCGATCAGAACCTGGTTGTTATACTTTTCCAGGTTTAAAATCTTGATGACCTGAAAGACATTTTCTGCCGGGATATGGTCGATTACCGTGCCATTTTCGATGGCCGATACTTTAAGTTCTTTTCTTGAATCTTCTTTTTCCATGATTTGGGAATGTTTATTATTCAACAACACCGAGAATAGATGCCAGTAGGGCCTGGCGGACGAAAACGCCGTTCAGCGCCTGGGTGAAATAGTAGGCCTGGGGGTTGGTATCGACATCGGTCGTGATCTCGTTAACACGGGGCAGGGGGTGCATGATCTTAAGGTTGGACCTGCTCCCGTCGAGCATGGAATTACGCAGGATGTAAGCATTCTTGACTTTTTCATATTCCATGGGATCGGAAAAACGTTCCTTTTGGATTCGGGTCATGTAGAGAATGTCGACCTTCGAGATCACCTCCTGGAGTTCGGTGTACTGGTAATAGGCAAGGTTCCGGTCTTTGATATGCATTTTCACGGAGCTGGGCAGTTTCAGTTCCTGTGGTGAGACCAGGTGAAACGTTGTATTGTAATTGCACATTGCGATAACGAGCGAGTGGACGGTTCTTCCGTATTTCAGGTCTCCTACGAAGGCGATGTTCAGTTTATCAAGGGAACCCTGGGTTTTGCGGATGGAGTAAAGATCGAGGAGCGTTTGGGTGGGGTGCTGGTTGGCCCCGTCGCCGGCATTGATGACCGGAACTTTCGTGACTTCGCTGGCAAAGCGGGCGCTTCCTTCACGGGGGTGGCGCATCACAATGAGGTCGCAGTAATTGCTGACGGTAAGGATGGTATCCCGCAACGATTCTCCTTTCTGCGTGCTCGAGCTGCTGGAGTCGGAAAACCCGATGACCCGGGCTCCCAGACGGGTCGCAGCGCTTTCGAAACTCAGCCGGGTTCTGGTTGAGGGCTCGAAAAACAGGGTCGCCACCACGTAATCTTCGAGGATCCGCTGTTTGGGGTGCTTTTCGAATGCGCTTGCCAGATCCAGGATCCTGATATGCTCTTCACGGCTGAAATCATTAATGGAAACTAAGCTCTTATTTTTCATTGGAATGTACGTTTAACAATGGTTTTGTTCCGAACAAATATAAAAAAAATCCCGGGCTGGCCGGGATTTTAGTACTATTTAATTTTGTGTTTTTTCAGGAATCCTTTGATGATCTCTTCCAGATCAGGTTTGCCGATCTCCTGAAGATCGTAGTAGACCCGTGTGTTGGGTTTTTTGATTTTCACAATACGGTTCAAATCGATCGGGGTGGCAACAACCACAGAGTCACACTTGACTTTATTGATCGTTGCTTCGAGATCTTTTACCTGCTGGTCGCCATAACCCATGGCAGGAAGGAGTTGCCCGATGTTCGGATAGATGCGGAAGGTCTCGGCAAGTTTCCCGACAACATAGGGGCGGGGGTCAACCAGTTCGGCGGCGCCGTATTTCTGAGCAGCAACTACGCCAGCTCCGATCTTCATCTCCCCGTGTGTAAGGGTGGGACCGTCTTCAATAACAAGCACTTTTTTGCCACGGATTATCGATTCGTCATCTACCCGGATGGGAGAAGCACCGTCGACCACGATGGCGTTGGGATTGATCTTCTGAAGGTTGTCGCGAACGGTCTTGATGTGCTCGGGATAGGCTGAATCGATTTTGTTCAATACCACCACATCCGCGATGCGGATGTTCACTTCGCCCGGATAATACGACATTTCGGCTCCCGGACGGTGCGGATCGGCTACGGTGACCATCAGATCGGGTTTGTAGAACGGGAAATCGTTGTTCCCCCCATCCCATAAAATCACATCACAACCCTTGGGATCCTTCTCGGCTGCACGCAAAATAGCTTCGTAGTCAACACCTGCATAGATCACGTTACCGCGGACAACATGCGGTTCGTACTCTTCCATCTCCTCGATTGTGCACTTGTGTTTTTCCAGATCCTTGACGGTGGCAAAACGCTGAACCTTCTGTGCAACAAGGTCGCCATAAGGCATCGGGTGCCGGATAGCTACAACCTTCAACCCTTTGGCCATCAGGATCTCGATGATCCGGCGGGAGGTCTGGCTCTTACCGCAACCGGTACGGGTAGCGCCAACGGCAATCACCGGTTTCGTGCTTTTAATCATGGTATCCTTAGGCCCCAGCAACAGAAAATTGGCTCCGGCGGCATTGACTACGGAACTCAGGTTCATGACCCTCGGGTAGGGGACATCACTGTAGGCAAAATTGCAGATCTCTACGTTGAACTTCTTGATCAGCGCCGGAAGTTCTGCCTCGGCATAAATGGGGATACCTTTGGGATACAATTTTCCTGCAAGAGCCGCAGGATATTTTCGACCATCAATGTCCGGAATCTGCGCTGCTGTGAACGCTACCACGTTGAAATTCGCGTTATCGCGATAGTACGTGTTGAAATTGTGAAAATCTCTTCCGGCAGCACCAATAATGATTACATTCTTTTTCATGCCTACCTTGTTTTTAGAGTTTGATGTTTATAATTTGGTTTTGTGTTAATAATCAGGAACAATGGTTTGCAAACTTACTCAGTTTTTACTACATGGCAAAATCCAAAGAAAAATAGAAACGCTTTTCAACACAGATCATGTTTGTTTGCTCCATTGTAAATACCTTTGCAGCCAAATCGGATATTTCATGATCGAACTGAAGATACAGCAGGAGGTTTGCAACGCGGTGCACCGTTTATACGGCGCAATGATCGATCCTAAGATCATCAGCATTGAAAATACAAAAAAAGAGATCGAAGGCGATTATACCGTTGTGGTGTTCCCCTTATTGAAAACATCCAGAAAATCACCCGAAATAACAGCAAAAGAAATCGGCACCGCGTTGATGCAGAGCATGCCGGAGATTCAATCGTTCGGGGTTATCAAAGGATTTCTGAACCTGATACTCACCGACAACTTCTGGATTGATTTTCTGCAAAACGAATATAAAAATATCATGTTCGGCCATATTCCCGAAAGAGACGAGGCCCCGGTGGTAGTGGAGTTCTCCAGCCCGAATACCAATAAACCACTGCATCTGGGACACATCCGCAACAATTTGCTGGGTCATGCTGTCGCTGAAATCCTGAAAGCCAACGGCCATAAGGTCTTTAAGGTTAATCTGGTGAATGATCGCGGCATCCACATCTGCAAATCCATGCTGGCCTACCGGAATTGGGGCAACGATGAAACCCCCGGGTCATCGGGATTAAAAGGAGATCATCTTGTCGGGAAATACTACGTCATGTTCGACAAGCATCATAAGGAAGAGGTAAAACGATTGATGTCGGAAGGGTTGACCGAAGAGGATGCGCTACGGCAAACACCGCTGATCCTCCGGGCGCAGGAATTGCTGCGGTCGTGGGAAAGCGGGGATCAGGAGACCATCGCACTCTGGAAGCGGATGAACCAATGGACCTATGAGGGATTTGATAATACATACCGGAGGATGGGCATTGAATTCGACAAGACCTATTACGAAAGCGAGACCTACATGCTCGGTAAAGAGCTTGTTATGGAAGGACTGAGAAACGGGGTCTTGGAGCAGAAAGAGGATGGGAGTGTCTGGGCTGATCTGAAGGATGATGGACTCGACGAAAAACTGTTACTGCGCTCCGACGGCACTTCCGTTTATATGACCCAGGACCTGGGGACAGCCCGCAGGCGGTTCGACGATTTTTTGCCTTCAGAAATGATCTATGTCGTCGGAAATGAACAAAACTACCATTTTGATGTTTTGAAGCTGATCCTGAAAAAACTCGGGCAGCCGTTTGCCGGTCATATTCATCACCTCTCTTACGGAATGGTCGAACTTCCCCACGGAAAGATGAAATCACGTGAAGGGACCGTGGTCGACGCCGATGATCTCATGCAGGAGATGTATCAGACAGCCGAAAAAACAACCCGTGAAGTGGGTAAAGCGGATGCGTTCCAGTCGGACGAGGCTGAACAACTTTTTGAAACGGTCGGAATGGGAGCGTTGAAATATTTCATCCTGAAAGTTGATCCGAAGAAGAACATGTTGTTCGACCCTGTCGAATCCATCGATTTTAATGGTAACACCGGCCCGTTTATACAATATACATATGCCCGCATTCAATCGTTGCTTGTAAAAGCCGGGCAGGGCGGTCATGACCTGGCCGGCCTGCGTATAAACCACGCTGCAACCCTTCTGAAACCTGAGAAAGAGATGATCATGAGGTTTTACCGCTACCCCCAGGTCATCCGGGAATCGGGACAAGAACTGAGTCCTGCCATTCTGGCCAATTATATCTTCGATCTTGCCAAAGGATTTAATCAATTTTACCAGGAAATCCCCATCCTGAAGGAGGACGACCCGGAAAAAGTTTCCATTCGGTTGGCCATCTCAGGCTTCACGGGCGATATCATCCACCGGGCGATGGAGCTTATGGGTATCCGCGTTCCTCAGCGGATGTAAGTGTAAAAAAAAAAGAGGGCGACTTTACAGTCCGCCCTCTTTTTTCATCCATCCTCAACCGTTAGTTCTTGATAAACTTGATGTTTGAGGTTCCTTTATTGGTTTCAACCTTTACAAAATAGATGCCTTGAGCGAAGCTGCTGACATCAACACTGGAATTGGTTCCCTGGTACAGGATCATTCCTCTTGCATCGGTGATCACAATACTCTTAACGACGCTGTTGGTAGTAACATTGAGTTTGCTTTTTGACGGATTCGGATAAACCATGATTGCAAGGTTTTCCACTTCGGCCATGCCAACACCCACTACATCGAGGGTGACGGGAACATCCAAAACCGGAGTTACCGGGTCGTTGCTCAATAACTTCAGGATTGCGTGGTACTGTCCAATGGAAAGACCAGCTGCGTTGAAGGTAAGGAGAAGGTTATCGGTTTCAGCCGGAGGAACGGTTCCTGTCATCGGGGCTACGGTGAGCCAATGCGGTGCTACGTTACCGTTGAGGTTAGCGCGGATGTTCCAGTTGTAGTCGAGGGCCGGTGCAAGGTGTGACCAGCCTACACCGGTACTCAGGAAATCACCATTGGGATTTGCAGGGCCGGCATCGGTTCCGGGGATATAAATTCCTGCATCGATCTGTGTGAACTGGTATCCAACCCAGATATCTTCGCCGGTGATCTTGACCGGGGATGTTAAAGTAATGGTTTCCCAGTTCATACCCATCGGGGTGAAGGTTTGCTCGTGAAGAATCGGGCCGGGTTCATAAGTATTTCCCATACCGTAAATCTTGAGGGTCATGAGGTTGGTTGCCGGAGGAGCGTTAAGTTCATTTACAAAAACTTCAACCGAGGTAAGATCCAATCCGGCATAGGGAAGGGTCATGGCATTCGGGAAGCGGGCTGCAACGGTAACAGTTACCGGGGGGGTATTCCATCCGATAGCCGAATTGTTGTCGCCATCGTAATGTAATTGTGCACTTGCGTCGGAGATCGGAGCGGGTGTGACTCCGTTGCTCTGGGCGACCGAAATGTTTGAGAGGGCTTTCTTGACGCTGTATCCGTTTTCTTTGGGCTGTACAATGCCGTTTTTAAGAACATCAAGATCGTAAACAACGTTTACGTCATAGGTAAGATCTGATAATCCTGTGTTGGAAACAGTCAGATCTCTTGTCGTGGTTCCGTCAACCAGCCAGGCCGACACCGAGGTTGGTGAAACCCCAATGATTGGGTCGTTGCCGCTTTCCAATTCCGCAAAATAGATATCATCGATGAAATAACCGGGAAGCTCACCAGTTCCGGTTTTTTCGCCTGCGAAGAAGTCAACGCCTCCGAGCTGCAAAGTTCCGCCGGGATTCTGTGCCTCATTGCTAAAGGGCCAGGTTTGAAGCAGGGTTCCGTTAATGTATAATTTGATCTCGTCGGCATCCAGATCGATCTCATGTTTACATTGGTACCAGGTGTCTTTCGGATAGGTTCCGAAAATAGTGTTGCCACCTTCAAGAAGTTCAATACTTCCGTCTGTTCTGAAATAAATTTCAAAGGCCCATTCGATACCAGGCGACTGGAAATGCTGGAAATTGTAATAACCGCATTTGCCGGTTTCAACATACATATACCAGGTCACCTCATATTTACCGGATACTTTATTACCTAATTTAAAAATAGCATCAGACTGACCACCGGTTTTATCCGCAGAACCTGAATTTGGCGCTGAGTGGGAGAATGAGGTTAAAATCTGAATGTCCTCACCGCTGCCGGGGTTGTTCGACCAGGTGGTCCACCATGTAGGATTTACAACCGCGAGGAAACTATTATTAGCATAGGAATCAAGGTTATCCTCATAAAGGACTGTTTGGGAAAATCCCATTCCGCCCCACAGGAATAGCAAGGCGCAAAAAAGTACAAGTTTCTTCATCGTTTTTTTGGTTTTGGTGAATAATTAAGTTGTTAGCACAAAAATAATCATTTTTAATTATACCGGGATAAATCTTTTGAAAAAAAACTTTTTAACAGCAGATTTGATTTTCTGTTTCTGCCTGTAATAAATGGAGTAGGAGGGCGCCTTTCGGAATGAAAAAAATGGGTACCTTCGCAAAAAAAAATCTTAAATTCAATGTTTGAAGGATTAAGCGATAAACTCGACCGTGCATTTAAGGTACTGAAGGGCCACGGTCATATCACCGAAATCAATGTTGCCGAAACATTGAAAGATGTCAGAAAGGCGCTGCTCGACGCCGACGTAAGTTTTAAAATTGCCAAACAGTTCACCGATCAGGTGAAGGAAAAGGCGTTGGGTCAGAATGTACTGACCGCTGTTTCCCCGGGTCAGCTTATGGTTAAGATCGTTCACGATGAACTGGCCGAGCTGATGGGTGGACAGAAATCAGATCTGGTTCTGAAGGGCGACGCCGCCGTGATCCTCATCGCTGGATTACAGGGATCGGGCAAGACCACTTTTTCAGCGAAACTGGCCCATTACCTGAAAACGAAAAAAGGGAAAAGGCCATTACTTGTTGCCTGCGATGTGTATCGGCCCGCCGCTATAGAGCAGTTGAAGGTCTTGGGCGCCCAGATCGGGGTTGAAGTGTTCTCTGAGGAGGGATCGGCAGAACCTGTAAAGATCGCCCGTCATGCCATCAGCCATGCCCGCGACAACGGTTGTAACGTTATCGTGATCGACACGGCCGGCCGCCTCGCCATCGACGAAGAGATGATGGATGAAATTGCCAATATCAAAATGGCGGTGAACCCTCAGGAAACCCTCTTTGTTGTCGATTCGATGACCGGCCAGGATGCCGTGAACACAGCAAAAGCCTTTAATGACCGGCTCGATTTCGACGGCGTCGTGCTTACCAAACTCGATGGCGACACAAGAGGCGGCGCGGCTTTGAGTATCAAATCGGTGGTTAATAAACCCATCAAATTCGTCGGACTGGGTGAAAAAATGGATGCAATCGACCTCTTCTACCCGGAGCGCATGGCCGACCGGATCCTGGGAATGGGCGACATCGTATCACTGGTTGAAAAAGCCCAGGAACAGTTCAACGAAGAGGAAGCACAGAAACTTCAGAAAAAAATTGCACGGAACCAGTTCGACTTTAACGATTTCCTATCCCAGATCAAACAAATCAAGAAAATGGGAAATGTCAAGGATCTGCTGGGTATGATACCGGGTATGGGCAAGGCAATCCGCAACCTCGAAATCGACGACAATTCCTTTAAGGGCATTGAAGCCATCATCCATTCCATGACTCCTGAAGAGCGCGTCAATCCTGCAGTGCTGAACGGAAGCCGGCGTAAACGGATTGCACAGGGTTCCGGGACTACCATCCAGGAAGTGAACCAGCTCATCAAACAATTTGACGACACCCGGAAAATGATGAAAATGGTCACTGCCAACAAAGGAAAGAATATGTCGCAGATGATGCGGAATATGAAACGTTCAAATTAATACCTGGCGCCGGGTTCATGTTAATTTCAACACGAAAAGATAAAAGATCCATCCATAAGATGTTAACTGTTAATCCGAAATCGAATATACAATCGTAAATCGTAAATCATGTTCAATCGTAAATTTTTTCCGGTCTCTAAATATAAAATTATTCACGCATGAAACTGTTAGATGGTAAACTGATTGCCGATCAGATAAAAGATGAACTGGCCCGCGAGGTACGGGAGAATTTCATCGACAAAGGATTGAATCCGCCCCACCTGGCTGCCATCCTGGTTGGTGAGGATCCGGCGAGCCTTTCTTATGTTGCCGGAAAGGAACGGTCCTGTCGCGAAGTAGGATTCACCTCCTCAGTTTACCGCTACCCGGAAAACATAAGCAGGGAAAAGCTTTTCGAAGTAATCGATTTTCTGAACCATGATTCCGAGATCAGCGGTTTCATCGTCCAACTGCCCCTGCCGCGACATATCAGCGAACAGGAGGTGATTGAACGAATCGATCCCTCCAAGGATGTCGACGGCTTTCACCCGGTAAACCTGGGAAAGATGATGCTGAACCTGCCCTGTTTCCTGCCGGCAACCCCGAAAGGGATCATGACGCTCCTCGAAAGATACCAGATTGAAACATCCGGTAAAAATTGTGTGGTACTCGGACGAAGCAACATCGTCGGAACGCCGGTCAGCGTGCTCCTATCGAGAAAATCGAACCCGGGAAATGCAACGGTGACGCTGTGCCACAGCCTATCTCAAAACATCCGTGCGCTGACGGTACAAGCCGATATTCTGATCGCTGCGATTGGTAAACAAGGCTTTGTCACGGCCGACATGGTAAAGAACGATGCCGTGATTATTGATGTCGGGATCCACCGGATCCCTTCCGAAACTTCAAAGTCGGGATTCCGGCTGGTCGGTGATGTAGATTTTCCAGGGGTTTCGAAGAAATGCAGTTATATAACCCCGGTTCCGGGCGGTGTCGGGCTGATGACGGTCGTTTCATTGCTCCAGAACACGCTCGCGGCAGCCAGGATGAAATCACCTGCGGTACAGTGAACCATTCCCAAAATACCCTGCTGGCGCTCGGAAAATTACTCCCCGTGATGGAAGAATTCTATTCCGTACAGGGTGAAGGATTCAACACCGGGCAACCCGCATACTTTATCCGTATTGGCGGGTGCGACGTCGGCTGTCGCTGGTGTGATGTGAAGGAATCATGGAATGCTTCCGACTTTCCGCCGATCAGTACCGATGAAGTCATCAGCCGGGCCGCGGGATTTCCGGCTAAAGCCATCGTGGTGACGGGCGGCGAACCCCTTCTGTATAACCTCGACTACCTGTGTGAAAAGCTTCACCGGTTGGATTTCAGGACGTTTCTTGAAACATCGGGATCACAACCACTCAGCGGATCCTGGGATTGGATATGCCTGTCGCCTAAAAAGGATGCGCCGCCGTTTCCGGAGGTTGCAGTAAGGGCACAAGAACTGAAGGTCATTGTTCATGACGATTCGGACTTCGTCTGGGCCGAAGAAAACCGAAAGTTAATATCTTCCGGTTGCCTGTGTTTCCTTCAACCCGAATGGAGCCGGCACAATACCATGATACCAGCCATCGTTCGTTATATTAAGGACAACCCGGAGTGGAGAATCTCGTTACAAAGTCATAAATACATGCACATTCCCTGACCATGCGCCGGATCTTTTTTCTGATACTGGTTTTTGCAGCATCGTTGCATCAAGTCGACGGGCAACAGTCTCAGTTGTCAACCCGGAATAAACGGGCCGAAAAGTATTTTTTCACGGCAATTGACGCCTACCGGGCCGGCAACCTTTCAAAAGCATTGAATGATCTGAACAGAGCGGTTGAAGCGGATCCGCTTTTTACCGAAGCCTTTATTCTCAGGGGTGACGTTTATGCCGATCTGCGCCAGCCCGACCAGGCCATCGATTCGTACCAGTCGGCCATCATGACCAACAATCCCTTCGCCCCGAGCCTCTACATGATCCTTGCCGGAGTACAGCAAAATGCAGGACGATACGGGGATGCACGCCTCAATTACATCAGGTTCATTGAATCGCAGGGAATCCCGGAATCAAAGAAACAGCAGGCTGAAAAAGGAGTTATGGCCTGCGATTTTGCCCTTGATGCAATGGTACACCCCGTTCCGTTCTCACCAGTCAACATGGGCGACAGCATCAACACACCTTATGACGAATACATTAACGCCATAACTGCGGATGAAGAACGACTCTATTTCACAAGGAAAAATCCCCGGAATGCAATGACCATCGACCGGAGCCAGGAATTCGAGGAAGATTTTTATTTCGCTGTAAGACAGGATACAACATGGCGTTACGCACAGAGCCTCGGCACCCCCATCAATACCCACGGCAACGAGGGGGCACTCTCTATCTCCCCCGACGGGAAATACCTTTTTTTTGCCGCCTGCAACCGGGAGGACGGATTTGGGAGTTGCGATCTGTACTGGTCCCGGTGGGTCGACAACCACTGGAGCCTCCCGGAGAATCTGGGACCTACTGTGAATTCGCCTCAGTGGGATTCCCAGCCCTCTTTCTCCTCCGATGGTAAAACCCTCTATTTTGCAAGCAAAAGGAGCGGAGGAAAAGGAAGCTCCGATATCTGGACAACACACCTGCAGTCCGGGGGAAATTGGAGCGTCCCTGAAAACTTAGGAGATTCGGTCAACACCCCTCAGGAGGAGATGGCCCCCTTCATTCATCCCGATGATCAGACCCTCTATTTTTCTTCAAAAGGGCATCGGGGTATGGGTGGTCTGGATCTGTTCTTTTGCAGGAAAAACCGGGATGACCGGTGGGGATCACCTGTCAATCTTGGATATCCCATCAATACACACGCCGAAGAAATTACCCTGGTCGTAAATTCCAAAGGGAATATGGCATTCATCTCCTCCGATAAACTGGGCGGTAAAGGACGACAGGACGTTTATAAATTTCCCTTATACGATAAAGCAAGACCTTTGCTGACGACCTATTTCAAGGGCGTAGTCTATGACGAAGAGACTAAATCAAGGCTTGACGCACGTTTTGAGCTGACTGACCTGGAACAGATGAAGCTGATCGCCGAATCACGGTCGGATCGGGTAACCGGCGAATTTCTCCTGGTACTGCCTACCGAACGAAATTACGGACTTAACGTATCAAGGGAAGGATACCTGTTTTATTCCGAAAATTTCCCCCTCACTGGAAACGGAGATCTGTCGAAACCATTTATTAAAAACATTCCCCTGAAACCGATTAAAGTAGGAGAAAAGGTCGTTCTGAAGAATATTTTTTTCGATACAGATCAATATTCTCTAAAAGATCAATCCATGGTTGAACTTGATAAACTGGTTGATTTTCTTAAGAAAAATCCGAAATTGAAAATCGAAATCAGCGGACATACCGATAACATTGGAACCTCCGTCCACAACCTGGAGTTGTCGCAAAACCGGGCGAAAGCGGTATTCGACTTTCTCTCAGGTCACGGCATCGACGGTAAAAGAATGACTTACAAGGGTTATGGCTTTAACGATCCGGTCGACTCGAATGATACAGAGTCGGGGAGGGCCAATAACCGGAGAACTGAATTTAAAGTCATTGGGAATTAAATTAAAGTTCGTACCTTTGCACCCCTCAAAACCACACGCTGACTCATGATTCGTATTACTTTACCCGATAACTCCGTTCGTCAATATCCTGAAGGTGTTACGGGACTTGATATTGCAAAAAGCATCAGTGAAGGACTGGCGCGGAATGTTCTTTCGGTTATGGTTGATGGAACGGTACAGGATGCTACACGTACCATCGAAAAGGATGCTTCTGTCAGGTTGCTGACCTGGAATGATCCCGAAGGTAAAGCCACCATGTGGCACTCCTCGGCACACTTGATGGCCGAAGCGATCGAATTGCTTTACCCGGGCGCCAAATTCGGGATCGGTCCGGATGTGGAGAACGGATTTTACTACGATATCGATTTCGGCTCGCAGACCATTTCCTCCGATGATTTTCCGAAGATTGAAAAAAAGATTCTCGAGCTGGCAAGGGAAAAGCAGCAGTATCTCAGGAAAGAGGTTTCAAAGGAGGAGGCGATCCGTTATTTCACCCGGAAGGGAGATGAATATAAAATTGAACTGATTCAGGATCTTCCCGACGGGAGTATCACTTTTTACGAATCAGGAAAATTCACGGATCTTTGCCGGGGGCCGCATCTGCCCGATACCGGATTCATCAAAGCGGTTAAATTATTGAATATCGCGGGCGCTTACTGGCGCGGCGATGAAAAGCGCAAGCAGTTGACCCGCATCTACGGCATCACCTTCCCAAAACAAAAAGAACTTGACGATTTCCTCATTCTTCTTGAGGAAGCAAAGAAACGGGATCACCGGAAGCTGGGGAAAGAGTTGGAATTGTTTGCCTTTTCTCAGAAAGTAGGACTGGGTTTGCCACTTTGGTTGCCCCGGGGCGCCCAGTTGCGTGAACGACTTGAAATGTTCCTGAAAAAAGTCCAGAAAAAAGCAGGATATCAACAGGTTATGTGCCCCCATATCGGGAATGTAGAGTTGTACAAGACCTCGGGCCATTACCAGAAATACGGAGAGAGCTCATTCAGGCCCATATCGACACCGGTCGAAGGGGAAGAGTTTTTCCTGAAACCCATGAATTGTCCCCATCATTGCGAAATCTATAAAACTTCCCCCAGATCATACCGGGATCTTCCGATCCGGCTTGCCGAATTTGGCACGGTTTACCGGTATGAACAGAGTGGCGAACTTCACGGATTGACCCGTGTTCGGGGATTTACGCAGGATGACGCCCACATTTTCTGTACACCGGAACAGGTGAAGGATGAATTCAAGGGCGTCATGGATATCGTCATGCTTATTTTTAAAGCGCTCGATTTCAAAGATTTTATTGTTCAGATTTCGCTCCGTGATCCCAATAACAAAGAAAAATATATCGGATCGGATGAGAATTGGGAAAAAGCTGAAACCGCGATCATGGAAGTTGCAGGCGAACGCGGCCTGACAACCGTTGTCGTACCGGGTGAAGCTGCCTTTTACGGGCCTAAGATGGATTTTATGGTCAAGGACGCGCTGGGACGCAAATGGCAGCTCGGAACGATCCAGGTTGATTACAATCTTCCCGAACGGTTTGATCTGGAGTACATTGGAGCCGACAACCAGAAGCATCGCCCGGTAATGATCCACAGGGCTCCCTTCGGTTCGATGGAACGGTTCGTGGCAGTATTGCTCGAACACACCGCCGGTGATTTCCCGCTCTGGCTCACACCCGATCAGGCTATCGTATTGCCAATCAGTGAGAAATATCAGGATTATGCAAAAAAAGTTTTAAATTTGCTGAATAATTCCGAAATTCGCACCCTGATTGACGATCGGAACGAGAAGGCAGGCAAGAAGATCAGGGATGCAGAAATGAAGAAAATTCCTTACATGCTCGTGGTGGGTGAACGCGAAGAGAATGAAGGAACGATCTCAGTCAGAAGGCATGGTCAGGGTGATCTTGGTCCCGTAAAAGTGGAAGATTTTATTAAAAAGGTACAGGAAGAGATCAGTAATGAACTGGGTGAAATAAACTGACGCTTTAACCTGGATGCATTGATGCCACATTCTTTGACTGATCTGCTGCCAGATAAAAAAACAGAGTATTAACCAAAGATAGGAGATAACACTATAGTAACGCAATTCAATGGTCCCCGGCGGACTCCCAGACCCGGGAAAAAAGAAGAGCCGTACAATATCAATCAATGGATTAAAGCGCCCGTAGTCCGTGTTGTTGGCGAAAATATTCAACAAGGCATTTACAACATCCGTGAAGCCTTGAATATTGCAGAAATGCAGGGTCTTGACCTGGTCGAAATTTCCCCCACCGCTAATCCTCCGGTTTGCAAGGTGGTCGATTACAAAAAGTTTCTTTATGAATTAAAAAAGAAACAAAAAGAGATGAAGGCCAAAACGGCCAAAGTTGTGATCAAGGAGATTCGCCTCGGACCCAATACCGATGACCATGATTTCAATTTCAAACTCAATCATGCCATCAAGTTTCTTAAAGAAAATGCAAAAGTCAAGGTGGATGTGTTTTTTAAGGGCAGATCCATCATCTATAAAGAACAGGGAGAACTGATCCTTCTGAAATTTGCCCAGGCGCTGGTTGATGTCGGAAAAATCGAACAGATGCCGCGCCTCGAAGGAAAACGGATGATCATGATCATTTCCCCAAAGAAATAAGTTAAATAAATCATCAAATCAATCAATAAATCAATCAATTAACAAAGGTAACATGCCAAAAATGAAAACGAAATCCGGTGCCAAGAAAAGGTTTTCTCTTACGGGGACCGGAAAAATCAAACGGAAGCATGCCTACAAAAGCCACATTCTGACCAAAAAGACCACGAAAAGGAAACGTAACCTTACCTATTCGACGCTGGTAAATAAGGCCGATGAAGCGAATGTAAAGGAGATGCTCCAGGGTTAATTCATCATTGTTTAACTTGTGCACAGCTTCAAGATCCCGTATTCGGGACGCTGACACAAAAAATCGAAAAAAATGCCAAGATCAGTAAACGCAGTCGCCTCGCGTGAGAGAAGGAAAAAAATCCTGAAACGGGCCAAAGGACAATTCGGCAGAAGAAAGAATGTCCTGACCGTTGCGAAAAATTCAGTTGAAAAAGGTTTAACCTACGCATATCGTGACCGCAGAACCAAGAAAAGAAATTTCAGGGGACTGTGGATCACCCGCATCAATGCCGGGGTGCGTGCCTATGGAATGTCCTATTCGGTATTTATGGGAAAACTGGCGGAAAAGAATATTCTGCTGAATCGTAAAACCCTTGCCGACCTTGCAATGAATCACCCCGAGGCTTTTAAAGCCGTCGTCGAAGCAGCAAACGCATAATCCCTGCTGAACATGAAACGAAAAAAGCGGCTCAAAGGCCGCTTTTTTATTACCCCGCTTAATCATTTCTTCTTTTCCTGAAGCTTCTTGTCGTAATTGATGATGAATTGCTCCAATTGATCCCCAAGCAAACGTTTGGCTATGATCTCCTTCTGCTCATTCAGAACATATACCACAGGCGTTGAGAAAATATCGTACTGATCGTGGTAGTTTCCCGTCAGCGTTCTCGGCCCGTTGACATTGATCCAGGTCATATTTTTTTTCTTTATCCCCGCTTTCATTTTAACCATTGACGTGTCGGAACAAACAGAAAAGATCTCCAGTCCGTACTTTGATTTGTCCCTCAAATAAAATTCCCGGATCTTCGGAACCTCAACCTCACAATGACTGCATTCCGGATCCCAGAATAACAGAATTAAATACCGTGCTTTGATACTATGCATCGAGACCAGGTTAAAACTGGTGTCCTGCATGATCATGTTGGGCGCTTTATTGCCAATGAGAATCGGTCGTAACTTATTGGCTTTCTTTATGATGGATTCATTTACGCTTTTTGCTATCCAGGGGGTCTGACCCGTGGCATAATAGGTATCGACGATGTTGACAAAGATCCGGTCAAAGCCCATGATCTCTGAGCTTTCGTAATGATAGGTTGTAAACCAGATCAGGTATTTGAACACCTCTTCATTGGGGCGGGCCCGCTCGGCGAGTTGGTTGATCGCCTTCATAATGGTATCGGGGGTCTGTATGATGACATTATCGAGGTATTTCTTTAATTTGTTGTAGAAAACAGGGGTCCTGAGAATCCGGTCATCCGCAAGGTTTACACCATCCCAGTATTCCGCAACATAAGTCCTATAGGAGTAGGTGGAGTCTTTTTTTCCGTTGGGCAAGGTGGGATTCTCCTTAATATCCGGCTCCTTCATCACCTTAAGCATCAAAGTGAGAAAACTTTCAGGATGCTCCTTTATGATCCGGTACTTATAATCGATCAAGGCTTTATTGATTACCTGTATCTGATCGTTAAGCGCCTTTGCAGTATCACTATTTTCACCCGACGCTTTGATGCGGTCCTGCAACTCCTGCGCTTTTTTAAATTGTATCTTGTTGTAATCCAGATATTGATAAAACAATTTATTTTCAGGTGAATCTTTGATGACCATTTTACCGGTAAGATCGGTTACATCCGTTTCCATCGAAAACCTGCGATCATTGTTGATGATGAAATCACAATAATTCTTTTCCGACACGATCAGAATGTACATGCCACCGGGCAGATCCTTGGATTTCAACGTACAGCGACCGGATCCATCCACTTTAAGCGTATCTTTAATATAGGTATTGTTACCGTAATAGTTGCCGATCATACAGACGGTGTCTTTGAGTCCGTGGATCTGAATCCGGATAAGAGTTTCGTTCTGGGTGTATCCGGTAATACCCAACAAGAACAAAAAAATGGTCAGAGAGGTAATTTTCACTCGCATTCTTAAAAGTTTTAGCCTGTTAACGCAAATTGTTCCGATCTATTTTGCAGGAAGCTCATTTTCATAGGGTCTGAAAAAAAACCGGACATAAAAGTAACCGATGGCTTCATTCATCGTTTCCCGGAAACCTTTGCTCGATTTCCACCAGGAATGTTTTCCATAATAAAAACTGGGCAGAGAGATGATTCCTACTTTAATGGAGTCACCCATCGCAGCTTGAAACAAAAGCCGGCTTCTGCCCCCGTGCACGCTCATGGTCATGAGATTGAGCGACCGGATGCCGGGTCGATGCACTTTCAGCCACCGCTTCAGGGCAATGGCAGAATTATAAGTCCGGTCGTTTCGGATTTCATCGGTACCTACCATGACCAATTTACTTGAATCGAACCCCAACCGCAGCAACGACTTCCCCGCTACAATCGCCGTGTTGTGATAGGGCGCCAAAAGATCGCCATACTCCAGCGGGGTTCCTGTGGTTACGAGTAATTGGTACTTATTATTTTTGAACTCATTGATCGCGGCTTGCAAAACATAATCGCTGATAAATCCTTCAACAACGAGCAGCTCCGTTTGTTCCCGTTCAACAGGAGCGAGGGTGGGATAGAGGTTGGAAAGGATGAGGTAAGAAATCCCAATAACAAACACAAGGAGCAACAGGTGCCCATAAACCGTCAAACCCCACCGTTCGCGTTTCCGGAAAAGAAAATTCTCTTTTTTTAAGGAATTGTTCATGATTCAAGGTGTTCCTTACGCAACAGGTCGTTCACAGTCTTCACCGGATTGAAGGTAATAATAGGTACCTCAACAAACAAGGTAATCCAGTGTGCCATGGAACCATTCCACAATCCGGGCAATTCCTGCGCTTTTAATGTCATCCCGCCACTCGATTTCAGGGTGATGAAACCGGTGTTTTCATCAATGAACTGGTTCAGATCGAATTTTTTGCCGGAAAAATCACGGATGCAGCAGACCAGGTCGACCGGGTTAAAATGGGTGGATGATTTTACGATCAATCGCTGTTGTTCATTGTTGAGGTCGATCTGTGAAGATTCGACGATCTGCAACGAGTTTTTTCCCTGCCCGTCAACGATCCAGAAAGGACCGCCCCCGGGTTCACCCTCATTTTTAACCATTCCGCAGACCCGTATCGGGCGGTTCAGGAGATTAAACAGAAAGTCTGCTTTTTGGTTGACAGGCCAATGCAGGAATTCACCGGGAATGTCGAGGTGCAATACCCCTTCTGCAAACGCGGAGATCCGGTTCAATTCCAGGTCACCGGGTCTTCCCGACTGAATTTTATTAAGGTGGCCGAAAATTTCATCCCGGAGATGGATCAGGTATCCCCCGAGCAGCTTTTTATATTGGTAGGTTGTGCCTTTGAGCCGGTCGGGGACAATGTTATCTATGTTTTTTATGAAAATGAGGTCGGCGTCAATTTCATTCAGATTTTCTATTAAAGCCCCATGCCCTCCGGGACGAAAAAGGAGGGTTCCCGATTCATTCCTGACCGGGAGGTTATTTTCATCAACGGCAATGATATCAGTCGATGGTTTTTGTACCGAGAAGGTGATGTCAAAATTCACGCGGTACTTTTGTTCGAGACTCGGAATTACTGCGGCAACCAACTTCCGGAAAACATCCCTGTGCTCGGTCGAAATGGTAAAATGCAATCTTGCGACATGCAGGTTGTCACGGGTATATTCGATGGTCTCAACAAGATGCTCCTCTGCTGAAGTACGGGCTCCGTCAGGATAACGGTGAAACTTGATCAGTCCCTTAGGCAAATTGGAGTAATTGAGCCCTTTTTCTGTTAAAATATATTCAATGATTTTATTAAATGATTTATATTCAAGTAATTCTGAAAGATTAAACCCATCTTTTGCCAGCATGTCCCGAAGTTCCTGGTAAAAGGCAATACTTTCAAGATGCGTCATCAGATAGAACACCGAATGGGGCCCTTTATCGGCAAGGTACAAGTGCATTCCGGACTGATCTTCAGTGTATTTTTCACGAAATTCAAACAAATGCTTGAACATCCTGCTGGCGGCTCCCGAAGCCGGTACGAATTTGACAATTTTCAATCCAGGTTGCCGGCTTGCAAAGAGTTCAATCATCCGGTCCCGGTCGGTTTCGTCGAATACCATCAACCCATCGGATGGGGAGGCGGGCCTCACAAGGCTGACAAACGGGAATCCTTTGATAAAATGATCGATCTGCTTCCGGATTTTTACGGGATCAATACCCTTCTGTTCAATTTGAGCAAGGTCCTGTTGATTCAGCATTACCATAATCTTTAGATTTCAACGCAAAATTATCGGAAAAAATGAAACAGGGGGGAGGAATTTTTATCTCTGCGAAAGATCATTTTATAAGGTAATGCCGGTTTACTTTTACCGGAACCATCAGTCGGAAGACTCAAAAATCATTTTCAATCCTTTTTTTATATAATTATAAACCAGTTTATAATTAAATATACATAAACTATTGCTTAATAATATATTTAATATATAATTGTATTACACTATGTTAGTTTAATTTTAATGACTTATCTGATGGTTATTTACAAATCAAATAATCCATGATAGAATTAATTTACGGATAGATACGGGTAAGTGTTTACAGATGTAATTACATTTGTAAACTGCATTAAAACACTATATATTAATATTATATATTTATTTTTCGTTTTATTCATGTTTAATTTTACATTTGTAAATTACATTTGTAATCTTTTTAGTTTTCATTAATAAATTATTGTTATAATATTATATATCAATATTATAAAATAAATGAAAAAACTATTACTTTAAATAAAACAATTTTTAAAGTACTTTGATGTTCGTTTTTAAATATTTACTTTTGTAAAAAACTTTTTTCGATGGTCGACCGGATTTTATATCTACTCAAGCAGAAAAATCTGACGATCTCCCAGTTTGCCGATGAGATCGGGATCCAGAAGTCGGGTATGTCACATTTAATTTCAGGCCGGAACAAACCAAGTCTGGAATTGATTTTAAAAATTCTGCAAAGGTATCCGGAGGTAAAACCTGAGTGGTTGTTGCTGGGCACCGGTGATCAGTATTCAGGTAGCAGTAAAAAAGAAAATCCGGTTCAACCTGTCGGTGATAATACAAAATATGTATCAACGGGTGCCACCTTATTCGATATTCCCGAAATAGTCACAGAAAAAGCTGAAGGCAACCCGGTATCCGTTGAACCGGACGATGGATCGGTGAATCCCGCCGTTCACATTGATCCGGCTCCCATCCCTTCGACAAATCCGACAGGGATTACCGAAAATCAGGGATCAGGGATCGACCGTGTGGTCCTGTTTTTTAAGGACCGGACTTTCATGGAATACGCACCCCGCTGACCGTTCATATCGCTTTTGAACGTCGCATGAACCCGGGTGATTAATGGTGGTCAGTGGTTTTCTAACGAAGAGAAAAAGAAGGAGGATTCGCGCAGGGCGCTTTCATCGCTGTCGGAGCCATGAATGGCATTTTCACTCAGATTTTTCCCGTAAAGTTTACGGATGGTGCCTTCGGCTGCCTTTGCAGGATCGGTGGCTCCTATAAATTGACGAAAAGCATCAACCGCATTTTCTTTCTGAAGAATAGCCGCAATGATGGGGCCGGATGACATGAATTTGGTAAGATCCTCATAGAATGGTTTTCCCAGGTGCATTTCATAAAATAATCCGGCCTGCTCCCGGGTCAGCCGGGTTTTCTTCATGGCTTTAATCCGGTATCCACCCGATTCAATCTGTGCAAGAATTTTACCGGAATAACCGGCTTCGACAGCTGAAGGTTTGATCATGGTAAAAGTAATATCTCCACGCATTTTCAATGTTTTTATACAGGACAAAATTACCATAAATAATTCAAAATATCCCTATTTTTGCAAATGCTAAACTCCCTTCTGCTTGGAAAATACTGATTTTATTGATATATCACAATTGCTGTCAACACGGCGGCGAATTCTGATTACGACTCATACCAATCCCGATGGTGATGCCATTGGCGCGAGCCTTGCCCTGGCGAGCTACCTGAAGAAAAAGCGGCATCAGGTTTGGGTAATGGTTCCGGATCCCTATCCCGATTTTCTTGCCTGGATGCCCGGTACCCAAGAGGTACTGGTATATAAAAAACAACCCGAAATCTGCGAAAACATCGTGAATCAGGCCGATGTCATCCTGGCAGCCGATTACAACTGTTTCGACCGGATAAATGAAATCGGGCCTTTGGCAAGGAATTCCCGGGCTGTGAAGATCCTTGTGGACCATCATTTGAACCCGTCGGATGAATTTGATTTCAGGATTTCCGTTTCGGCGGTCTCATCCACCTCTGAACTGGTTTACAATTTCATAGAAGCAAATGGCGATCTCAACCTGATGGACCGGGAGATTGCAGAAAATATCTATACAGGAATTATTACCGATACAGGTTCACTGAGTTATTCCTGCAACTATATTAAAACCTACCTGATTGTTGCTGAATTATTTAAACTTGGGATCGATGGCGAGTACATTCACCGGTTGGTCTACGATACCTATTCGGAGAGCAGGTTGAGATTGCTCGGATATTCGATCAGTCACCAACTGGTTGTGTTACCGGAATTTCACACTGCTTATATCACCTTGACAAAATCAGATCTTGACCGGTTTCATCATCAGATCGGAGACACAGAGGGTATTGTTAACTATGCCCTTTCCATTGAAGGGATCAACCTCGCTGCATTGTTTATGGAACGGGATGGTATCGTTAAAATCTCCTTCCGGTCAAAAGGTAACTTTTCGGTGGACTGCCTTGCCCGTGATCATTTTAACGGGGGAGGCCACAGAAATGCCGCTGGCGCCAATTGCAGTACCACCATAAATGAAACGGTTCAGCTATTTCTGAAAATTTTGCCTCAGTTTCAGTCTCAGCTCAATTCAGTCTATTAGTGAAAAGAGTAAAAGAACGGTCGTTTTTACACGTTCCGGAATTGTTCATGTTCCTGTTACTTTGCTGGTTTTCCTCCTGCAATGACCATTCACAACCTGTTGAAAATACAGTAAATTTCACGATGACCGACGACACCGTCATCAAATACAACAGAGAGATTGTGCAAGCCGAATCACAGGATATTGAGGATTTCATAAGCCGGTACAAATGGAACATGGTGAAAACCCCGACAGGCCTCCGGTACATGATTTATAAGCAGGGAAGCGGACGGCATCCGGTGGGGGGTGACCAGGTGACCATAAATTATTCGCTTAAACTGCTCGACGGCAAAGAGATCGTTAAGCCGGGTTCCTCTGATACCCTGAAGTTCAAGCTCAGCACAGGTAAAGTTCCGGGCGGACTGGAAGAAGGTATCATGCTGATGACGGCCGGCGCCAGGGCAAAACTGGTTGTGCCGTCGCACCTGGCTTTCGGATTGCTGGGTGATCTCGACAATATTCCCAACAGGGCCGTTCTTGTTTATGATGTGGAACTCTGTCGGATCAATTAAATGAATCCCTAACTTTGTACCTTCACTTTGAACGGAATGTTTATAAAACTGTTGAAAAATTAAATATAAAGAAAGGCTTGTAAAGCCGGTAGCTTGTTAACTTAACATGCTTATTCGCAACAGCTTTCACCGGTTTTCATTTTTCGGGTTTAATAGTGTTAATTATTTAATAATCAGTAAATTATAATCTAAATTTTGTTTAATTAAAATGTAAAATGCACATTATGAAAAAAATTGTTCTGAATCCGTTGGTCATGGTGATGTTGGTTGCTTTGACTGTGTTGGCTTGTTCATCGAAGTATGCAGGTTATGATAAGAGTGAAACAGGTTTATACTACAAGTTGTACAAAACCGGAAAGGATACCGTAAAAGCAAAAATCGGTGATTTTGTATCGCTTCAGATGCGTTACGCCTATAAAGATTCCACGCTCTTTAACAGCAAGGCGATGGGTGAGCCGATCAGATTTCAGGTACCCCCTTCCGATTTCAAGGGAGATATTTATGAAGGCATCCGGATGATGTCGGCTGGCGACAGCGCCTCATTCATCATCAACGCCGATTCGCTCTTTCTGAAAACATTCCGTCAGCCCCAAAGGCCTCCTTTTGTCGACAGTAACAGCGTGGTCTATTTCTATGTGACCTTGCTGACGGTTGAGTCTCCTGACCTTATGAGAAAGAACGAAGAATTGGCGCTGAAAAAATATCTGGAAGAAAAAAAGATCACGGTAGCTCCTTTACCTTCAGGTCTTTACTATATCGAAAACGTTGCAGGAAAAGCTAAGAAAGTGGATACGGGAACCTGGGTAAGGGCACATTTCAAGGTATCGTTGATCGACGGAAAGGAGATATTCTCCTCCTTTGACCGTCCCGAACCAATGGAATTCGAATATGGCCAGCGTTTCGACACTCCCGGTTTTGAAGAAGGCGTTGGAAAAATGATGAAAGGCGGGAAATCGACGCTGATCGTGCCGTCATCCATTGCTTTCGGTGAACAAGGCCGCGGCTCTATCGTTCCCCCGTTTGCTACCATAATCTATGAAGTTGAAATAGTCGATATCCAAACCAAGGCTGAACATGAAAAACAGGTTGCAGCCAAACAAAACGAAGCCAAAATGAAATCGGAAAATGCCAAGAAACAGGAAAGTGAACTGATGCAAAAATACCTGAAAGACCACAAAATCACGGCTAAGCCAACGGCAAGCGGACTGATCTATGTCGAAAACGTAAAAGGAACCGGAAAGCGCGCTGTTCCCGGACAAAAGGTTAAAGTTCATTACACCGGAACCCTTTTAAACGGAACGAAATTCGATTCTTCCCGCGACCGCAAGGAACCTTTTGAATTCACACTCGGTAAAGGCCAGGTTATTCAGGGATGGGACGAAGGCATCGCCATGATGAATGTAGGTGGAAAAGCCACGCTTGTAATCCCGTCGAAAATCGGTTACGGTGACCGTGACATGGGAAGTATTCCTCCCTTTTCTACACTCGTCTTTGATGTAGAATTACTTGATGTGAAATAATTAAAATCAAGGATTTGAAAAAAATAATTCTCCTGGTAATAATCAGCTTTCTGGTTGTTAGATCAGAGGTGGTTTCATTGACCGTTAACTTTTCATCGACAAAAGTCTGCCTTGGAAATGAAACCACCCTGATCAACAGATCGGTTGCCCCTGGCGACAGCATCCAGTACGTGATGTGGGATCTGAACGGCGATGGAAAATTTGATGATGCATTTACCGATACCGTTCAGACAACGCTCAGCTATTCGGGCTCACACGAGATCGGATTAAAGGTGATCACATATGGCGGTGAGGCGAAAGCATTGTATCAGCTGGTTTATGTCGGAGCGGTCAAGGCCGGATTTTCTTTCAAGACCGGCTGTATGTACCAACCCATACAGTTCGTGGATCAATCGGAAGTTATCGGTGATGCCGCTGCTGGTTATTACTGGGATTTTGGTGATGGTACGCTTCCGGTATACATCCAGAATCCGACCCATCAATTCACTTCTGCCGGCACTTTCGTTGTGAAACAGCGGGTTACTTCACTGCTGGGATGCATGGACTCGACGGTTCAAGCCATTACCATTGGAAACGAGGTAACAGTTAATTTAAGTTTCATGGGGGATACGGTGTTCGTCAAAGGCGACAGTGTAATCGCCTATCTTACGAGCACATACGACAGCGTCAGGTGGTCGACCGGAGCAACAAGTTCTTCGATCGTTATCAAAACCGGAGGGTATTTTTGGGTCCGGGTTTACGTGGGCGGCTGTTTTGCCGATAAAAGCTTTCGGGTTCAGGTCGACGAATATGGATCTGATGCGGTGATAATGAACCTGATCACGCCCAATGGTGATGGGATGAACGACCAGTGGAAAATCCTGAACCTGGAAAAAATCGGTCCGTGCGACGTGAATATTTACAACCGTTACGGGGAGCGGGTTTTTTCAAATCCGACGTATGACAATGCGTGGGAAGGCACTTTCAAGGGCAAATCCCTTCCGAACGACACCTATTTTTATTTTGTCCGCTGCTATAATCAGGATTTGATCCAGGGAACTGTAAACATTCTGAAATGAGAAGGATTCTACTCTGTATCATCATTTCCATCGGATTTTTTTCTGGTCTCCGCGCCCAGCAAGTCCCGATACCTGATAATTACCTGATCAACCCGGTGATAGTTTCTCCGGCATTTTCGGGTAAATATTTTCCATTTCAGGCCTATGTAACCCATCGGAGCGAATGGACCGGTTTATCGGGAGCTCCGGTCATCGGAAATATCAGTATTGACGGCAAACTCGGGAAAAAAATGGGAATCGGTGGCAACATCCTGTTGAATAAAGCCGGGATATACCGTAACTTCACAGTGAATCTAAATTACGCATTTCATTTGCAGGTTGCAAAAGATCACTTTCTAAGCTTTGGGATTACCGGAGCTTTTTATCAGAATTCAGTTGATTTGTCGGATCTGGTTGTGAGTGACCCCTATGACCCCATGATCCTGAACCATGATAAAACGACCGAGAGTTATTTCAACGTCGGGGCAAGCCTTTTGTATAACTGGAAGGATTTCAATTTCTGTATCGCTTTCCCGATGATGATCAATAACAAATCGTTGTATTCCGATACGCTTTACGACAACGTGTTGACCATGAACCGTAACTGGATGATTTACGGCAATTATTCCATTTTCCTGGCAAAGGACTGGAAACTGAAAATTGATCTGCTGTTCCGGCAGGCCCAACACATGCCCTGGACTTTTGATATCTCTACGGCTGTAAGGTATGCCGACAGTTACTGGTTGGGAGTTTTGTACCGGAAAAATAACATCATCGGAATCCAGGTCGGACTGGCTGTGGTAAAGACCATCGTGCTCAACTACACGTATGAATTTTCGGGTTCATCCATGGATGGGAAAAGCGGAGGAACCCATGAAATTACTTTGGGATGCCGGATCGGGAGCCCCGCTGCATCAAAGTCAAATTCCGCCCTGAAAATTAACGAATATGACAGATAGAACATACAGTTTCCCGAGAGGTATTATTTCTGACAGACCGGGATGGAGAATACGGCTGTTTTTTCTTTGTTTGATCTCATTCCTCGGGTATTCATCAAATGTGACACTTGCTCAAAATATCACCAAAACAGGGGGCATCTGTTTCAGGGTAGATGGTAATCCTTCGCTGGCAAAGTTGGTATCGCTGGATTCTCTTTTTGCTTTCCATCAGCAGAAATTCTGTCTCGCAATCACTTCGTGGTCACTGCCACTGACACCCGATTATGTTACAAAACTGAAGGAGTTCTCAGCAACCGGACATGAGATTCTCGACAATACACCGACACATCAAACAAGTTATTTCACGGTGCTTAATATCCAGGACACCTCCCTGTATTCCAATTCCTGGGGTGTTGATCACATTAACGGCCAGCAGGTATGTCTGAAGTACACTTCGGTTGACCTGTCGACCCCGCATGGCGAAGGTCCTCTTAATGTTTTTGGAAATCAGGTGATCAGTGCGAATCCCGGCGAGTTTTCCGATCTGAACGGCGACCCGTATTATTTCGCGCTGTACATTCAATTTAAAGACCGACCCTATCTCTGGTACGATCTGAAGAACAAGAATCCGAATGATCCGGATTCCTTAAAAATAAAGTCATTCTGGGGTGAGCCCGTCGATATCGGAACGCACTGGTGGTTCAATTATAAAAAGCTTACACAACGGGAGGTATTTATGCATCCTGCCGGCATCAGCCTGTTGGGAAAACGGTCGCAGAAGATCTTTGATGACCTGGGCATGGAGCTTCCGACAACCTGGATCCACCCGTCGGGTCCGATGCCCTGGCTGAATGCCAATGAGGTCAAATCCAATCTCGGCGATTCCCTGGGGTACACGTGCGGCTCCAACTATTCCAGCGCCGCCTATTTTTGCTTTAATGAAGCAAACCCGTCCCTTACCAAACAGTTTGCCTTACAATCGGGTGATATATCCCTGGAAAACCATTATTTCAATTGGAATAAACCCCGCATTGCCGAAGCCGTTGCCAAACATTTTGTAAAAGTTGACCTTTCTTATCTTTCGGATCCGGTTGATGGCTGGCACAGCTATCTTCAGAGGGTCGACAGCCTGTTGACCTGGTGTACCTTGAATAACATCCCGGTCAAAACTTATAACCAATGGAGTGCAATGGTGTACGACAGCCTGCCAAACCGGGGGATCAATGTTTTTCCCAGGCTGAATTCAGATCTCGACGGTGATGGTTTCCCGGATGGATATGACCAGGATACAGCTACACTAGCCGGACATTTTCTGCAGACAGATGGGGTTTCAGCCAGCGGAGGGAAGAGTTTCGAGATTGCCGGAAGCGGAAACATATGCAGGATAACAACATTGGCAGGCATTGAGAAGGGGAGCAATAAATTTACGATCTGGGTGAAACGAACCGGTGCCGATTCAACCACGGTTGCCGTCGTTTTTTCATTCCCCGAAACGGGGGCAACCCAGACGCTCTTATTTCCGGTTGACACAAATATCTGGGTCAAACAATTTCAGATCCTCGATGTTCCAGAAAACGCTTCACTTCTGAATATTCTGATCCGCAATGATGGCCTGAATACCGATTCAGTCCGTATCAGCGGGATGGACCTCAGATCAACAGGCTTCCTGAAAAAAACTATTTATCCCGACCAGGAGGTAATGCAGACAGATCAGTTCCATAATGTTGCTCTGAACACCCTGGTCAACGATTCCGTTTATACCCCTTCGACAATAACCTGGACCATCGGTCATCGGGATACGATGGATCTGAAAATCCTTACCGGGAATATCCTTCAGGTTTTAAAACCTTGTTCTTTCTGGACAGGCCGTGACAGCACCTATCTGATCGCTGAAAGTGAAGACGGGTTCCGTGACAGCTGTTTTATGAAGTTCATTTCAAATCCGCTCGAAAACGGGTGCAGCGGCGTTCCCATCACCCTGACACTTCTTGATACCCTTAGCAATGATATCATTCGTTGGACCTCCATACCTTTCGATTCCCTTTTCACTGATACGACCATTTATAATCCCACCGTTGCCCCACTGGTAACCACGCAATACAAAGTAATGTGCATCAATCCATTGGGGAATGTTAATTATGACAGCATTATTTTATTCCGTTTTCCATTTCCCGAACCGGGTTTACCAGTCGACACCGCTATATGCCTGGGTGATAGTGTTTTGTTGACTTCTCTGGAAGGTGTAAAATTTTTATGGAGTACCGGTGATACAACGGCTTCGATCTGGGTCAAGCCCGAAGAAAATACGACCTACACGGTTGTTGCCACCAGCGCCTTTGATTGCAGTAAAGCCGACAGCACGCTTGTGATCGTCGCAGAGAAGCCCATCGTGAAGTTAAACGGACTACGAACTGCTTATTGCCGGAACGATTGGGCTGCAACTATTTATGGTACTCCTCCCGGTGGCACGCTGGGCGCAACATCCGGACTTATTGGCAACCAATTTTTTCCTGACCGAGCCAACATCGGGGTAAACAAGGTCTGGTACACCTATACCAGTGAAACCGGATGCGGGGATACCGATACAGTGACAGTCAATGTTTATAATCTTCCCCAGATAAAAAGGTTACCAGATACAACATTGTGTGCCGGCAAATCGGTGGTATTGAATGCCGGTGGCGGTTTTGATAACTATCAATGGTCTAACGGAGTGCGGGATTCGATCACGCAGGTTGATTCGACTGGTTTTGGAATTGGAACCAAACCTGTTTGGGTGTACGTTACTAAAAATGGTTGTGCAAATAAAGATACTGCCTATATCCAGTTCATAATTTGTCCGGGGTTGGATGAAAATTCGCATTCCGGAAAATATGTCCTTTATCCCAACCCGGTTTTCACGGAACTGATTGTTAAGGTATCCGACGGGAACACTGATCCTTTTGAACTATGCATTGTTGACATGACCGGCGCTATTTTGAGTAGGTTACAATACCATGACCTTATCAATAAGGTCCCGGTCGATGGACTCCGGTCAGGGATCTACTTTATCAGGATAACACGGGGAATCGAGGTTGCCAATTACAGATTCATCAAAATGTAATTCCGTTTTCAGGCATTCTGATCCCAATCAAGATTATCGAGGATTGCCAATAGATCACTCGGGCGGTAAGGTTTTGCAAGGTATTCGTCCATTCCTGCAGCGAGGCATCTTTCGCGGTCGGTCATCATGACATGGGCGGTCACTGCCACAATTTTTATTTTCCTAACCCCACGTTCCAGATTCCGGATTATGCGGGTAGCTTCAATCCCGTCCATGATGGGCATCGCGATATCCATCAGAATCAGATCGTATGGGCGTTCTTTGTATAAATCGACGGCAACTTTCCCGTTCTCAGCGAGTTCAACATGATGGCCAGCCCGTTTCAGACTGGTCATCGCGAACTTTTGATTAAGCAGGTTATCCTCAACCAATAGGATTCGGAGTGGTCCGAGTTTTTTCCGGGGAGTCGGGATCCCGTTACCGATTTTCTGGATCACCGCTTCATCTCCGACCTCAAATCCGAGGGTGAACCAGAATGTGGAACCTTGTCCCTGTGTACTTCTCACCCCGATTTTGCCCTTCATAAGAGTAGTCAGATTCTTTGAAATGGATAGCCCCAGTCCGGTACCTTCGTACCGTTTCATTAATGGATTTTCGAGTTGGGCGAATTCATTGAACAGGTTTTCCTGTTCTTCCGGTGGAATCCCAATCCCGGTATCTGTGATCTCAAATTTGAGGATGACTTTATTCCCGACATTTGTCGGTGCATTCAGAAATTCATCCGGGAGGAACATCTGCAATGCTGGATCAGGATGAGAATTCATTTCGATCGTTTCGACGGAAACCTCGACATGGCCACGGTTTGTAAACTTTATGGCATTATTGGTCAGGTTGATCAGTATTTGCTTTAGTCGCACAGGATCTCCGAGGAGGCATTTCGGGACCGAGGATTGGATTTTAGAGAAGAGATCGATTTTTTTCCCTTTAGCTTTGATAGATAACAACTTGATGACCTGTTGAATTTCTTCATGGGGATAAAACGGTTTATAATCCAGTTTTAACTGTCCGGCTTCAATTTTTGAAAGGTCAAGGATATCGTTGATAATGGTCAGAAGATTGACACTCGAAATATTGATAATTTCCAGGAACTCCCTTTGTTCGTCTGTCAGAACGGTCTGGCTCAGAACATTGTACATGCCGATTATGCTATTCATAGGGGTCCTGATCTCATGACTCATGTTTGCAAGAAACATCGACTTCGAACGATTGGCATCTTCGGCATCCTGGCGTGCTTTGATCAGCTCCTGGCTTATTTTCTGATGGTCTTCCAGTTCTTCCCGGTCCTTTGCTGATTTTTCAATGATCACTTCAAGTTCGGCGATTCGTTTTTCGAGCTCTTTTATTCTGCTTTCAGCGTCCATTCTATAGTTTATTCAATTGGTTCTTCATGATTGAATACAGCTCCTGTTGATTGATGGGTTTCGAAATATAATCATCAAAGCCCGCTTCAAGCAGTTTCTCCTTATCACCTGTCATGGCATAGGCAGTTTGGGCGACAAAGGGAACTGTCTTGTACGCTTTGATTTTTTTTCTTACTTCATGCATCAGTTTGATTCCATCCCAGGGTGGGGGAAGGTTGATGTCGAACAACATGATGTCGAAAACCTTTCCGGCTTTATATTCCTCTTCAATGACTTTCAGCGCCTCATCTCCATCCATAGTTGTGATTACATTGCCCAATGACTTGGTCATTTCAAAAAGGACAATTTTGTTCATAAGGTCATCTTCCACAATAAAAATTTCAAGCCCTTGTAAAGTCTTAAACTTTTCTTTCTTTGTGGGTTCTTTTCGGGGTTGAATCTCGTCTGTAGTTTTTTCAGGTGGGAAGAAGATAGTCACGGTGGTGCCCATCCCTTTGGCAGATTCAATTTCGATATGCCCGCGCATCATTTCGACCAGGCTTTTAGCAAGCGGTAATCCCAATCCTGCACCGCTGTTCTCCTTTGTATATCCCAGGCTATCCTGCCTGAAGGGGTCGAAAATTCCCGGCAGATAGGTGGGATCTATTCCAATCCCGGTATCCTTGATCCGGATACAGATTTCACCCTTGTCGGTCTGAAAATCGGTCGAAACATTGATAAATCCGTTGGGGGTGTACTTCACAGCATTTTCAAGAACGATACTCAGAACTTTATTCAGCCCCTTCTCATCAATGAAAGCAGCCGGTACCTCATTGATCTTGAGATTCAACTTCAGCTTTTGCTCGTTGGCTTTGAAAATAAACATTTGTGTTGTGTCGGCAACCACATTGTTGAGCTGACATGACTTCAACTTTATTTGCATGTCATTTGCCTCTAACTTGCTAATATCTAATATGTTATCAAGCAAGTGAGAAAGCTTGTCCCCGCTTTCGGAGATAGCCCTGGCATAATCAAACAACTCTTTATTTTCGAGAAGGGATATTTCAGCTTCGAGCAGGCTTGCAAACCCGATAATATTGTTCAGGGGAGTCCGGATCTCATGGCTAAAGTTCGATAAGAAGGCATTCTTCATGAAGTTGGCCTCTTCAGAACGTTTTAGTGCTCTTTTCAGGGTAAAGTCAGACTTTTCCGGATCGCCTTCTTCTTTTTTCAGTTCTGTTATCTTGTCTTTGATAATCTGATCGACTGATTCTTTGGTCTCGGCCAAATCGGCGCTCAGTTTTTTCAAGGCTTGATCTTTTTTCAGTGATTCAGCCCTTAGGCTTTTCAATTTTCCCGAAAGGAGGATCACAGTCATGATGAGCGCCAATAAAACCAGGCAGGCTATGTAGAACAGCACACTATACAGATTCATGATCAGATATTATTTATAGGCAACATAAAGGTCTTCTTCAGGATTGATGGCATATTGCGTGAGGTTTGACTTCCACTTTTCCCTGGTCGGATTGTAGGTTTTAACCACAAATCCCCCGTTTTCCAGCCGGTTTTTATAGTCCTGACCATAGATTCTGACATGATCAAACTGACCGAACACCTGTTCCCTTGATTCCGGATCGGTGATTGACGGATCTTCGTAAGTGGTTTTCAGGACTTTTGAGATCGGGACCTGGAGAATCGCCCATCCGCCGGGTTTCAGGACCCGGTAAAGTTCCCTGATTGCAAGGTTATCATTGGGGATGTGTTCGAGGACATGATTGCAGATAATCACATCAAATGATTCATCTTCATATGGAATGGCTGTAATGTCGAGAAGATGGGTTTGTCGGGCATAGTAATATCCTTCGAGGTATTTGACTCCGGGAACATATAAAAGATTCGGTAATTCGCTCAACATGGCTCTCAGGCACCCTTCGGGAGCAACATGAAAAAGTTTCAGCGGGGATGAAAAAATGGTGGTTTTTTCCTGTAGAAACAAATAAACCAGTCGATCCCGGTCCAGCGAATAGCAGCGGGGACACACATCGTTATTTCGAAAACCGGCTCCGATAATCTGTTTTTCATACAGAACCGGAAGGTCAAATCCGCCGGGAAGAAATTTGCGGAATGATTTTTTACAATACGGGCAATAATAAGAATCACCAGAATATAGTAAACCGTTGATTTTTTGGTAGCCTCCTCTGAGTTTTCTGCCAAGCCAGAAAGGGATGATTTTCTTTATTGCACTTTTCATAATCGGTTTATTTGTGATTTATTAAAATGATTTTTCTAACGATCGATTGCTCCAGGGTTTTCAACAGGAGCGAATATACTCCCGCTTGAAACTGTTCTGTTTCCAGTTGTATCTTTACGGGACCCGGTCCGGAACCGGGATATTGTTTATTGAAAACGATCCTGCCATTAGCGTCCAGAAGGGTCAATTTCAGATTTGATAAGCGTTCCAGCGTTACAGAGATATTGATTTTATCTATTGCCGGATTTGGAGATATGGAAACCGTCAGGATGGGTTTATAATGGTCAGGCAGCGCGAGCAGCGCAGAATCCTGACATTCGAATGCGCCGATATCATAAAGTTTGGCAAACGGCCGGATCCGGTTATGGATGTCGTAAGAAATTTCGAAGCCGGCGATGGTGGCGGCGGTATTGACAGCCTGGGAGGTCCGGGTCAGGTCAAAATTGCCCTGGGCCGGATCGACTAAACCCACGGTACTGATATCAAGTGATTTAATGTTCTGGACCATACTGACCGGGGTTGAGGAAGATCCGATGTAAATGTACGACCGTTCACCCTCAGTTCCGTATGACCCCGGATTGATTAAAATATTATTTGAGATATGATTGTTCGAGCTTAGATTGTCTTCAAACCTTACACCGTAACTTTTGGGATCGATCACGGTATTGTAAGCAAGGAGGTAGCTGTTTGATGCTGAAGTGAATGTTGAACCGACAAAAAAGCCGTATTTTAAATAGGGTGCAACGTTTTGTTGGGGTTTATAGGTTCTTCCGGGATTTATGATCAGGTTATTGAAAATCCTTTGGTCCCCAAGTGAGATGATATCGATTCCATCGCCTTTCCCGTCGCGGATGTCGTTATTGTAACAGGAAGCCTGAGTCCCTCCGCCTAACAGGATCCCTGACATCTGGTACATAACTTCAAGTTGGCTGTCATGGAGTATGACATTATCGTGGACGGCGCAGGCGGAGTCGGCGGAACTTAGCTGTATCGCA
>Ga0116171_10000059_pt1 | contig 103658 bp, 93 predicted proteins | sample AD_JPNHW2_MetaG_FD_89798 | JGI IMG/M metagenome (GOLD analysis project Ga0116171, IMG submission 89798) | Active sludge microbial communities of municipal wastewater-treating anaerobic digesters from Japan - AD_JPNHW2_MetaG | ecosystem: Engineered > Bioreactor > Anaerobic > Digestate | place...
ATCAACCCGTGAATATTTTCAGACACTTCCTGTTGGCCATGTGATGCCAACTTTTCCGGCAAATGCTACCATGCTGAAAAATCTGGACGCCAATGTTTCAGAATGGTTAAAAGAAGATTATCAGGCAAATTGGGAACCTTATATTTCACGGGTTTGGAATAGAATGAAGGAAAAACCAACTCCACAAAACGACCTGCTGCTTGCTACTGAAAAATATTTTGACCAGACGTGTAATGATAAAAACGGGAAGTTGGTCAGAGGCGCCAATTGGTTTGATAGCCGGCAAACAGACCGGACACACTGGTTTTCGCAGTCCATGTTTACCAAGGCTTATATAAATCCCGATGAAGCCCATTCCACCGTTGGATTCAGGTACGTGATGCGGGTTACATCAAAAAATGAAGATCAGGTTCTTAAAAAAATTAAAGTTTTGGGCAGGGACCTTCCCTATATTGATTATTCCAAAATTAAACCCGAAGAGAATAGCAATTCGCCATATGTTTCAATACCTGCGGGTTTTATGTTTATGCTGCCAACGGCTGAACCTTTTAAAGATACGGTATTAAACCTAACCCCTTTTTACGCTCAAACAACAGAGGTAACTAATTTCACATGGATGTTGTTTTTGAATTATCTGATCGAAAACAACCTAAATGAAGATCTTCAAAAATGTATCCCCGATGACAAAAACTGGCCCATAAAAATGACGTATGAGACAGGCCCGGATAAACTGAAAATCGATGTAAATGATTTATATTGGACTCTTCCATTTGCGCGAAGGTTTATTACGGAAAACAATTTAAAGGAGATACCGTTAACTAAATTTGCTTTTGCGCCCATTGTGGGGATTAGTCACGAAGCTGCCAATATATTTGCCCGATGGATGACAAAAATGAATGATAGCAAGGCTGAATTCAGGCTGCCTACAGAAGCAGAATGGGAATGGATGGCAAGTGGGGGAAATACCGACACCACCAATCATTTTGCCTGGGAAGGAACATATTTAAGAAACAGCAACGGGTGCTTTTTGGCAAAATATTGGTCTTCACGAAATGTCAAAAATTCAACACCGGATACACTGTCAAAAGCCGACAGATGGCTGGAAATCGTGAATAATCAAAACAGTGAATTTACCCATCCAATCCCTGATTCTAATTGGCTTGTTACAGATGGCCCTTATCCTGTTGCTTTCTTTAAACCGAATAAAACCGGGTTGTTGTACGATATATGCGGGAATGCGGCAGAAATGATTGATGTCCCCACCAAAACCAAAGGCGGAAGTTGGGCCAGTCCCGGATATTTTATACAGATCCGAAACAGTGAAAAGTGGGAAGGCAAACCTTCGGATTGTGTGGGGTTCAGATTGGTTCAGTCTTATCAGGCCAAACGCGGGGAAGGAAAATAGTACCGGAAAAAAGATTACGAATTTTTCACCGAAAACTTTTCCTGCATATAATTCAGAAGATTTTCGACCGGAATGCGTTTCCGCCGGTTTATAATAACAGCAAAGTATACCAATTAATGTAAAAAAAATCATTATTTTACATTTGGGTTAAGCTGTTTTGATTGCTGTAACTGATAATGTTAAAAGTGACATTTTATGAAATACCGTTTAATAAACAGGTTGTAGCCTGAATAATAAAAAGAGACATCGGCAGGAGACTGAGGCAAACGCGGGAATAATATTGGGGGTTAGAAGAATTTCTAAAATAAATTCCTACTTTTGAAATTGTATTTGTTGGAAAATGTAAAATGAAAAACGAGATTGTTATTTATCAGAACAAGGAGTCTTTATCTATTATTGAGGTTAGACTTAAAGACGACACGGTTTGGCTTAGCAGGCACCAACTGTCTATTCTTTTTGATCGGGACATTAAAACAATTGGGAAACACATTGCTAATGCTTTAAAAGAAGAATTGAGCGGTGTTTCAGTTGTCGCAAATTTTGCGACAACTGCAAAAGATGGAAAAATTTACGATGTTGAGCACTACAACCTCGACATGATAATATCGATAGGTTATCGTGTTAAATCAAAGCAAGGGGTACAATTCCGAATTTGGGCAAACAAAGTTTTAAAAGAGTACCTGCTAAAAGGATATGCAATAAACCAGCGTGTTGACAGAATCGAAAACGATGTGCATTCCATGAAAAAAGAACTTGGAGAAATAAAACTGCAACTAAATACTTCGTTACCTGCCGAACAAGGCATTTTTTACGAAGGACAAGTCTTTGATGCATATGTTCTGGTTTCTGAAATTATTAAATCTGCAGAAAAATCAATTATACTTATTGATAATTATATTGACGAAAGCGTTTTGATTTTGCTTTCGAAACGCACCAAAGATGTAAACGCAACCATATACACCAAATCAATTTCAAAGCAACTCGAACTCGACCTGAAAAAGCACAATCTACAATACCCAAAAATCGAAATTAAAGCATTTGCAAAATCACATGACAGATTTTTGATTATTGACGACGAAACAGTTTATCATCTTGGAGCATCAATAAAGGATTTGGGTAAGAATTGGGTTGCGTTTGCAAAAATGGATTTAAAAAGCTTTGACATGCTAAGTAAACTTGAAATGTAGATGATGAATTACGTCAATAATATAACTTTCTATATCTATGATGCGGTTGGTCATAATAGTGCCAGCGTGGCGAACGTGTGCGTAAAGAGAGAAATAAAACTGCAACTAAAAACTTCGTTATTAGTTGGGATTATATGTTTTGTAATCATCACATTTTAATATCTTGCTCCAATAGCTCACATTATGTTAATAGAAATAATAATAAAGACAAAATAGCTTTAAAATATCCAGTTGATTCCGTTGCAGTTCCTAAACTATTTGTTTCGGGCACGAGTTTTTTTGAAGTTTTGGACGAATTGATTGCTTATGCAGAAAAACATATACCAGAATATAAAAAGAATTCTGATGAAGTATTTTTTGAGTTTGGAACTCATATACAAAATCAAGGAATAGCTTATAAAGTAAGTTTAAGAGGAGTAAAATCTTTTATTGATTTTTCTGGCTCTCAATATGTCGCTGGAGCTCTTAATTATAAGAACGTACTTTTTATTATTCGTAAAACCATTTATAGTAATATAACACCATTTTCAGTACTTGACGAGAAAATGACATTGTACAATATACCTAAAGGTTTTATTACAATTTATGAAATGGGGAATATTAAATATATAGATGATAAATACGAGTTTGAAATTGATTTCTATAAGCGTGTTCCTAAAATTAAATGACGAAACACATTACTCACTCGGCCATGGTTTCATAAATCAAAAAATACATTTCGGCGGAGGCTCCTGCCTCCGCCGGTTTATAATAGCAGTTTTTCAAGAAAATTTCTGATTTATAAAAGATAAAATGTTGTCGCAATTGATCCGTTCCTGCATCATTGTATCACGGTAACGTATGGTAACCGTATCATTTTGCAGGGTGTCATGATCAATGGTTATGCAATAGGGCGTTCCTATTGAATCCTGGCGGCGGTACCTCCTGCCGATGGCGTCTTTTTCATCATACTGGCACATAAAATTCTGCTTCAGCAGATCAAAGATCTGGCGCGCCTTCTCGGGCAAACCGTCTTTTTTAACCAGCGGAAGAACGGCAATTTTGATGGGGGCAAGCACGGGCGGGATATTCAGCACTTCCCTGACAGACCCGTCTTCCAGCGTTTCTTCTTTGTAGGAATTACTGAGAATAGCCAAAAACATACGGTCAAGCCCGATGGAGGTTTCAACAACATACGGCGTATAACTTTCATTGGTTTCCGGATCGAAATACTGCAGTTTTTTTCCTGAAAATTTCTGATGCGCATTCAGGTCAAAGTCGGTACGCGAATGTATGCCTTCGAGTTCTTTAAACCCGATAGGAAAATCAAACTCGATATCGCAGGCGGCGTTAGCATAATGCGCCAGTTTTTCGTGCGGGTGCAGCCGGTATTTCGAAGCCGCGATCCCAAGCGAAAGATGCCATTTCATGCGTTCTTCCTTCCAATGTTCAAACCATTTTAACTCTTCGCCCGGGCGCACAAAAAATTGCATTTCCATCTGTTCAAATTCGCGCATGCGGAAGATGAACTGGCGGGCCACGATCTCATTGCGGAATGCCTTGCCCGTTTGGGCAATTCCAAACGGAACTTTCATCCTTCCGCTTTTCATCACGTTGAGAAAATTCACAAAGATCCCCTGAGCCGTTTCGGGCCTTAAATATAACGTGCCGGATTCTTCACTCACCGAGCCCATCTGCGTGGAAAACATCAGGTTGAACTGCCTGACATCGGTCCAGTTTTTTGATCCCGAAACCGGGCAAACAATACCAAGTTCTTCAATCAATGTTTTGATCCCGGCAAAATCACTCTGATCTAACATTGAATAAAACCGGCCTTTGATATCGTCAATTTTTTTCTGATATTCTGTCACGCGGGGATTGGTTTCCCTATAAAGTTTTTCATCAAAGCTCTCACCAAAACGCTGTTTCGCTTTTGTAACTTCTTTTTCAATTTTATCTTCAATTTTAGCAATGTGATCTTCCACAAGCACATCGGCACGATAGCGTTTTTTTGAATCTTTATTGTCAATCATCGGATCATTAAACGCATCCACATGTCCGGAAGCTTTCCAAACCGTCGGGTGCATAAAGATCGCCGAATCAACACCAACAATATTTTCGTTGAACTGTACCATCCATTTCCACCAGTAGGAACGGATATTATTTTTCAATTCGACACCATATTGACCGTAGTCGTAAACAGCGCTGAGGCCGTCGTAAATTTCACTGGAAGGGAATACAAAACCGTATTCCTTTGCGTGTGAAATGATCTTTTTGAATAATTCTTCGTTGTTTGCCATGCTGCAAAAGTAACACAATTTTCATTTTTTTTATTTATGGAGCAGTTTTTTGCCCATATTTCAAACAATAATGCTAATTTTGATATACCAACGATCAAGTTTTTATGGCGTTATTAAATTCCGTATTGTCGTGGATTATGAAACAACGCATTCACCAGATAGAGTTGTTTATCAAGTATCCGCATGAAGTGCAAAATGATTGCCTGCAGTGGTTGTTGTCGTCTGCCAAAAATACGGAATGGGGACTAAAATATGATTATAAATCGGTGGCGTCGTTTGAGAAGTTTAAAGAACGGGTCCCCGTAAGCAATTATGATGCGCTTAGGCCATATATCGACCGGTTGCGCAAGGGTGAGCAAAATATTTTATGGCCGCAGGAAATTAAATGGTTTGCTAAATCGTCAGGAACTACCGCTGATAAAAGCAAATTTATCCCGATGAGTGAAGATGCCATCGAAGAGTGCCATTTTAAAGGCGGCAAAGATGTGCTGACATTTTATTGTAATAATAATCCTGATACAGAAATGTTTTCAGGCAAGGGCCTTGCCTTGGGTGGCAGCCATATCGTGAGTGAATTTGATAACGACGCGGTTTACGGAGACCTTTCCGCGATTTTGATTCAGAACATGCCTTTCTGGGCGCATTTCATTCGCACCCCGGATATTTCAATAGCCCTGATGAATGAATGGGAAGAAAAACTGGATAAAATGGCAGAGGTAACTGCGGTGGAAAATGTTACCAGCATTTCAGGCGTTCCATCCTGGACCATGGTTTTGTTAAAAAGAATTCTTGAAATAACGGGCAAAAAAAATATCAATGAAGTATGGGAAAACCTCGAAGTGTTTATTCACGGCGGCATCAGCTTTATCCCCTATAAAGAACAATACAAAAAAATTATTCCTTCCGGCAAAATGAATTACCTCGAAACGTATAATGCTTCGGAAGGTTTTTTTGGCATACAGGATCGCAAAGAGGCAGATGATATGCTGCTCATGCTCGACTATGGGATTTATTATGAATTTCTGCCCATGGAAGATTTCGGGAAGGAAAACCCAAGGACAAAAACGCTTGCAGAAGTGGAGACCGGGAAGAATTATGCGTTGATAATTTCGACAAATGCCGGATTGTGGCGCTACCTGATCGGTGACACCATCGTCTTTACTTCTGTTGACCCTTATCGTTTTAGGATTACCGGCCGGACAAAAAATTTTATTAACGCCTTTGGTGAAGAACTCATGGTGGACAATGCGGACAAAGCGCTGGATATCGCATGTAAAAAAACGGGTGCCGTCATTACCGATTACACCGCAGCCCCCATTTATTTCGATGAAAATAACAATGGCGCTCACCAATGGATCATTGAATTTGAATCTGCACCAGAAAATATAGAGTATTTTGCTGAAGTTTTTGATAACGCTCTCAAATCAGCGAATTCAGATTATGAAGCAAAAAGATATAAGGACATGGTGTTGAGAAAACCCGTTCTAAACATTGTTCCTGCCGGTACTTTTTATAACTGGCTCCGGAAAAAAGGCAAGCTTGGTGGCCAGCATAAAGTACCGAGGCTTACCAACGACAGGGTTTATGTTAATGAAATAATGGAACTGATCAAGAAATGAAAAAAGTTTTTTTTACAGTTTTTATAATCCTGATATCCTTTAGCGGAATCATTTCGGCCCAGGAAATGAAGCTGGAAAAAATGGCCGTGTTGGAAGTGAATGGAAGCCTGATCACTGCTGACAACCTCGGATATGTTTATCTGGTCAGCGAAAGCACCCTGAAGAAATATGATGCAGACGGGAATTTGCTTTTTACCTACACCGAATTAAGTGATGGGAAACTCCACAGTGTTGATGTTGGCGATGCATTGAAAATACTGATTTTTAATTCAGACTTTGGGAAAATCAAATTTCTTGATAATAAATTAAGCCTGAAAAAAGACGTTATACTTCTTTCAGATCTTGGGTATCCCAATGCCACCCTGGTTGCCGGTTCTTATGAAAACGGATTTTGGCTTTTCGATCCTTTGTCAAACCAGGTAATACGCCATGATAACAACTTAAAGCAAACACACAGCAGCGGGAATATTTCCGACATTACAGGCCTTGAAATAAATCCGGTTTTTATGACAGAAACGGATAATAACCTATACGTGAATGACCCCGCTAATGGAATACTGGTCTTTGACCGTTACGCAACCTACATGCGCCTTTTACCGTTCAAAAATCTGAAATCGTTTCAGGTTTTTTCAGATAGAATAGTATTTTCAGAAGGCAATAACTTAAAATTATTTGATTTAAAAACCTTCGAAGAATCTTCATTAGTAATTCCTGGGAATGAAGAATTTGTCAATGCTTTATGGAATAATGACCGGGTTTTTGTATTGACCGATAAAAGCCTTACTATTTATAAAATCAAATAATTTCCCCGGAAAGGTAAGCCGAACTTAGTAAAGTTCGACCAATAGTTCACTTTTTTTAACCATTTGCCCTACAACGACATTAATGCTTTTTATTTTTCCTGAGATCGAGGTTATGATTTCATTATCCATTTTCATGGCCTCCAATGTCAGCAATTTATCTCCGGCATTAACTTCCTGGTCTTTTTCAACGAAAACACCCCTGATGGTTCCCGGAATAAAAGAATATATTTTTTTATAGTCTGCCGGGGCATAGGGCTTGCGGTCCTTATATTTTTTGGTATATAACGTAGAATATTCGGCGCCTAATACGGTCAGCGATTCAAATTCAGGTTTTTCTTTCTTTGTTGGTTTCATTGTTATCTGTTAGAAAGGTGGAATACCATGTTTTTTAACTGGCCGATCTTCTTTTTTCTGAGCGGAAATCTCGATGGCGTGCAGAATGAATTCCCTTGTTTTTAAAGGCTCGATGACGGCATCAACATATCCGTAAGCGGCGGCCACATAAGGATTGGCAAACTTCTCCTTGTATTCGTCAATTTTTTTCTGCCGTGCTTCTTCGGGATTAGGCGCATTTAGAATTTCGTTGCGGAAGATAATATTTGCAGCGCCTTCGGGGCCCATTACGGCAATCTCTGCTGTTGGCCATGCCAAAACAAAGTCGGCTTTCAGGTGATTGGAACACATGGCAATATAACCGCCGCCATAAGCTTTTCTGAGGATTACGGTAATTTTAGGGACGGTGGCTTCAGAATAGGCGTAAAGTACTTTTGCCCCATGACGGATAACACCGGCATGTTCCTGATCGATCCCGGGCAGATAACCCGGTAAATCAACCAGGGTTACCAGCGGAATGTTGAATGCGTCGCAGAACCGAATGAAACGAGCGGCCTTATCAGAAGAATCAACATCAAGCACACCGGCAAGCACCATCGGCTGATTAGCGACAAAACCCACAGTTTGCCCGCTCATCCTGGCAAAACCGATTACAATGTTGGCGGCGAAAAGTTCCTGTACTTCAAAAAAGTCGGAGTCATCGCAAATAGCTTTTATGATCAGGCGGACGTCATAAGGTTTTTTGGAGTCGGTCGGGAAAATTTCCGATAACTTATAGACCTTGCTTTTTGGGTTTTTTATCGGGAATGGTTCTGCCTTTTTACTGTTGTTCCAAGGGATGAAAGACATCAGTTTTTTTATCTGCTCAAAGCATTCAGGTTCACTTAAGGCAAAGAAATGTGCATTACCTGTGGTTTCTGAATGTACACGGGCGCCGCCAAGATCTTCCATGGAAATGTCTTCACCCAGCACCGTTTTAATAACTTCCGGTCCGGTAATGAACATTTTTGAGATTTTATCTACCACAAAAACAAAATCAGTGAGTGCCGGGGAATACACGGCTCCGCCAGCGCAAGGGCCAAGGATTACTGAGATTTGGGGAATGACACCGGAGGCTTGGGTGTTTCGAAAAAAGATCTCACCGTAACCCGCCAGCGAGTTTACGCCTTCCTGAATACGGGCGCCACCGCTATCGTTAATACCGATTAAGGGTACTTTCAGTTTCATGGCGTGGTCCATGATCTTGGTGATTTTTTTAGCATGCATGAATCCCAATGAACCACCGGCGACCGTAAAATCCTGTGCATAAATACAGATCGGGTACCCATTGATGGTTCCTGTTCCCGTAACCACTCCGTCGCCCGGAAGGTACTTTTTATCCATGTCGAAATCTTTTCCGGCATGCTCTACAAAAAGGTCATATTCGTGAAAAGAACCTGAATCAACAACAGCCAGGATACGTTCACGTGCGGTCATTTTTCCGGTGGCTTTTTGCTTTTCGATAGCTTTTTCTCCGCCACCTTGTAATGCACCCTTCATCTTTTCTTTAAGTTCCCGAGTTTTTTGCCCTAATGATGTCATATAGCGATTTTATATAAAGACTTATTTCTGATAAAATAGTTGAAAAAACGCACAAATATATGTTTTTTTTAAGCGTTATATTTTCTTTTTTGTTAAGCAATGTTAAATTACAGATATCATATTTTTATTAATCTATAGGGGCTGCAGAGAATCCGGTACTTACTAAGTGGAGGTCAAAATTATTTTGAAAAATTTTTTTAAATTGATTATATTTGTATGTATGTTTTTAATGAAAAAATAATGAATATTGAAGAACTTCGGGAATATTGTCTGTTAAAAAAAGGTGTCACGGAAAGTTTTCCTTTTGATGAAACAACCCTTGTTTTTAAAGTGTCGGGGAAGATGTTTTTACTGACAGACCTGGAGGATGGTTTTAGTATCAACGTCAAATGCGATCCTGAACTTGCCGTGGAACTTCGGGAAAGGTATCCTGTTGTAATACCCGGATACCATATGAATAAAACATCCTGGAATACTATTTTCATTGATGGCAGTATTGCCGACAACCAGTTGTATGAATGGATCGATCATTCTTATGACGAAGTGGTAAAAAAGATGACAAAAAAACAAAGAGACTCTTTGAATCTGAAGCAACCATGAAAAAAATAATATTCATCGGTATTTGCCTGTGTTGCTTCAGTAATATTTTTGCACAAAAAGTATTGATCCTTGAAAATTTAAGACTGGGCAAATCCTATAAATTTGTGGCCGGTGATGTTATAACAGTTCAGGTAAACGACACGGCCAAAAAGGTATCCGGAAAGATATCCGAGATTCTTGATTCATCCATTGTGATTTCAAACAACTACGTTTTTGAAGTGAAAGACATTGCTGTTGTTTATAAGACCAGGAGGAGTGTGGAAGTGATATCAACATCATTAATGGCTTTTGGCGGAATGTTTTTCACGCTGGATGTGGTAAATAATGTAATCAACGGAGACCGCCCGGTGGTGAAAACAGATGTGACCCTGATAGCGGCAGCTGTAACAGGCGTAGGAGCGACATTACTGCTTTTTACAAAAAGGAAATGTGAGGTGGGGAAAAACAAATGGAGGCTGAAAATTATTGATCAGATCCATGTGAAGCCTTAACGCTGGTTGTTAAGCATCGCGGCGTATAGTATTAAATTAATGAAATGAGCTCTTTAATAATGGTGGTCATCTTGGGCTCGGCGTTGTTGGCTGCCTGTATCACCTCTTCATGCGAAACTTCAACAATTTTACCCTCCACACCCAGGTCTGTGATGATGGAAACCGCAAAAACAGGAAGGCCCATATGGCGTGCAACGATAACTTCAGGTACCGTTGACATCCCTACGCAATCGGCACCGGTAAATTTTATATACCTGTATTCTGCCGGTGTTTCAAAGGTGGGCCCGGTGACTGCAGCATAGACGCCCTGAACACATCTGATGTTATGGCGTTGCGCAATTTGAAGTGCTTTATCAATTAATTCCTTATTATACGCATCGCTCATATCCGGAAAACGGGGGCCGACCTGATCATCATTTTTCCCGATCAACGGATTGTTTCCCATGAGATTGATATGGTCTGTGATGATCATGATATCGCCAACTTTAAATGAAGGATTTACGCCACCGCTCGCATTGGAAAGGATCAGGGTTTTGATGCCAAGATAATTCAATACGCGCACCGGGAAAGACAGTTCTTTCATGGTATAGCCTTCATAATAATGAAAGCGCCCCTGCATAGCCACTACATTGACATTGTTCAGCGTACCAAAAACCAACTGCCCTTTATGGCCCACAACGGTGGATACCGGGAAATTTGGTATTTCGGCATAAGGTATGGTTTTATGAACCTTGATTTCATTTGCCAGGTTTCCAAGCCCTGTTCCAAGGATGATGCCCACCTGTGGTTGAAAATTTGTGATGCTCCTGATATAGGCAATCGTTTCGTTAATCTCGTTCAACATAAGTTAAAATTTTGTGGTCAAAAGTTTTTTTGTCGGTTTCAGAGAAATCCATTTCAACAGTGAGATAGTAAACCGGGAAACGCGATAACTCATTTAAAAATTTTTTATGTGCTAATCGTGAAAAATCTTTTTCAGTTGTGATAATAACTTTTTTTTCTGAAGCAATATTACAAAATTTCTGAGAAATAACCTCTATGTCTTTTTGCGAATACTGATGATGATCGCCGAAACGTATGGTGTGGAGATTTTTGCTGTTTGCCTTCAGGTGCTCTATAAGTGGCGTTGGATCTGCAATTCCGGAAAACAACAGCGCCTCAGATTCTTTCAGGCACGAGTTTGTAAAAGGTACAGAATTTTCAAAAACAGGCAGGATTTCTTTATAGCGGATAAAAGAAAACAAAACTGTCTGACCCGGTTTTGACGATAATGAATCAACGATTTTTTCCCTTTCTGACTGAGAGAGGTGTGCCGGCGACTTCGTGACGACGATAATATCCGCGCGCTTAGCACCAGATCTGAATTCACGCAAACGCCCGGATGGTAACACACAATCGTGTGCGTATAAATGCCTGAAATCCGTAAGCAAAATGTTGAGCCCCGGTTTTACACGCCGGTGTTGATAGGCATCATCAAGCAGTATGACTTCCGGTGACGGTTGGTTTTTAAGCAATAATTGTATCCCCATCACCCGGTCTTCGCAAACAGAAACAGTAATATTTTTAAATTTTTGAAAAAACTGCAATGGTTCATCACCAATGGTTGTGGCTGTTGCCGAGTTGTCTGCAATAAAAAACCCCTTTGTTTTACGTCCATAACCCCGGCTTAAGGTCGCAAGGTGTTCTTTGTCAGGTTGCAGCAAACGGATTAAATATTCGATAGCCGGCGATTTCCCTGTGCCTCCGGCGCTCAGATTTCCTACGCTGATAACCGGAACATCAAATGATTCGGAATGGAAGAACCCCCAATCATAGCATTTGTTTCTTAAAAAAGTAATGATGCCGTATAAGACAGAAAAAGGTGAGAGTATTATTTTAAAAAATAAGTTCATTTTTTATAGGCTAATCATTTTTTGCAATGCTTTTCTGTCTGTTTTGCCATTAGCGTTTAATGGAAACTTTTTTAAGGACAGAATTATTGCGGGAATCATGTAAGGCGGAAGTTTTGTTTTTAAATAACCGTCCAACTCATTAGTATTCACAAAACCTTCAACAAAAAGGTGAATGAAAATACTGCCTGTGGCATTTTGTGAAGTAAAAGCCGCTGCATTTGCATTTCCGGTGAATTCGCGCGCATAATATTCAACCTCACTTAATTCAACACGGAACCCCTGAATTTTTACCTGATTGTCGAGCCTTCCGTTATAAAAGAATTCGCCATCATCATCCCTGGTGCAAATATCCCCTGTCCGGTAAAAGACATATTCCGTATTATCCTTACAATGGCTGAAAAAAGCCTCTTTGTTTTTTTGAGGGTTTTTCAAATAGCCCGAAGTCACCTGATTGCCTGCCAGGCATAATTCTCCGAAGCAACCGGCTGCAACTTCAGCCTGTTGTTCATCCACAATGATGGCTTGCATATTTTTCATCGGTTTGCCAATACAAACGATGCCGTTGTAATCTTTATTTTTATTCGTATGTTCCCAGTTGTAGGCCATACAGAAAATGGTGGCTTCCGTAGGGCCGTAAACATTCTGTACCAAGGCATTGGGCACACATTCCGACCATTGCCGGGTTAGATCTGAAAACAGCGCTTCTCCGCAAAACATGGAATATCGCATGCTTGGGAGACGGATCTCGTCGAAATATTTCCTTAAGAACATGAGGATGGATGGCACCATCAAGGCTACCGTAATCTGATGTTCTTCTAAAATTGAATAGGCGGCGGTATATTTTATTTCTCCTGAAGGCACTGTATATACGGAGGCCCCAACACAAAGAGGAATGAGGTAAGACATAATGGAAAGATCAAAAGTCAGCTCAAACATCTGAAGAAAACGGTCGGTTTCATTTAGGTCATAACCCATCGAAAAAAAAGCATCAACAAAAGCGCTTAGGTTTTTGTACCGGATAGGCACACCCTTGGGTAAACCTGTGCTTCCGGAAGTAAAAAGGATGTATGCGTTTTGTTCTGCAGGCACCGCGGGGATATCAGGAATGTATTTTTCAGACAGAACATTTTTAGTGGAGATTTTCCGAATAGATTTTGTGTCAGAAAATATCTGTTCAATATGGCCGGTCTGGCTCGTAAGAATGGTTTCTATTTCGGCCTGGTCCATGATTTTTGAAATCCTTTCTGCAGGATTATCAGGCGCCAGCGGAATAAATGTTTTTCCTGAAAACAATACCGCCAGAACAGCCGCATATGTTTCAATATCGTTATACACGACAATGCCAATATTCGGGGAAATACACGGATTTATTCCGGCCATAATGCCGTTTATGCGTTTCCCGAAATCTTTGTAGGTGTAATAGGTGTTGTTAATGCAAAATGCATTCTCTTCGGCGAACCCCTCAAATGAACGACGTAACCTCTTAAACATGTATCCTGATATATCTGCAAAAATACTAAAACATACTGGAAAAATATCAAAGAATGTAACCCGGGTTTGATGAAAAGTTAATTTCAATAAATGCATGAAAATGTGCAAAAAAATTTATTAACAATTTTGTAATTAAAGCGTTGAAAATCAGCGAATAAAAATTAGCATCGGTTCGTTTTTATTTTTTTGCTTAAATAATGTGTCGAAAAGTGTCAAAATGTGCAGAAAATGTTTTTATCTTTACGCACTGATTTTTTTGCAGAAAACATGATGAATTTAATCGGGGAATATGGTTGTAAAATGGACAGCAAGAGCAGGCTTATGTTCCCTGCCGGGCTGAAAAAACAACTTCCCGCGACGGAAGAATATCGTTTTGTAATCAACCGGGGGTTTGAACAATGTCTGGTACTATACCCTTATGAATCATGGAAACTCGCCAGCAATGAAATTAACAGGCTGAATATTTATATAAAAAAATACAGGGAATTTGTCCGGTATTTTTACCGCGGAGCCTCTGAAATAGTGCTTGACGGCGCCAACAGGCTGTTGATTCCCAAAAATTTATTAAAATATGCGGGGATAGAAAAAGATGTGGTGCTGTTCGCTTATTCCGACCGGATAGAATTGTGGGATAAAGAAAAGTATGAATCCTTGCTCACCGATGAACCGGAAGGTTATTCCGACCTTGCCGAACTTGCGATGGGCAACAAAGAACAACAAAAACAGGATGATGTATCATAAGCCTGCGTTGTTGAAGGAATCGGTCGACGGATTGAATATCAGGCCCGGCGGAACTTATGTGGATGTTACTTATGGCGGCGGCGGACATTCGGAAGAAATATTAAAAAGGTTGAAGGGTGGACGGCTCATCGCTTTTGATCAGGATGAAGATGTGCTGGCGAACAAGTTAGATGATGAGCGGCTGATATTGCTGAACAACAATTTTCGTTATTTGAAGAATTTTTTGAAATATCATCGGGCCATACCAGTCGATGGGATTATTGCCGACCTGGGTGTGTCTTCACACCAGTTTGATGTTGCCGAAAGAGGTTTTTCCACCCGCTTTGATGCTGTCCTGGATATGCGAATGAATCAAAACCAAACGCGTACTGCCGGAACTATTCTCAACGAGTATAACCAGGAACAGCTTTCGCTGATGTTCAGGCAGTATGGAGAATTGACCAACAGCGGGTTGCTCGCCAACAAAATAATTACATTCCGCAAAGGAAAACCGATTGTAACCAGCAACCACCTGAAAGAAGCTATATCAGGGTTGATCGACAAAAGAAATGAGGATAAATACCTGGCCAAAGTTTTTCAGGCGCTTCGGATTGAAACGAACAATGAGTTAGGGGCTTTGAAGGAATTTTTGCTGCAAAGCCTGGTGGTACTTAAAAAATCGGGACGACTGGTGGTTATTTCATATCATTCGCTGGAAGACAGGTTGGTAAAAAATTTTATGAGGTCCGGAAATTTTGAAGGGTTGCTTGAAAAAGATTTTTACGGAAATACCAATGCGCCTTTCACCCTGATAAACAGAAAACCGATTGTTCCTGATGAAAAAGAAATAAACGAAAATAAAAGAGCACGAAGTGCAAAATTAAGGATTGCAGAAAAAAATTATTGATGTCTAAAAACGAATTCAAACCGGCAGAAACACCAGAGCCTGTTAAGCAGAAAGAGAAAGCCAAAAAATCGGGTGATAACGGCCTGATGGGGACTTTCAGAAGCATACTTAACGGGGAGATCCTCACCCGTGGCGCTATGCTGAGGTTGTTACCCTTCGTGCTTTATTTGTCTTTTCTCATCGTCCTGTATATTGGCAATTCATACAATTATGAAAAAAACATTAAAGAAGCTTCAAAAATAAAAGAAGAGCTGATTGAGCTGGAAAGCGAATATATAAAAACTCAATCTGACCTTATGTACATCAAGCACCAGTCAAAACTTGCACAACGGCTCGACAGTCTTAATACCGGAATAAAAGAATCCATTGTTCCTCCTGTTTTAAAAATATTTGATAAAGGACCAACCGACGGCAATACAAAACCATGAGCGATAAAAGGAAATCCATATTAATGCGTGCCTACCTGGTTTATGTCCTGGTTATCATTTATGCGCTGATCATAATAGGGAGGATCATCCAAATCCAGTTTGTCCAGGGTGATTACTGGAAAAAACAGGCGAGCAAAAAAAATGAGATCATAGAAACCATCAACCCGGTACGGGGTAATATTTACGCGGAGGATGGCGATCTGCTGGCCGTATCCCTGCCTGTGTTTCAGGTCAATATTAATATGGATACCAATGCCATTCCCGATGAGGTATTCCATGAATATGTCGGTTATTTGGGCAATTACATGAGTATGTATTATGATCATAATGTTAAAAATAAAAATAAATACATCAGCGAACTCACCAGCGCACATGTTAAGCACAAGAGAAACTATTTACTGTTTAAAGAGACAACAATTTATGAACTGAAAAAATTAAAAAGCTTTTTAAAACTCCTGAAAAAGACTCAGATCGGATTGTCTGTAACAAAAAAATACAAAAGGGTCAGGCCGGTTAAAAATCAGGCGGCTATGACCATTGGTTATGAACGCCTTGGCGAATACGATGTTAAGATACATTTGAAAAAACTTAAAAATCAGGAGGATGCTTTTTATAAGAACCTTGATACCCTTAGCCAATGCTTTGCAAACACCTTTAGTGACCTGAACCGGGATTTTTATAAAAAGATCTTGTTAAAGGCTTATCAGGAAAAAGGAGATGGTATAATCGCGAAGAAAATTGATGTGCTGCAATTGGAGGAGCTAATGAATTTTCCATTGATCAAAGATAAAATTCCTCAAAAAACAGACATCATAGATTATGTTGATTCTTTGTGTGAAGAGAAAAGCGGAAATATCCGCCTGGGAATTGTTGATATTAAAAAACTGACAAACTCATATTACGTTGGGCTTGAAGGCCACTACAGCGAGATATTGCGGGGCAAAAGAGGGTTTATCCCCAAAAGGCGCGTGGGGTCAAACAGCTGGGTTGATATCAGTGATGAAAATACTGTAAAACCGATCAACGGGTATAACCTGTATACGTCCCTCGATATGAACCTGCAGGATGTGGCCCAGAGCGCTTTAAGAAAAAGCCTTGATACCACCCGCGCCGACTGGGGTTGTGTGGTGTTGATGGAAGTTAAAACCGGCTATATCAAAGCCATTGCTAATTTAACCAGAAATGAAGACGGTACATACAGTGAAAAGCGAAATTATGCCTATCGCCAGCTTTATGAGCCCGGATCGACATTAAAACTGGCCTCTGTGATTGCGGTTCTGGAAGACGGAAAATTCGATACCAATACCATCGTAAATTCTGGCCGGATAACTTATGATGACTATGGCGAAGTGGTGGACAGCCATGAAGAAGGATATGGGAATATTTCGGTGGGTAAAGCATTTGAAAAATCTTCCAATGTCGGTATTACACAAATTACCAGGAGAGCATTCCTTCAAAAATCCGAGGATAAGGTTGTTACGGTTGATGGAAAGAAAAAAAGAATAAAAGAAAACACCCAGTTCGAAAAATTTAAAAAACTCATTAAACAAATGGGCCTGTTGAATAAGACCGGTGTTGACCTGTACAATGAAACCAGCCCGGATTTTCCTGTCAGAAGGGAAGACCTTACCGCTATTGCTTTTGGCTATTCTGTAAAACTCACCCCGTTGCAGGTTCTTGCTTTCTATAATGCCGTGGCCAATAATGGCACATATATGAAACCCAAGATCGTAAAAGAGATCAGGAATAACAGCGCCGTGTATCAGAACAACCCTGAAATCATGATCCGCCAGATTTGTTCGGAATCAACCATTAATAAAGTTAAAAAACTTCTTGAAGGCGTCGTAAGCAGGGGAACGGCAAGAGTGATCCGCAAAGCTCCCTACAAAATTGCAGGGAAAACAGGTACGGCCAGGATCTATGATGAAGAACTGAAAGAATATGTTGACCGGTATTGCGCTTCTTTCTGCGGCTATTTTCCTGCTGACGATCCAAAATATTCCTGCATCGTGGTCGAGCATAATATGAGAGGTGTTAATGTGTATGGTAGCGACGTTGCCGCACCGGTTTTTAAAGAGATCTCCGATAAGGTTTATGCTACCAGGGTGGATATTAAAACCAAAGAAATAAAAATGCCCGATACACTGTCAGCCCCGGTATTACTCATCGGATACCGAAAAGATGTGGAAAATATTTATGGCGGGCTGAACCTGAAATTAATATACGGAGGTGGCAATTCACAATGGGTGAGCGTTACCAAAGATACCCGGCGTATTTATGAAAAAGACAAGGTGATCAAGGCTCAGCGAATACCCGATGTCAAAGGTATGAAGGCAAAAGATGCTGTTTGGATGCTTGAGAGAGCGGGGCTGAAAGTTATTGTGGAAGGAACCGGAAAAGTGGTTGAACAGCTCTTTACTCCTGAAAAAAAGACGGTAAAAATTAAACTATCACTGTAAGAAAATGAAGCGGCAACAATTAAATAAAATATTAGCTAATACTGGTTTTGCAGAAGTTTTCGGTAATACGGAAAAAGATATAACACTGGTCAGCTTTAATTCAAAAGACTGCGGAAAGGACAGTTTGTTTGTAGCGGTTAAAGGCGTTCATGTGGACGGCCATAATTTCATCGGTGATGCGGTAAAACAAGGCGCTGCTGCTGTTGTTTGTGAGGTGTTACCGGAAAAAATGGCAACCGGCGTTACCTATATAAAAGTCCCCGACAGCAATTACGCCCTGGGTGTTTTATGTGATAATTTTTTCGATCACCCTTCTTCACAATTAAAACTCGTAGGAGTTACCGGCACGAACGGAAAAACAACCATCGCCACGCTGCTTTACCGGGCCTTTATCCTTTTAGGTTATAAAACAGGTCTGTTATCTACCATTTGCTACAGGGTTAACGACAAAGAAGTCCCGGCCACACATACCACCCCGGATCCCTTTATGATCAACAGGCTGATGTTTGAAATGGTGGAAGCGGGTTGTGAATATTGTTTTATGGAGGTCAGCTCACATGCCGTGGTCCAAAAACGTATTGCAGGGCTGTGTTTTGCAGGCGGCGTGTTTACAAATATTACCCACGACCATCTGGATTATCATAAAACATTTGAAAATTATATCGAGGCAAAAAAGACATTTTTTGATGAACTGCCCGCTGATGCTTTTGCCCTTACCAACGTTGACGACCGGAACGGGTTGGTGATGATACAAAACACCAAAGCCAAAAAATATACGTACGGCCTCAGGCAGATGGCCGATTTCAAAACCCGGCTAATTGAAAACCGCATCGATGGAATGCAGATCAACATTGACGGGACTGAGTTGTGGTGTAACCTGGTCGGAATGTTTAATGCTTATAATATTACGGCAATTTATGCAGCAGCCGTATTACTTCAACAGGAAAAGGATCAGGTGCTGACCTTGCTGAGCGGGCTGACTGCCGCTGAAGGCCGCTTCGAGAGCCTGAAAGACGCCAACGGCATCGTCGCCATCATTGACTACGCCCATACGCCGGATGCTTTAAAAAATGTACTGAGCACCATCAATCAGATCCAGCAGGGCGGGGGAAAAGTAATCTCCGTCGTCGGAGCCGGCGGCGACCGCGATAAAACCAAACGCCCCGAAATGGGAAAGATCGCCGCATCCATGAGCCAGCGGGTGATATTGACTTCAGATAATCCCAGGTCGGAAGATCCTGAAACAATCATTGAAGAAATGCTGGCAGGAATTGACATTCATGAAAAGAAAAAAGTACTGGTAATTGTCAACCGCCTGGAGGCAATAAAAGCCGCATACGCATTTGCCCAGCCCGGAGACATCATTCTTATTGCCGGAAAAGGACATGAAAAATACCAGGAAATAAAAGGCGTTAAACATCCTTTTGACGATAAAAAAATTATTAAAGAAATAATGAACATCTGATATGCTATACTACTTATTTGATTATTTAGACAAACATTTTGATTTTCCGGGCGCCGGAGTGTTTCAGTATATTTCTTTCCGTGCGGCATTATCAATCATTACGTCCCTTTTTATTTCTCTTATCATTGGGAAAAGGGTTATTAAATATTTACAAAAAAAGCAGGTGGGTGAAACAGTCAGGGACCTCGGCCTGCAGGGACAAATTGAAAAACAGGGAACTCCGACCATGGGCGGAATCATTATTCTTTGCGCCATTCTGATCCCTACGCTCTTGTTCGCAAAATTACATAATGTATACATTATTTTAATGCTGATAACCACCATCTGGCTGGGAACCATTGGCTTTATTGATGATTACATAAAGGTATTCAAAAAGAATAAAAAAGGCCTGGCAGGCAGGTTTAAAATCCTTGGTCAGATCGGCCTGGGGCTGATTGTAGGGTTGACGATGTATTTCAGCCCCGATGTGGTCATCAGGGAAAAAGCTGACAGGCAGGCGCCGAACGTGGTGAGTACCGAAAATATATTTAAAGTAGAAAATTTCAGTAATGCCACACAGGTTTATTCGAAAGAGCCGGTGAAATCTACAAAAACCACCATCCCTTTTGTAAAGAACAATGAATTTGATTACGCCTATTTATTGGCATGGCTGGGAGATGGATATTCAAAATGGGCGTTCCTTATTTTTATTCCCATTATAATTTTCATAATTGCCGGGGTTTCCAATGGGGCAAATCTGACCGACGGCCTTGATGGCCTGGCGACGGGTTCTTCGGCCATCATTGGTGTTACACTGGCTGTTCTGGCATATGTGTCGGGCAGTGTCGTTTTTGCAAATTACCTGAACATCATGTACATCCCATACACAGGAGAACTGGTAATTTATATCAGCGCTTTTGTCGGGGCCTGTCTTGCCTTTTTATGGTACAATTCGTATCCGGCGCAGATATTTATGGGCGACACCGGAAGCCTTGCTTTAGGCGGTATTATCGCGGTGTTTGCCATCATCATCCGCAAGGAACTTTTAATTCCCTTGCTGTGCGGCGTTTTCCTCGTGCAAAGCCTTTCGGTGATCATGCAGGTTGGTTATTTTAAATACACCAAAAAAAGATTTGGCGAAGGCCGCAGGATATTTAAAATGGCGCCGCTGCATCATCATTATCAAAAGGTCGGATATCATGAAGCGAAAATTGTAATGCGGTTTTTTATTGTTGGGATCATACTGGCTGTAGTAACGGTAATAACATTAAAAATTCGGTAATAATGAAATAACTAATGAAATGAAACCCCGGATTGTCATTTTAGGTGGAGCCGAAAGCGGAATAGGCGCGGCGATACTGGCAAAAAAACATGATTTTGATGTTTTTGTGTCTGATGCGGGAAAAATAAAAAATGAATATAAAGACGTTCTTTTACATCATGAGATACTTTTTGAAGAAGGGAAACACAGCGAGAACCGATGCTTTCAGGCTGAGGAGGTCATAAAAAGCCCCGGCATACCGGATCATGTTCCAATAATCCAGCGATTAAAAGAACAAAAAATTCCGGTAATTTCCGAGATCGAGTTTGCCGCCCGGTATACTGATGCTAAGAAAATTTGTATCACCGGCAGTAACGGAAAGACCACGACAAGCATGTTGACATACCATATCCTGAAAAAGGCAGGCCTGAATGTAGGGCTCGCCGGAAATATCGGGAAAAGTTTTGCCTGGCAGGTCGCGGAACATAAGTTCGATGTATATGTGCTTGAGATCAGCAGCTTCCAGCTTGATTATATGTTTCAGTTCAAAGCGGACATGGCTGTTATCACGAATATCACACCGGATCATCTCGACCGTTACGGATATCAGTTTCAAAACTACATTGACTCGAAATTCAGGATGGTGCAAAACCAGACGGCCGGTGATTATTTTATTTATTGTGCCGACGACCCGGTGACTATGGATGAGTTGAAAAAACGCCGCATTCCTTCTTTCAAAATACCTTTTTCTCTTTCTGAAAATCAGGGAGAGATCGGGGCTTATGTTAAGGACAAAAAAATGATTATTAATCTATCAACAAATAAATATACAATGGGAATCGACAATTTAGCAATACCAGGGAAACACAACCTTTACAACTCCATGGCGGCGGGAATAATTTCGCGCATACTGGAAATACGTAAAGATGTTATTAAGGAAAGCATGTGTGAGTTTCAGGGGGTAGAGCACAGACTTGAATTTGTAACCAAAGTTCACGGCATTGAATTTATTAACGATTCAAAAGCAACAAATGTGAATTCAACCTGGTTTGCACTCGAAAGCATGGTGCGGCCGGTAATCTGGATAGTCGGCGGCCTGGATAAGGGTAATGATTACTCGTGCCTGAAGCCACTGGTGAAGAGTAAGGTTAAAGCTATAGTGTGTCTCGGAAATGATAACGCCAAGATTTTTGACGAATTTTCGGACATTGTTCCCATCATAAAAGTAACAGCTTCGGCCGGAGAAGCGGTGCATACGGCATACGGCCTCGGGGTGCAGGGTGATGTGGTGTTGCTTTCACCGGCCTGTGCCAGTTTTGATTTGTTTAATAATTATGAAGACCGGGGAATGCAATTTAAAAGATCTGTTTACGACTTATAAAAAATGCGAAAAATTCTTCAAAATCTGAAAGGGGATAAGGTTATATGGGCCGTGGTGCTTATATTATCTTTGATTTCTATACTCGCCGTATACAGCGCCACCGGATCGCTGGCCTACCGCGAAAAAGTAAATCCGGAGTTTTACCTGCTGAAACAGATATTTATTCTGATCATGGGATTAGTGCTGATGTATTTTGCCCACCTTATCAAATATACTCATTACTCAAAAATATCACAAATTGCCCTGCTTATTTCGGTAGTCTTATTACTGGTTACACTGTTCAGGGGAGAGACCGAAAATGAGGCAACCCGAAGGTTGATCCTGCCGATCATCAACATCAAATTTCAGCCTTCCGACTTTGCCAAACTGGCGCTCATCATGTATCTTGCAAGACTTTTATCCAACAGGCAGGAAGACATAAAAGACTATAAAAAAGGTTTTTTACCGATCGTTATTCCCATTGCAGTAATTTTCATGCTTATTTTACCGGATAATTTGTCCACCGCAGCGATCTTATTTGCCACCAGCCTGATATTGATTTTTGTCGGAAGGGTAAAAACACAATATATATTATCCTTGCTTGGTGTTATGGCGGTATTGTGCGGTATCTTTTTCCTGGTGGCGAAAAATTCCCCCAACCAGGGCCGTTTACGCACATGGGGTAACCGTATCGAAAACTTTATGGGAACAGGAACCCCGGACCCCAAAGATGAATTCCAGAACAACCAGGCAAAAATAGCTATAGCCAACGGCGCCCCATTTGGAAAATTTCCGGGAAACAGTACCCAGCGCAATATCTTACCCCAGGCATATTCGGATTTTATTTTTGCCATAATTATAGAAGAGTACGGATTATTAGGTGCGATTGTTATAATACTGTTGTATCTGATATTGTTGTACCGTGGGATACGGATCGCCTCGCGATGTGATAAGTTTTTTGGCACCCTGCTTGGCCTGGGGATCAGTTTTGTAATTGTTTTCCAGGCGATGATAAACATGGGCGTTACCCTTGACCTGCTCCCCAATACAGGACAGACACTGCCATTGGTGAGCCTCGGCGGAACCTCAATTTGGTTGACCAGTATTGGAATTGGCATCCTTCTCAGTATTAGCAGGGCCAACGAAGAAGCTGAAAAACTCAAGGCGGAGCAGGATGCAAATCAGGAAGCAAATAATGAATTAAAAACAGAAACTACAGATGCAGTCACAGCATAGAAAATTTATAATCAGTGGTGGCGGAACCGGTGGCCACGTATTTCCTGCAATTGCAATTGCAAATGCCCTGATGAAAAAATGCCCTTCGGCCGAAATTCTTTTTGTTGGGGCATTGGGCCGCATGGAGATGGAAAAAGTACCGGAAGCGGGTTATAAAATCATCGGGCTTAACATCAGCGGGCTTCAGCGCAGGCTTACCCTGAAAAATGTTTCCACGCTTTTTAAACTCTTTTCAAGCCTGCAAAAAGCAAAAAAAATAATCAAACAGTTCAACCCTGATGTGGTTATCGGTGTAGGTGGCTACGCCAGCGGGCCGGTTTTGAAAATTGCCTCGTCAAAAAAAATTCCCACCGTGGTCCAGGAACAAAATTCCTATCCGGGCGTGACAAATAAAATTTTATCCAAAAAGGTGGATAAAATTTGTGTGGCATACGAAGGCATGGAAAAGTTTTTCCCGAAGGAAAAAATATTCCTGACAGGAAATCCCGTAAGGCAGGACATTACTGTATTACAGGGCAAAAAGGAGCGGGGCCTGGAATTATTCGGCCTTGATAAATCAAAAAAAACCGTGTTGGTAGTCGGCGGGAGCCTGGGTGCACGGACCATTAACAACGCGATCCTGAGCCACCTTGATTTGTTTGCCTGGAACAATGTCCAGTTGATCTGGCAGACCGGAAAAGCTTTTTTTGAAACAGCCCGGCAAGCTTGTTCCGACCTTGAAGACCAGGGAATACATGCACACGCCTTCATTTCAAAAATGGATTATGCCTATGCCGCCGCTGACATAGTGGTGTCACGGGCCGGCGCTATTGCTATTTCCGAGATTTGCCTGATCGGCAAACCTGCCATTTTAGTGCCTTCGCCTAATGTGGCCGAAGACCACCAGACGAAAAATGCACTCGCCTTGTCAAACTATTCGGCAGCCATCCTTGTTAAAGACAGCGAAGCACAGGAAACACTGGCACAACAGGCTATTGACCTGATCAATGACGAAATTGCGTGCGACAAACTCAGCGGGAACATTGCCCGTTTTGCACATAAAAATGCGGCCGACAGCATAGCCGATTTAATATTGGGAATGGTAAAAACTGAACAGGAATGATGCAACAGGCAACTAAAACATATTATTTTTTGGGAATCGGCGGTATCGGGATGAGCGCCCTTGCACGTTATTTTAAAAGACAGGGGCATCATGTCAGCGGGTACGATAAAACTCCGACCAGCCTTACACAACAGATGATCCATGAAGGCATTGATATCCATTTTAATGAGGATATTTCAAAAATCCCTTCGACGGTGGATCTCGTGATTTATACCCCGGCCATACCCAAAGAGCATTCGGAATATCAGTATATCCTGAAAAATGATTTTATCATAAAAAAAAGAGCAGAAGTTCTCGGAGAAATTACGAAAGATAAATTTTCTATTGCGGTGGCCGGAACCCACGGAAAAACAACCATTACCGGCATGATTGCACACATATTGCATACGGCGGGCATTCCCGTGGATGCATTTATCGGCGGCCTTGTAAAAAATTTTCAATCCAACCTGGTTACCTCACCAAACGCGGAGGTTGCCATCATGGAAGCCGATGAGTACGACCGTTCTTTTTTATGGTTAAACCCGGATATTGCGGTTATTTCTGCCATTGACGCGGATCACCTGGATATTTATTCCGATAAAAAAAACCTTGTTGATTCGTATCATGCTTTTGCCGGAAAAATTAAACCGGGTGGAAAACTGGTACTAAAGAACGGCCTCCCTAAACCTGTTTTGCAGGATGTAAGCACCTATCTATATGACAGCGCTCTTGATTCAGATTTTTATGCAAAAGATATTTTTGTCAAAGACGCAAAATTTCATGTCACCTTATGCCTTCAGGGTGAAGAGATCCCGCTGACGCTAAGCCTGCCGGGGAGGCATAACGTCGAAAATGCTGTCGCCGCCGCCGCCGTTTGTTCATTATTCGGATTAAAAACCGATGAGATAAAATCCGGCCTGGAAACCTATGAGGGTGTCTGCAGGCGTTTTGACATAAAATTTAAGCAGGGAAACAAAGCATATATTGATGATTATGCCCATCATCCGGAGGAACTGAGAGCGTTTATCAGCGCAGTTAAAGAATTATATCCGGATAAGAAAATCACCGGCATTTTTCAACCCCACCTGTTCTCAAGAACCATGCACTTTGCCGCTGAGTTCGCGCACGTGCTTGACCTGCTTGATGAAGCCATTCTACTTGATATCTATCCGGCCAGGGAATTACCTATTGAAGGCATAACCTCAAACACCATCCTTGAAAAGATGACGATTGAAAACAAAAAAATTGTTTCGAAAAACAAACTGCTGGAAGAGCTTCGTGAAAAAGATACAGAAGTCTTGCTTACTATGGGCGCCGGGGATATAGACCAGCTGGTGGAACCGATTACCGCATTATTGAAAGAAAAGAAATAACATGAAAAAAAGAGGTTTCAAAATATTTTTGTGGGCCGTTTCAATAGTGATTTTTTTGGTATTGACCGGTTTGGTGGTGAATAGATACGGAATGAACAAATGCCGCGGCGTTCAGATAAACATACACGCTCCTGAAGATGGCGCTTTTTTAACCCAGGAAGATGTAAGATCATACATCAGTGAGGCCGGAGATTCTCTTACCGGTGCTGACCTGTCCAACATAAATGTAGAAAAACTGGAATCCATAATTAACCAACAACCCTATGTGCTTAGTTCCAAGGTGTACATAACCCTGAGTGGAATACTTAAAATTGATATTACGGAACGTACGCCTATAGCCCGGGTTCAGCCGGACCTCCGAATGGAAAAAATAAAAAACTACGGATCTTATTACATCACCAGTGATGGCCGCATGATACCGGTAGAAGACGGAAAGGTGGCACGCGTGGTATTTGTGAACGGGAAAATACGGAATTTATACGCTGAATTTATTAAACTTGATGTTGACTCAACACAAATGGCTGAGGACACCACGGGCTTTATGACCACCTTGTACACGATCTATCACGTGGCCGGTTTTATCAGCAAAAATAAGTTCCTTAAAGCCCAGATACAACAAATATTCGTTGAAGAAAACGGCGACCTGGTCTTTATTCCGGAGGTTGGCGACCATATCATCATTTTCGGCGATGGCAATGATATGGCGAATAAATTCAGAAGGATTGAAATTTTCTATGAAAAAGCAGCTTTTATTAAAGGCTGGGATAAATATGATACGATCAACGTTAAATATAAAAATCAAATCATTTGCTCATAAATAAAAAATAATATAGTATGGAATCATCAGAAATTATTGTAGGCCTTGATATCGGTACAACGAAAATTGCCGCTATCGTCGGGCGTAAAAGCCAGTTTGGGAAAATTGAAATTCTGGGTCATGGCGCTGCAGAATCAATAGGCGTGAAACGTGGCGTGGTCATAAATATCGACAACACCATCGAGTCAATAAAAGCCGCTGTTAAAGAAGCCGAAGCCACCTCGGGCGTAAACATTAAATGTGTGAATGTCGGCATTGCCGGACAACATATCAAGAGTATTCAGCATAGGGGAAGCATCATCCGCAACACGCCGGACAACGTGATCACCCAGGATGATGTCAACAGGCTGATTGACGATATGTACCGCCTGGTGATGCAGCCCGGCGAAGAAATTGTTCATGTGATTCCACAGGAATATATAGTCGATAAAGAAACCGGCATAAAGAAACCTATTGGAATGGCCGGTGTCAGCCTCGAAGCAAATTTTCATATCATCACGGGGCTGGTTACTGCAGTGCAGAATATCTACCGTTGTGTAGACCGGGCAGGCCTGGAAATAGTGGATCAGATCCTTGAACCGCTGGCTTCCGCTGATGCGGTCTTGGTGGATGATGAGAAAGAAGCCGGTGTGGTGCTGGTGGATATTGGTGGCGGCACTACCGATATTGCCATTTTTCAGGATGATATCATCCGGCATACCGCGGTAATACCGTTGGGTGGAGACATCGTTACCGAAGACATCCGCGAAGGATGCACCATTATAAAGAAACATGCTGAAAAGCTTAAAGTAAATTACGGCTCTGCGCTGGCCAGCGAAAGCCGATCCGACGAATTTGTTTCCATACCGGGATTACACGGCAGGCAGCCCAAAGAGATCAGCCTGCGTAACCTTGCCGGAATTATTCAGGCACGCATGGAAGAAATCCTGGAATATGTGTACAACGAAATCAGGACATCAGGTTTCGAACGCAAACTGATAGCCGGACTTGTGCTGACTGGCGGCGGATCACAACTGAAAAATATTGTTCAGCTTGCAGAATTTGTAACCGGAATGGATGCCAGGATCGGTTACCCGAATCAGTATCTTGCCGATAATGTCCCCGAAGCAATGGCATTGCCCATGTATGCCACCGGTGTAGGCCTTGTGATCAAAGGCCTTGAAAAACAAAAGATCGTTTCGGATGTGCCAAAAACTAAAGAAGAACCAATTCAGACCCATTCCCGAAAAACTAAAGGAAACTTTTTTGACTCCTTATTTAAGAAAGGAAAACAGTTTTTTGATGATGAGGTAAATTAGATTTGACAGGCTTTTTTTTCTTTTTGAGGGCATAGTTTGCTCGTAAATCCTGATTTATTGTTTGAGAAATCTTGTAATAATCAGGATCGTAGAGAGAAGGCGAAGATTGAATTAACAGTATATAGTTAATAATTATTTTTTTTTGTGTTAATGAATCTTAAATAATGGGTTTATTTTGTATATTCAATAATATAACGTTATGACGATAAAATTTGACAGCCCAAAAGACTCAGCCTCAATAATTAAGGTTATCGGAGTGGGTGGCGGTGGCAGCAATGCTGTAAATCATATGTACAAACAAGGGATCAGGGGAGTAGATTTCATTGTGTCAAATACTGATTCCCAGGCGCTTGATGCAAGCCCAATACCCAATAAAATCCAGTTGGGCACAGCCCTTACGGAAGGCCTTGGTGCGGGCTCTGTTCCCGATACCGGCCGTAAAGCTGCGCTCGAAACCATTGAAGACATAAAAGAGTTTTTGCAGCAAAATACCAAGATGGTGTTCATTACCGCCGGAATGGGCGGAGGGACCGGAACAGGGGCTGCCCCGGTAATCGCACAGGTTGCCAAAGAAATGGGCATCCTTACCGTGGGTATCGTTACGCTGCCGTTTTCTTTTGAAGGGAAAAAACGTAAAAAACAAGCGGAAGAAGGCCTTGCTGAGTTGAGAAAATATGTGGACACCCTGCTGGTGATCTGCAACGATAAATTGCGCGAGCTTCATCATGATTTGAAACTTTCAGAAGCCTTCAACAGGGCGGATGATATCCTGACCATAGCAGCCAAAGGTATTGCTGAAATCATCACGGTTTCGGGATACATAAATGTTGACTTCAATGATGTGAACACGGTAATGCGTAACAGCGGCGTGGCCATCATGGGAACCGGCGTTGCCGAAGGCGAGAACAGGGCTGTTGCCGCCGTTGAAATGGCATTGTCATCACCGCTGCTGAATGAAAATGATATCACCGGTGCGCAGAATATTCTTTTATATATTTCATCCGGAAAAGATGAAATTACTATGGATGAAGTTTCTGAAATAACAGATTATATTCAGAATGCGGCTGGCTCTTCTGCCGAGATCATCTGGGGCAACGGGAATGAAGAATCACTCGGCAATATGATCAGCGTGACGCTTATTGCTACCGGGTTCAGCGCAAGCAATAAACCTGAATATTTTGCCACGGAAGCCAAACAACCCGAAAGAAAAATCTTAACCTTCGATAACGAACCGGTAAAACCAGTTGAAAAACCTGCAGTTGCTGAAGACGAGATGGTGCTGATCACCAAGGCCCCTGAAACGGAAGAAGTAAAAATGAATTTTTCTTTTAATACATTCACAACCTCACCGGTTGAAGAACCACAGAATGTAACCCCGCAAAACGAGCCGGAAAAAGAAACAAAGGTTGAGTTCAATGTTACTCAGGATGATGCCGAAATGCGCCTTTTTACCAAAAAAGAGGTTAATGAACCTTCCTTCGTCAATGAACCTGTCATGAATTTTGACCAACCGGATCCCAAGATCACCAAAAAGGAAGACCTTACTCCGGAAGAGAATGAAAAATTTAATAAAAGACAGTCCGAACGGGTGATCAACCTCAGGGAAATGAGCCAGAAAATCAAAAATCAGGAAGGGCTTATCGAACTGGAAAAAATTCCGGCTTATATCCGTCGTCAGACACAGCTTGAAAACAATAAACCTTCCTCGGATTCCGAAATTTCAAATTTGTCATTGGGTACTGATGATGAAAATAAAACCGGCATTAAAAAAAACCCATTTATCCACGATAACGTAGATTAGACCTGTTATGAGCCTGGAACTGAAAATCAATGACGACATAAAGCAAGCCATGCTTGCACGAAATAAGGACCTGCTGGAAGCGCTGAGAGCTGTGAAATCTGCTTTGCTGCTTGCCAAAACCGAAAAAGGCGATTCCACTGTTGACGAAGAAGCCGAGATAAAAATTTTGCAGAAACTGGTAAAGCAACGTCGCGAAACTGCGGAGATATATTCTTCACAAAACCGCCAGGACCTTGCAGATATTGAAAATTTCCAGGCCGGTGTGATTCAGAAATACCTGCCCGAACAAATGGGTGAGGAAGAATTGACAAACATCATCAAGGGTATTATCGCTGAAGTAGGCGCTACATCTATAAAAGACATGGGTAAAGTGATGGGCGCCGCCTCAAAGAAACTTGCCGGAAAAGCCGACAATAAAGCCATTTCGGAAAAAGTAAAACAGATTTTGGGTATCTAACCTCTCTTGTTTTTTGTTTTCAGAGGAATAAATTCAGTCTTTTATAAGTTATCGCCTCCCTGTTGGCTGTTTGTGATTTATTCCTTCTTCTTAGGGTTAAAGCCATAGTAATAACTGATGTTTAGCCCGGCATTCCATAACCATCCGGACACAGGTGCGTCAATGATTTTTAATACTCCGAAGCGGTAACATGGCTCAACTCTCAGGTTCATGCTGTTGTTTATTTTATAATCAATACCTGCGCTAATAAATGGTGAGAGGTTGACTTTTTTATAATCGAACAAGGTGGGCTCATTTTTTATAACTTTACGGTTATCATATTTGAGTATTTCTGACTGTATTTCCGTTATGAAAAAGTTTGTTGTCAATCCAACACTTGTAAAAAACCTCACCTTTTTTTTGCCGATGGTAAAATTTGCTTTTAATGGAACATCTATGTAATGGAAGTGATAGTTAAAAATTGCCTTATCAGGCATCATCGGATCATCCGGTTGGTCGGGATAAAATTCAGTTTGGATATGTTGAAAACCTTTTTCGGAATATTGAATGCCTGTTTCTATTCCCAAATAACTGGTAATGTTATAGCAAAAATTTAGTCCAGCCGTATATCCAATTTTAATGGTTTCATGCTCGTTCCTTAGTTTGACCACAATATCGCTTTCAGAACGGCCGTCGTTGTTGCAAAGTGTCCGGAAACAAACATCCGGCGAAATGTTTATTCCGATCTGAAATCTTTTAAATTCCGCAGTCGGATTATCCTGTCCATGGGCACTAAGAGTAATTATGGTCAAAATGAGAATTGAAATTTTTTTCATGATGTCCGAGGCTTACTTGTTCTTATGCTTAGCTGGCAGTGATGGTATATATTAAGCGTAAGCATTTTTCAAATCCACATCAGAATTGGTTTTTATACTTTGTGTGAAGTTTTAATAAAGCAGTCCATTATTGAGTGGGTTTTTCAGATCAATCCAAAAAATGTGTAGTGCCTCATCATCATCGCCTGTCCCATTTTTATTCGTATCTATTTTTGCAAAAACATACATATAATCATTTGCCGGATCATATTCAGAACGTAACACAGAATAATTCATTGGCACCAATAGTGTTTTGTTTTGCGCATTACTATCAATGTAATAAAAATGCCTTAAGTCATGTATGTTTATTAATCCATCGCCGTTGCTATCTTCATCGTAAACGGAAATCAGATAGTAATTACGGAGTACAGGTTTATAATTAAGAGTATCATTGGTGAACGAAGGAAAATAGAGTGTCTTAATCAGAACCGGCTTATTAAAGAAATAGTTACTTTTTTGTGCCTTTGTATCAAAAAGAGAAATATTTACCATATTATATCCGTATACAGCCTCTAATCCGGGCAAAAAATTCTCATGCCAGTAATTACCATTGCTGTTTCCAAGCTCAGCGTAATTTACGTAAAAATTGTCCGATCCAATGAAAGTGGTTTCTGTCCTTTTATTATAATTTACCAAATAAACAGTTGTTAATCTATACTGTGAATTTCCGGTCAGAAGAATGCCTCCGGGCCTGGTTTTTAATATTAAAGAATCTTTTGCAATCCCACTGGTATTTTCTTCTCCCTCCGCACTAGTTTGTTGACTAACCGAAAACCCTTTTTGTTCAAGTTTATTCCTTGAACAACCTATCATAGTAATAATAATCAGTAACCCGGTCAATGTTTTTGTCAGATTCATAGTTACAATTTTTTTAAAAAAGTTATTCTTATTTTTTACACATATTACAGGCAAATGTAATTAATCTTTTCAATCGTAATACTCTTTTAATAAAATGGAATTAATTATTCAAAAATTTCATCTATCTCAATAGAAATAACTGAATTTCAATAAGTTCATAATTTCATTGAATTGTTAGTTACTTAATCAAGCCTTTTATTGTTTCGTAGAAACAAAGTGCGCAGGCCTGCCCAGACGGCGGGCCGGTGTTGAGGTGAATCAGAAAATATTTGAAAATCTTCAAAGTCACCGCAGGTGTTTCTCGTCCGCCCCGGCGGACGAGACCGCTTTGATTAGATTTTCAATATTTTCTGAGAGCGGGCTGAAGCATCGTCTGGGTTGTCATTTTCTTTGGTTCGTTTCTTTTGGACAGGCAAAAGAAATGAACAACGAAATCAAAAAATGATACTATTTAATCTGTTAAATGCGACATTCTACTTTTTAGAAGTATTGGTATCTGAGATAAAAAAAAGAAGCCTCGTAAACACGTGGCTCCTTACATTATTTTGTAGCATATAAATTTCGGCTAAAACGCTTTTTCGAGTATCTCCCGGCTTACTTCCGGCGTTATATCATGGGTTTCAGAAAGCGCTGTTAATCCATGAGCCACAAGTTGTTCCACAACAAGCGGAATTTTATCAGCGGTAACACCGTATTGCGAAAGATGCGTTTTAATGCCAAGGCTTTCAAAAAAATCCCTGGTCTTTTGAATGGCCTTATCCATCTTTTCTTCTTCGCTGCCGGAATCTAAATGCCATACCCGTTCGGCATACTGCAGAATTTTTGCGCGTTTTTGTTCCCGCCTTACCTCAAGAAGGGCCGGATATATGATGGCCAGGGTTTGTCCGTGATCAATACCAAACAAAGCCGTCAGCTCATGACCGATCATATGCGTGGCCCAATCCTGAGGCACGCCGGTGCCGATCAAACCATTCAACGCCATGGTGGCGCTCCAGACAAGGTTGGCACGCGCATCATAATTCCTGGGTTCGTTAACGGTGGTTGTCCCGATTTCAATTAATGTTTGCAGTATACCCTCGGCCATTCGGTCCTGTACCTTGGCATCCGCGGGAAATGTGATGTATTGCTCCACGGTATGGACAAACGCATCAACCACGCCGTTGGCAACCTGGATTTTTGGAAGCGTAAATGTAATGGTTGGATCCAAAATTGAAAATTTGGGGAATGTCATTTCGCTCATCACCGGAAATTTTCCATGATCATAGCTGATCACAGCTCCGTCGTTCATTTCAGAACCGGTGGCAGGCAAGGTCAATACCACGCCGAAAGGAACCGTTTTTTTTACTTCCTGCTCCGTAATCCGGTTAAATCCGAATTTCAGCAAATCGCGCGCATCGCCTTCGTAGTGGGTGGCAAGAGAAATGAACTTGGAGCCGTCGATCACGGAACCGCCGCCCACCGCCATAATGAAATCAATATTTTCTTTTCGGATCAATTCAACAGCTATCATCAGGGTCTCATAGCGGGGGTTGGGCTCAATACCTGCAAATTCAAAAACAGTTCTGTTGCCAAGGTTGGTTTTAACGGTATCGATCAGCCCGCTTTTTCTGGCGCTTCCGCCTCCAAGGGTTATCAGCACGCTGGCATTGGCCGGAACATATTTATCAATAAGCTCCAGTTTGTTTTTTCCAAAAAAAATCCGCGTGGGATTATAAAAATTAAAATTAAACATAGAATGGCCTCCCTGATTTATAAATAATGAATGTTTGTTATTTTTTTATTCTCTTGTCATAATCTTTTTGTACCAATTGCCGGCTGTTTGCAGTACCGTGCGAAGGCAAAAATACGGAACATTTGGTTTCTAACAACCTTCCCCAGCTTTGTATCATCTGATCAGGTTCCTGCGCAAAAGGCGGAAATACCGACCATTTGAATACTCCGAACATCGCATCCCCGACAAGGGCAATCTCATCATCAACGATTACGCTTACTGAACCTGAAGAATGCCCCGGCGTATGCATGATGTATGCATTAAATCCGTCATCCTTAAAATTATTTTTCGTTTCTGTCAGTAAATCATTGGAACAGGGTTCGCATTTAAATTTGTGAGCAACGTGTTTGGAGAGAAGGTTAACAAGGGTGCGGGTAACAAAATTGGTTCCCTGCGGTATTAAAAAATCACCGGAGGCCAGATATGAAGCCTCATCCTTATGAATGATCACCCGTGCATTAAATTTTTCTTTTATGCTGCGGGCATTCCCGGCATGGTCAAAATGGGAATGAGTTAAAATCAAATAATCAATTTGATGAACATTTAATCTTGTTAAACGCTTTTCGAGTGTTTTCCCCATGAATTTCGGGCCGGTATCGATCAAAATGTTTTTTGCCCCGTTTGTTAAAAGAAAAACATTGCTTCTTCCCGACAAAACCTGTAAGATCCTGTTTCCGCTTTTTGTTTTCCATGATTTCATTTTGACCGGTTTTTACAACCCGCATGGGCTTCATAGTATGAACAATGATTTATCCCGGAGCATTGAAATACCCATATCCATAGTCCGAAAAGCCTAATCATTGGTCAAGCTTTGCTGTGTTTAATTATTTTAATTCTATGTTTTATCTAATGTAATATCCTTCAGTTTTTTTGATAATTTTTCTAAAAAAATGTCATCAGTTCCACAGCAACCTCCTAAAATTTTGAAATTATATTTTTTAATCAGATAACACATCTCATCAATCATCGTGTCAAAATTTTCCCGAATCAGAATCCCACTGTTGTTCAATTCTTCAGGGCTAAGCGAAGATGTATTCGCCTGAATTCCCCGGAAACGCTTTAATTGTGGAGCGTTCAAATTGACCTCCTGCTCCAGTGCAAGTTTCAGGTTTATGGGATGAATACAATTTGCCATATAACAAATGGGCCGTGGATTTACTTTTTCATCAATTATTCTTATTGCTTCAGCAATACTTGTCCCGTCAAGCAGGCAACCATCTTTCCGGACCATAAAGCTTATGATATAAGGAATTCCTGATTTTGCCATTGCCATTGCCATACCAGCAGCCTCGCTGATAGCTGGCATGATACCGGCAAATAAGAAATCTACTTTTGCTTCGGTGAATTCAGCTACCTGAATTTTGTGAAATTCAAATGATTCCTCAATTTCCAATGCTCCTTCAGCATTATAAGCATCACCTTTACATCCGAGTAGCCCTCCGATGAATATTTTATGGCAAAAGTCCGGATATTCACTACTCAAATCAATAAGGTAAGAACATGAATCAGCGATTAAATTTCTGTCGGCATACGTTGACTGTTTGATGGTTTCAAAATTTACTTTTCTGGTAGGCGTCATGAGCATGATGGGTAAATCATATTTTTGTGCCACTGCTATATACTGCCTGTAGAGTATGGTTAATTTGTTTTGTGGATCATAAATTAAGCCGGCATGATTAATATGATGATCCAATGCCGCCTTGAACTCATTTTTAAGCCGTTCAACTATGGCTCCTTCAGTAAGGATAAATCCGGAACTGTTAAACTGTTTTTCAAAGTGCATATGTACCGCGTTTGATTGTTGTTTAAGTATCGGAACAAGCCAGTTGCATTTTCCTTTGATTTTGGTTTTTCTAAAGGGTCTGTAAATCATTATGCGCTGCAATCGCAAAAACGCTGGCCTATAAGGTACCATGAGGAATCTATGCAGGTGAAATATAAGTCAACTTTGAAGTATTCACCCATGATAACATTAACTTTCATAAACTTTTTATAATTTAATTTCGCAGGTAAAATAATTTTTTTTGCTGTCTCTGCAGCTACATCATAATAATCCGGCAACGCTTCTTTGCTGGTTTCAGAATAATAGAATCCGTCTTTCTCACCGGGATATCCCTCACAAAAATCACCTTTTGGTGTCCTGTTAAAAATGTTTGTTGCCGGGATATTTTTTACGTCAGCCATATCCGCCACTTTCATACTTTTCGATGCCGAGCAAAATGCCCCCGGGTTAGTATACACATACACGCCAATGTCCTTGTGTATGTAATTGTCCAGGCTATTAGCCCCTTTGAGGGATACGACAAACGTTTTAAAAAAAGTTTCAAAATTCTGTGGCTCGCGGCTTGCATTTGCTAAAGAATCTTGTTTGGCTTTTTCTTCAGCGGCGGAATTTTTCTGTCCCGGGCCGCAGGCAGCAAATACCACCAGAATTGATATTACCAGTAAACTTAATTTTTTTTTCATTTTTTTGAAATTAATAAAACACAAAAGAGGTGGTGTGAAGAATTTTGTATATTAGAAAACGGCATCACATTCTTCATTTGGCTTCAAATTTAATAATAAATTGGTTCAATACCATCAACCGGGTTCTGCCCCTGTCCGGCGAAGGTGCTACCTTCATCTAACCCATTTTATCAGGCGCTGCCTGAGAAGAATTAATATCAAATTCCTTTTCGATGAACTGAACTGTTAATTCAAGGCCATTTGCAGTTTGAAGTTTTTTTGAAATCGCCGCTGCATTTTTCTTAAAGAGTTCGTTTGTAACACAGGCGGTAATAGCAGAAGAAATTTCTTTTGCCGTCATGGTCTTAAAATCACAGGTGGCAGGCCCCAAGCCTAATTTCACAATCTGGTTGCGGTTCTCAAACTGATCACCCATAAAAGGAAATGCCGCTTGCGGAATGCCGGCTCTTGCTATTGCCGCCATGGTGCCGGTTCCTCCGTGATAAATGACGGCAGCCAATCTGTGGAACAGCAGATCAAACGGCAGTTCATCAACATATAAAATATCGCGGGCATTACTTTCGGGAAACTCAGCCCATCCCTTAGAAATGATCAGGCGCTGGCCTGTTGCATCCCGGACTTGCTCAAAAACCGAACTGAATTTTGCGGTATCTACAATCGGGTTGCTGCCAAAACCTATATATACCGGCGGTTTCCCGGATACCAAAAATGTTTCCACCTCAGCGGGTAACTCATTTTTTGATGGCAGCAGCATAAAACCGGTCTGGGTAAAAGCAAAGGCGGTTCCTTCACGCGCCGGGCTCAATTCTTTGTCGCAGGCCAGGATGACGTTGCTGCCTAACCAGTGTTGCCAGACATCTTTAATCGGCGGAAGCCCGTAATTCGCCCGTTGTTTGTTTATGAAGCCTTTTGTCATAAGGTTTACGACCTTCCGGCCGAAACCAAACATCATACGGTTTTTGAGAGGATCATCTTTTGTTGTTCCCAGAATAACCGGATAAAAAGCCACAAACCTGTAAGGCACCTTTAAAATATCTGCCGCCGTCTGGACACCCATCACGATTCCGGCGGCCAGCAGCAGATCCACACCCTTGATGATATCGGGCAATAGGTTTATCTGCTCCCGGATGATTTTCTTTCCCTGGCTAGGAGAGATCGTTACTGCAACACCGCCTTTTTGTTTTTCGGGATTTTCTTTTATGCTTTTCCTGATCTGCGGCCCGAAGGCTACAAAAGGACAACAATAGGCTTTGACCAGTTGCTCATTTTCAGAAGGAGCACAAATGGTGACATCGTGTCCTTTCTTGATCAGCCCTGTGGCTAATGCCAGCATCGGCTGCACATCGCCTCGGGTTCCCAGAATAACGCATGCTATTTTCATGGATTTTAAATTGAACGTTAAATATCAAAATGATCCACAGAAATCAACAGCAAAATACCAATCAAATATACAAAATATTTGTTGATTATCAAAGGATTATATGTTTTTTGCCTTCCCGTCCGGCGAAGGTGTTGCCTTCGACAAAACCATTTTATCATGCGCTGCCTAGGAAAAAAATATAACTTTGTTTTGGAGATGAGAAAATGCTGAAAGCAAAACGTTTATTCTAACATGCGGGAGGCATTGACGTATAAAGGGTTGATACAGTTATTGAAAAAATGAATTACAATAAAAATAAAGTAAAAACATTTATTATTTCAGGCATTGTTGCCTTGTTGTTTGTGTTCTTAATTTATCCTTTTTTTGAAATTATATATTATAAACATAAGATAGTTTTTGGAGATTCCACCCGTTATTCATGGCTTTTAAATGATAGTATTAAATTAGATACAACATGGTCCAAGGATCCAAAATTATCAATAGCAGGCAGGGTTAGGGAAAGCGATATATATTATAATTACAATTTGGCGAATGGCATTGATTTACATGTTTTGGAATTCCCAGGTTTGGATAAAATAAAATTGAAAGATATTATTTTTGATTATACCGGAGATTTTAGTCGGTTTAAAAAAAGAAAAATTGTCATTTATAATAAAGATATAAAGGGGTGGCCTGAAATTTCAATAAAATTTAAACTTCCTTTTGATAATACCTTAAAAGTAAACTTAGATGTAAATTCTGATTGGAAAAACATAAAAGATACTGTAAACTGCAAAGCATTCTTTGGTAGTTTAAACAAGATGTCGCTGGCAAATGAGAATGGGGAACAACTTGTCCTTTTTGATTTCCAGCCGGTCCCAAAAGCTATAATCACATTTTATAAAACAAATTTCAGTTTTTATGTCATAATTATAACGTCAGATCGCGATCTCGATGAAAACGGTATAAAAGTTCTTAAATTAAAATAATAATTTCTCCGGCGAAGGTTCTACCTTTGTCTAAACTATTTTAACAGGCGTTGCCTGTAAAAAAGAAATTTAAACAGCCCGTTACTTTTTTGTTTTTCTTTCCATAAATTCATACAACAACCTTACGCCAACGCCGCTGCCGCCGGCCCCCCGGTAACTGTCTTTTTTTTCGTTGTAAGCCGGGCCTGCAATATCCAGATGAATAAACGGATACCGGGTGAAGTGTGCCAGGAATTTTCCCGCGGTGATGGCCCCGGCAAAACGCCCGCCGGTGTTTTTGATATCGGCAATATCCGATTTTATCAGTTCATCATAATCCTCCCAGAACGGAAACTCCACCACACGCTCAAAAACCTCGTTACCCGCTGCCACTATTTCTTTAAATTCCTGTGGTGATTTTTGTTCCATGCCCACCATTCCAAAACTTCCGATCGCCGCCTGGGCTGCGCCGGTGAGCGTGGCAAGGGTTATGACCAGCTGAGGTTTGTATTTTTTTGCGTAGATCAGCGCGTCGGCAAGTATCAGGCGGCCTTCAGCATCGCTGTTCAGGACTTCTACACTGGTTCCGTCGGCATAATTAATGATATCGCCCGGCACCAGCGAGTTTCCGGAGGGGCGGTTGTCCGTCACCGGCACAAGGCCCACCACATGAACCGGAAGTTTTGCCTGGGTAATCGCGTAAAGCGCAGCAACCACCGCCGCACCGCCCGCCATATCATCCTTCATGGTTTCCATGTTGGCCGCGCTTTTTACGTTGATACCGCCGGTGTCGTACATGATGCCCTTCCCGACGAAAACATACGGTTTTTTATTCACCGGGCGCGGCGGGTTCCATTCAATAATAATAAACGCGGGCGGGTCAATACTGCCGCTGTTTACGGCCAGAAGCCCATTCATTTTCAACGCTTCTATTTTGGATTTATTAAATATTTCAACCCTTGCTTCCGTGTTTTTAAACAGCTCCGACACTTGTTTGGCAAATAAGGTTGAATTGAGCTTGCACACGGGTTCGTTCACAAAATCACGGCAGCGATGAACCGCTTCTGTCAGCGCCAGTAATTGCTGTAGTTGTTTCTCATTGACGGATTTTGAACAAATTTTCAAGGTTTTTAAACGATGTTCCGATTCCGAAGCTTTTGATTTGTATTTTAAAAACTGGTAGGCCGAAAGTGCCACGCCTTCAACAAACGCAAGTATTTCTTTGGCTGTCGTGCCTTCAGAAACCAGCGTTATGTCCCCAAGTTTTAGTTCATCGGCAAGCGTTACCAGCTGACAGCCCATTTTGCGCAGATCTTCACGTACCAAATGTTCCGTTTTTTTCCCGGATCCGATCACATAAAAGTAAAGGTGTTGGTTGAGCCTGTTGACCTTAATGAACCCTTTTTTTGTGTCATCGGACTTTTTTTTCAGGTACATGAGTTCTTCTTTGGCAAGGGACTTTTTAGCCGTTGTAAGCAATTGCTCAGCAGTCTTGCTGATCACGACCAGCGAATCGTTTTTCGAAAATTCTTTTACAATTTGTATTTTGAGTTTCATGTGTGATAAAATAAAATGTTTTATGAACGACGTTGTCCGGTTAAAATTTTTCAAATTTATGAAAAGCACTACTATAAGACTCTTTCAGGTAATATTTAAAAACACAACCTTCTTTTTTTTAGATGTCCGCCGCGGCGGATTGCTTTTCATCAATTTATTTTGCCTCGGTTCTAAAGGATGTAAATTGATGAAAATCAACACTTCCTTTAGGATAAGAGGTCAAGAACGAAATATTTTTTACATCCTTTCTCAATAAAAAAATTTTACCGGACACTAGTATTTATTAATACAAATTTAGTTTTTCCTGTCAAATTTGTAATTTTGTTTAGATGAACCTGACAAATATTTTCGATAAAGCGCTCCGCTCCGAAGCGATATCAAAGGATGAGGCCTTATATGCTTATGAAAAAGCGGCGTTATCGGACATGATTTTTATTGCTAACGAAATACGGAAAATAAAACACACGGGAAATACCGTCGGCTGGATCATCGACCGCAACGTGAATATTACCAACGTCTGCATGTCGCATTGCCTGTTTTGCAATTTCTACCGGAAAAAAGATGACCGGGAAGCTTATATCACTTCGTTAGAACAGTACAAACAAAAAATTGATGAACTTTTTTTGCTGGGCGGAAACCAGCTGTTGTTGCAGGGCGGCATGAACCCTGAGCTGGGGCTTGAATTTTATATGAATTTATTTAAAACCCTTAAAGCACTTTATCCTGCTTTAAAATTGCATGCTCTGGGACCGCCGGAAATAGTTTTCATTGCAAAAAAAGAAAAAAAATCATACCGGGAAATCTTGGAAAAGCTTATGGCCTCTGGCCTCGACAGCCTGCCCGGCGCGGGAGCAGAAATTTTGTCCGACAGGGTACGGAAGATAATTTCTCCCGCCAAATGCAGCACACAGGAATGGCTCGATGTGATGCGTGAAGCCCACAAACTGAACCTTCCAACATCCGCCACCATGATGTTAGGCCATATAGAAACCCCGGAAGAACGTATCAACCATTTATTGCAGATCCGCGAAGTTCAGGATGAAAAACCTCAGGATGCATTCGGGTTTCTTTCTTTTATTCCCTGGCCTTTTCAGCATGTGGGGACGCAATTGAATAAAAAATTACAAGTGGCCAACACCATTACCGACAATGATTATGTGCGGTTTATAGCGCTCAGCAGGATGGTGCTGAATAATATTCCGAACATTCAGCCGTCGTGGCTGACGGTGGGGGTGCCGCTGGCGCAGGTATGCCTTCATGCCGGGGGCAACGATTTTGGTTCGGTGATGATCGAAGAACATGTGGTTTCTGAAGCCGGCGCCAATTACTGGCTTGAGAAAAATGAAATGGTGGAAGCCATCAAAGCCGCCGGCTTTGAACCAAGACTCAGGAATCAGAAATTTGAGTATTTTTGAAATAAATTTACAAGCATGAAAAAATTTGCAGTAATACTTGCCGGATGCGGCTCGCTCGACGGCGCCGAGATCCACGAATCGGTGATGACATTGCTGGCCATAGACAAACACGGGGCATCTTACAAAATTTTTGCACCGGACATCAACCAGCATCATGTGATAGACCATTACCATAAAAGGCAGATGGATGAAACCCGCAACATACTTGTGGAAGCAGCGCGCATCGCCCGTGGCGATATCCAGCCCTTGTCAAAATTCAATGCTGCGGATTTTGACGCACTGGTGCTGCCGGGAGGTTTTGGCGTGGCCAAAAATCTGTGTACCTATGCCTTTGAGGGTTCAAAAATGACCGTGAATCCGGAAGTGGAGGCCGCCATAAAATCGGTTAAAGCATTGGATAAACCAATAGGCGCCTTGTGTATCGCCCCGGTGATCCTGGCGAAGATTTTCGGAAATGTAACACTTACCATCGGTAAGGATGAAACTACCGAAAAACATATTGAATCCATGGGCGCCAAAAACATCAGGACCGGCCACGGCGACGTGGTGGTGGACGAAAAAAATAAATTTTTCACCACACCCTGCTACATGCTTGATGCCCGGATATCCCATATTGCCGAAGGCGCCGAAAACCTTATTGCTGCCATGTTGAAAAAAATGTAAGCTTTGGTTGCAATAATATCAGGTGATTTAAGTTTTTTTGGAACATTATAGTATGCCCGGACACGGAATAATTTGTTGCTTTATGCAAATTTTACTAACTTTATAGTCTGATTATTTATGTAATTATGAAAAAGCGTTACGTTGCTTTTCTTTTATTTCTTGTTGGCTGGTGCTCTGCTTATGCTACGCACCAGCGTGCAGGAGAGATTACATATAAATGGCTCTATGGGCTCACTTATCAGGCTACCATAATTACTTATACCTATTCGAACAGCCCGGCAGACCGCCCTGAGCTTGAATTATTCTGGGGCGACGGTACTTCCGATATCATCCAGCGTGTTGAAAAAACCCCGATTACCGCCGAAATCAACTATAACAAATATACGTATAATGGAGAAGGGACTGGTGGCATTCATACATATCCGGCGCCGGGCACCTATACTATGACAATGGAGGACCCTAACAGAAATGCAGGAATAATTAATATTCCCAATTCTGTAAATATTCCCTTCTTTATCGAAACAACACTTGTAATCAACCCTTTTCTTGGGAATAATAATTCTCCCGTCCTTCTGAATCCGCCGATTGACAATGCGTGTATTTACCAGCCGTTTATGCACAATCCCTGGGCGTACGATCCCGACGGGGACAGCCTTTCATACCGCCTCGACAGTTGCAAGGGGCAGGGGGGTGTTTATATTCCCGGTTTCTTCTTTCCCCCGGCCAATAATGTTTTATCGATCGATCCTTACACCGGAGAACTGCTCTGGGACAGCCCCCAGTTGAACGGCGAATATAACCTATGCATCATTGTGGATGAATGGCGCAGCGGCATACAGATAGGTTCGGTCAGGCGGGATATGCAGATAACCGTTATTTCATGCGACAACCAGCCGCCACTGATAAAAACCATATTGGATACCTGTGTCCTGGCCGGGACGTATCTGTCATTTAAGGTGAAGGCTTATGATCCCGATTCAGGGATCGTCACACTTACGGGGAACGGCGCGCCTTTGCTGGTGCCTTCCAGTCCGGCCGTTTTTCCGCAGCCGGTGCAGGGAACGGGACATGTTAGTTCACAGTTCAGCTGGCAGACCGAATGTTCGCATGTAAAGAAAAGCCCCTACCAGATGAATTTCAAAGCAAAAGATAACGGCTTCCCGGTGAATCTGGTGAATTTTACATCTGTAAACATCACAGTGGTGGGCCCTGCACCTGAAAACCTTACCGCCACACCCAACGGTGATGCCATCGACCTGAAATGGGAAAAAAGCATTTGCGAAAACGCCGTTGGATACCGGATATACCGAAGGAACGGCTATTACGGCTTTTTCCCGGATCATTGCGAGACGGGAGTCCCTGCCTATACCGGTTATTCCATGATCGGCCAGATACCCGACCTTAACGATACCACTTATTCGGATGACAACAACGGCGCGGGGCTGGTCCGCGGCATAGATTATTGTTACATGGTGATTGCTTATTACCCGGATGAGGCCGAAAGTTATGCGTCTCTCGAAACCTGTGCCGAGCTGGCCAAAGATGTCCCGGTCATTACCAATGTTAGTGTGAAAAATACCGATCCGGTGAACGGATCAATGTGGGTGGCATGGTCGAAGCCTACAGAATTCGACTCGGTACAGATACCCGGGCCATATAAATACCTGATTTATCGCGGGGTAGGATACAACGGGGCCAATTTCAACCTGATCGATTCACTGGCATCTTTAAATGATACCACATACAACGATACCTTGCTGAACACACAGGAACTTCCTTATCATTACCGCATCGATTTTTATAATGATGAACCCGGCAACCGTTATTTTGTGGGCTCTACCTCCAATGCTTCTTCCATTTTCCTGACGTTGATACCGTCAGATAACAAACTGACGCTTACCTGGCAGCCGGATGTACCATGGCTTAACGATTATTTTGTTATTTACAGGCAGGATCCGATTTCGTTGCTGTATGATTCTATTGCGTTTGTTACAGCGCAAACCTATACAGATACAGGCCTGATAAACGGAACCACCTACTATTATTATGTGAAATCTGTGGGCCGCTATACGGCTGCAGGATTTGCTTTCCCGTTAGTGAACCTTTCCCAGAAAGCCTGCGGCGTTCCTGTTGATAACGAACCTCCATGCCCACCGGTATTATTTGGTGACGTTGACTGTGCAAACATCAGGAACATGTTGCTGTGGACCCTTGCTGATCAAAGTTGTGCCGATGATGTGGTCGCTTACAACCTTTATTATTCTCCCGGTGAAGGTGGCGATTATTCGCTGGTATTTTCCACCACCAACCTTCAGGATACCAGTTTTATTCATACCGGAATAGGCTCTATTGTCGGCTGTTATTATGTTACGGCCGTGGACTCATTCAATAATGAAAGTTTGCCAAGCAACCTGGTCTGTTTTGACATCGACCAGTGTTCGTTGTATCAGCTTCCCAATGTGTTCACGCCCAATGGTGACGGATCCAATGATTTTTTCAGGCCTTTCCCATACGATTTTGTTGAAAAAATAAACCTTGTTATTTTCAACCGTTGGGGAACCATCGTATTTAAAACCGAAGATCCTGATATAAATTGGGACGGCAAAGAAAAAACCACGCATCAGGATTGCAGTGTCGGTGTTTATTACTATGTCTGCGATGTTTATGAACAACGGCTGGGCGGAATTGAAAAACGGACGCTCCATGGATTGATCCATCTGATACGATAAGCTGCCCGCCTAAAAGGATCATTCAGAAAGTATCGTAGCCCTCTAGTGTTCTTAATAACCAATTATTGTTTTGTAGCCCGCTGGTGGCCCATTAAGGTGGCGGAGCGTTGGCCTGCCCAGACGGCGGGCCGGTACTGGCGTGAATTAGAAAATATTTGAAAATCTTCAAAGGCGCCATAGGCATCTTCTGCCAGCTTTCTGGCTGGCAGAACTACTTTGAATAGATTTTCAATATTTTCTGAGAGCGGGTTGAAGCATCGTCTGGGCCGTCATTTTCTTTGGTTCGTTTCTTTTGGACGGCAAAAGAAATGAACAAATCAATCAAAGAAATGATAATAATTTATGTATTAGGTGATTTATTTTTCTTCTTTGAAATCATCAAATTCGGGTCAAATTAATAATCTTTTTACTTGTCACTTTCAGATTTTTTGTATTATTTAGCAGAAAATTCTGAAAAATAATTATTAACTAAAACTGCAATACCTATGTCTGAACAGAAAAAATTTGTGCCATTTGTCTCGTCCGAGACCAATATGGCTGAGTTCACGTTGAAGGCGCTGATCATTGGCCTTGTTATGGCTGTATTGTTGGGAGCTGCCAATGCTTATCTCGGCCTGAAAGCAGGGATGACCATTGCGGCAACTTACCCTGCCGCCGTAATTGGAATGGCCATTCTGAAAATGATGAAAGGCTCGATACTTGAAGAAAACTTCGCACGTACCGTTGGTTCTATCGGAGAGTCTGTGGCTGCCGGTGCTATTTTTACCCTGCCTGCATTTTTTATTGCCGGTGTATGGGACCCGTTTTTCACACCCGGAAACTATGTAACTTCCACACTGATCCTGATCGCCGGTGGTGTGCTGGGTATCATGTTTGTTGCCTTGTTACGCCGTGTGATGGTGGAAGATGTTGAAATGAAATTCCCCGAATCTATTGCAGCAGCCGAAATACATAAAGCCGGCCGTCGTGGTGGTGGTGGTTCTAAATTTTTGTTTGGCGCCATGATAGGCGGTGCATTGATTAAAGCACTTGGCGAATTTAAATTTTTTGCTCTTACCTGGGAAAAGTTTGTAGCTTTTGGCAAATCAACTATTACCGGTACTGCATTTAAGGGTCAGGGAGGTATGCTCCTCAGCTCACCGGGTATCAGTCCTGCATACATGGGCGTTGGATATATTATCGGCCCCAAACTGGGAGCACTTAACTTCAGTGGCGGTTTGATCGCCTGGGGACTGTTAGCTCCGATTATTTATTATTTTATTGCTCCATCTATTGATATGGACTTCCTGAACAGCTGGGCTGCCATCTTACAGGCTAAAGACCCGACCATGTCAACCGATGCAGCACTTGCCAAAGTAGGCGACTCTTCATTTCAGATTGGACAGATATGGCGTTTTATCGTAAGGCCGATCGCCATTGGAGGCATGCTCATGGGCGCTTGTTTCACACTTTTTAAAATGCGTAAAAGCCTTGGAGCCGGAATAAAAAGAGCTATCGGCGATGTTAGAAAAGCTGCCGGTGGAACAGCCGTTACCGACCGCGTTGACAAAGATATTCCTATAACCTGGGTTATCGTTGGGATTTTATTTGTTGCAATTCTTACTTTCTGTATCACCTTCTTTATTTTCCATGCAGGACTGCTTGTAGCAATAGTGGCTGCCACCGTGATGATCATACTGGCGTTCTTATTTGCCGCCGTGTCCGGATATCTCGTCGGCATCATGGGCTCAAGCAATAACCCGATCAGCGGACTGACATTAACCGCGTTGGTGGTAACTGCTCTGATACTTTTTGCACTTGGTGTTAAGGGTCAGGAAGGTGTTGCTTCGGTACTGGGTGTGGCTGCTATTGTGTGTGTATCAGCCGCTGTGGCCGGTGAGATGCTTCAGGATTTGAAAGCAGGGCACATCCTTGGCGGTACCCCGTGGCGGATGCAGATCGGTGATATCATCGGTGTGGTACTCGCAGGTGTTGTGATGTTTGGCGTGCTTGTTATCCTGAACGAAGGAGATATTGCCCAGGGAAAGATCCAGGGATACGACGGCGGCTTCGGCAGCAAAAATTTATCTGCTCCCCAGGCCAGCCTGATGGCCATGCTTTCACAAGGTATAGTTGGCGGACAAATGGCATGGCCGCTGATTATCGTGGGTATGCTCATGGGCCTTGGATTTATTCTGATGCAGGTGAAAAGCCCGATGCTGGTCAGCGTGGGTATGTATCTTCCGCTGGAAACGACCTTTGCTATTTTCCTTGGCGGTGTTGTAAAAGGTATTGTTGAAATGATCCAGAAACGAAAGAACTTCACCCTCGGGCAGGCGGTGCGAACCGAAAACACAGGAGTGCTGCTTGCTTCAGGATTTATTGCCGGTGAGGCGCTCATGGGGTTGGTATTTGCCTTGTTGTATTTCCTGAATGTTCCTACCATCTCCATTTTCGAAAATCCTTCTTTCGGTGTAAGCATCATTGTCCTTGTTCTGATCGGTGTCACCCTGGTGTGGCTGCCTATCCGCAGCAAAGGCGCTGCCGACGCACCTCCTCCGCCAAGCGGAAACTTCTAAAAAATATTAAAAGGGATTTTGTTTTACAAAGTCCCTTTTTTTTTATCTTTACCCTATGAATAAAAAGGTCGCATTGGTTTTGTCCAGCGGCGGTTGCCGCGGGCTTGCCCATATTGGTGTGATTGAGGAACTGTTAAAAGACGGTTATGAGATCGGATCCATATCCGGGGCATCCATTGGCTCACTGATCGGAGGAATATATGCATCCGGCAACCTGGAGCCTTTCACAAAATGGGTTTGTTCACTGGACGAAATTGATGTATACGACCTTATGGATTTTACGCTGACCGCACAAGGCTTTATAAAAGCGGAAAAACTTTTCAAAACACTTGAAGAATTCATTGGCTGTAGGACATTCGAAGAATTAAAAATTCCGTTGGCCGTTGTCGCGACGGATATAAATAAACGCAGGGAAATTGTTTTTGATAAGGGCAACCTGATATTCTCGATCCGGGCATCCGTGGCCATTCCTACGGTGGTGACCCCGGTATTATACAAAGACATGGTGCTGGTCGACGGTGGCGTGATAAACCCGATCCCGGTGAACTGCATAAAACGTTCAGCAGATGATATACTGGTGGTCGTTGACGTAAATGCAAATATCCCTTACGTAAAACCCGACTTCATTGCAACGCCCCGGCAGGAAAGAAATTTTTCGTTTAAACGCAAGGCTTTGGACTATGCAAAAAAACACGTTAATTACTTTTCTGATGAAAAAAAAGAATCGGAAGGCGTACCCGGCTACCTTACGGTTATTGACCAGTCAGTGGATATCATGCAGGACAGGATCTGCAAGCTGACCGTAATGCAGCAGCAGCCGGATATTGATGTGGAAATTTCGAGGGATGCGGCTTCCACCTTTGAGTTTTACAGGGCGCAGGAATTGATAGAGGCTGGAAGAGCCGCTTATAAAAAGGCAAAACAACAAATGATCAAGTAATATAATTACCAACAAAAATAACCACCGTGGCACTAAATTTTTTTCAAAGGCGCAGCATACTCAAGAAGCTGAACTATATGGATGCAACACCCATAAGGCGTGCTGAATTTGAAACAGGGGAGACCGGAAACGTTACCCTGGTTGTTCCGAAATTTAAAAATCAGAAGCTAAACAATTTTATGTTTCATCCCAGGAAAAGATTTTTCAGAATATCACTCGATGAACTTGGCTCAGTCGTCTGGCTTCAAATTGACGATCGGTCCAAAGTTGCTGAGATCTGCAGAAAATCCCAGGAAATATGCGGTGAACGTATTAATCCGGTGGAACAAAGGGTCACAAAATTCCTCACATCACTTTATGAAGCCAGGTACATCTCCTTTAAGGAAATAGAGAAGGAATAAAGAAATAACAACTTATCGTATTACGGAAATAATACCTTTGATCACTCCCTGATTATTCCGGCTATCCTTATAATTAAGGATATAATAATACGTTCCGGCATCCACATTGCGCGCATCCCAGTTGTTCTGGTAATTAATGGCTTCAAAAACCACTTTCCCTTTGCGGTCGGCAATGGTCAATGAATTAAACGGGTATTTATCCAGGTTTTTAATCACAAAATTATCATTATACCCATCATTGTTTGGGGTGAACACATTGGGAATTTCGAGATTGTAAGCAAAGTTTTCGTTTTCCTCACGTACGATACCTGAACTATCCGTGATATTGATGTCAATATTGTCAGGATATTCCTGAGTAACGGGTTCATCAATTACTGTTTTGTCTTTTGAATTTATCCTGTCGATGTAATTAAGAAGCTTGGTATGAACGTCGGTTTTTTCAGGAATGTTGTTTACACTCGTGTTTGTGGGTACCACAGGATTGGTGGTGTTTACAGGTGCCTTGTTATCTGTTATAGCAACAGGATTGTTTTTAGTTTGATCGTGTTGTTTCACAGGGACAGGGGTTACAAGAATATGCTGTGGCGTTTCGGTTTGCGGCAATTTATTAAGAATATCCAGCTTTAGTTTTACAGGAGAAACTATTGTTTTACCAGTATCAACATTGTTTTTTGGGGTATCCTTCACGAGGTTGTTATAAACATAATTTGCCCCGAAAACCAAGGCAACTGTAAAACAAGCAGCAACAGCGTAACTCACCAGGGTTTTTATTTGTACAACACCCAATGTCGGTTGCGAAGTGAACGAACGGATTAATTTTTTAAAGGAAACAAAATCCCAGAAATCTTTCTTAAATAATTTCAGCTTCAGCGAACTCCACAAATTTGAGGATACATCAGGCTGATAATTATCCAGCATGTTCTTCAGATAATCGTCAAAATTTTTTGGCCCGCTGTTTATGTTAGAACTCATGATTTATCGCCATTTTTAGTTAACTTCTCCTGTATTATTTTTCTTGCTTTTGAAAGTTGTGATTTTGATGTTCCGACTGTTATGTTCAACATTTCTGCTATTTCCTTGTGTTTATAACCTTCAACAATATACAGGTTTAAAACTATTCTGTACCCATCCGGCATTTGTTGTATCGCGTTCATGATTCCTTCAACAGAATGATTCCCGGTATCTTCAAAACTACTATCTTCTTCAATTTCTGTTTCAGTGATGTTTTCAATATCGGAATGAAAATAATGTTTAAAATTCTTCCGGTAATTGTTGATAGCCGTGTTGACGACAATTCTCCGGATCCATTGATCTATAGATCCATCGCCCCTGTATGATTGGATCTGGGTCAGAATCGCCATGAAAGCCTCCATCAAAACATCTTCAGCTTCATCTTTACTTTTGCAATACCTCAAACAAACGCCTAACATAGATGCCTTGTACTTTTCAAAGAGGAACTTTTGCGCCTTTCTGTTTCCGGCTATACATCCCTCTATTATTTTTTTGTCAAGGCCCATCTATGATAATTTTAGACAATAAATATATTAAAAAGGTTGTACGTGAAATGTTTTTTTATAAAAAAACAACTATAAAACAATAATCACTTAATAATTATTATATTTGTTGTTCTGCTATTTCGAATATTAACTTTTAAATTTATATCAAGATGGGAAATGTTTTAAACAATCTGACACCAAATGCATTATGGAAAAATTTTGAGGATATATGCAGTATTCCTCATCCTTCAAAACATGAAGATAAACTCAGGGAACATGTGTTAAACTGGGCCAAAGCACACAATATCGCGTGTTCAGTCGATGAAGTGGGCAATGTGATCATGCGCAAACCGGCCACACCGGGCATGGAAAACCGTAAAGGCATTATTTTGCAGGCACACCTTGACATGGTGCCTCAAAAAAATTCTGACACCACCCATGATTTTTTGACCGATGGAATAAAACCCCGCATCAACGGTGACTGGGTTGAAGCAACCGGAACCACTCTGGGCGCCGACAACGGAATAGGTATGGCTGCAGCCATGGCTGTTTTTGAAGCAACAGACCTGGTTCACGGCCCGTTGGAAATGCTGCTTACCATTGATGAAGAAACCGGGATGACCGGAGCATTTGGATTAAAGCCCGGCCTGTTGAACGGCGATATCCTGATGAACCTTGATACCGAAGAAGAAGGAGATTTGTGTGTGGGTTGTGCCGGCGGTACAAACGCGAACATACAATTTCATTATACGGAAGAACCTGTAACGGGCGATTTACAGGCTTTGAAGCTTACCGTAAAGGGTTTAAAAGGCGGACATTCGGGCGTGGATATTCACCTGGAAAGAGCAAATTCAAACAAACTGCTTAACCGTATTTTATGGCATGCTTATAAAACCATGGGATTGCGATTGGCAAGTATTGATGGGGGAAGCCTTCGTAATGCCATACCGCGGGAATCATTTGCAGTAGTAACCCTGCCGAAAGCCAACGTGGATAAATTCCAGCAGTTTGTTAAGGAATTTACTGACATTGTTACTAATGAATATAAGAATGTGGAAGAAGGTATCATTATTCTGGCAGAACCCACAACAATGCCGGCTAGCCTCATCGACAACAAAACCACCGGCAACCTGCTGAATGCCATCTATGCTACTCCCAACGGAGTGATGCGCATGAGCCAGGATATGAAAGGCCTTGTGGAAACTTCTACCAACCTTGCTATTGTTAAATCTCACGATAAACTTATTGATGTCATGTGCCTGCTTCGCAGTTCAGTGGACAGCGCAAAAGATGACCTTGAAAATATGTTTGCAGGCGTTTATGCCCTTGCCGGTGCTGATTATGTTTTCGATGGAAAATACCCGGGATGGAAGCCAAATCTGGATTCGCCGATACTGAAAGAAATGCTGGCTGCCTATGAAAAACAGTTTGGAACCAAACCACATATCGGCGCTATACATGCAGGCCTTGAATGCGGCTTGCTTGGAGGCGTTTATAAAAACTGGGATATGATATCCTTCGGGCCAACCATTAACTATCCGCACTCACCGGCCGAAAAAGTAAATATTCCTTCCGTAAATAAGTTCTGGGCATTTTTGACTGAAACACTTAAAAATGCGCCTAAGAAATAATGTTTGAAAATTAAAAAGAAAAAGACTGCCGAAAGGCAGTCTTTTTTTTAATGAGCAAGCCCCCTTTTTACATCGTCATTGTGATAGCGCATACAGTTGTTGCTGGTGTTGCACGAAACACATAACACAACCAGGGTAATCAATAATAAGGAAATTTTTATGATTTTAGTTTTCATAACCGTTGTTTATTGAATAACTCTGGATATGATGATTTTATTTTGCAACGCACATTTTCTTTTTAAGGCTAAATCCTTCACCGGATAAGGTGTAGACATAGATTCCAGGTTTCAGATCATTTTTGATAACATAAGAATGCAGGCCTTTATCCAGCAAGCCTTTAAAGATGATCCCTGCGGAATTTCCAAGAATATCCGTTAAGGATAATTCAACGGATGATTTTTTATTAAGGAAAAATGTGATCGTGGTTTTTTCATTAAAAGGGTTAGGCTGATTCTGAAATAAAACCGGCCCGGAGGAAGGGTTTTCAGCTGCTGAAATCCCGGTTTGAAAATAGGCCTGATTTGCCGCTGCAACGCTGTTTTGAAGGTCGCCCAGATGATCACCCGCCAGGAGGGCAAAGACAACTTTGACAGAATCTTCCGAACCAATAGTAAACGGCCCGGTACTAAACATTTCTGAAACATCGTTGCCGCTACCTGATAAGCCGGCAGCATTTCTGTTCGATCTTAAGGCGACATATTTTTCATCGGTTGCAAAACCATCTGTGATCTTGATGCTGCCGTTCATGCCGTCGTTATCAAAACCATAATGATATGGGTCCCCTCCGGATAATAAAGCCATTCCCGCATAATCACTTCCATCTGTCGAAAAACAGTATCCAAGTTTCATTGATTCATCGTATTCAATACGGTTGCGCTGAGAAAATCCGATATCCCAGTCGGCGTATAAACCTGCATATATTCCCGACTGAGAATAATTACTCTTATTGATAATGGTGTATTCAAGGATTACAAACTTATCCATCGGAGGATTTTTCCACGCATAGGCCCGTTGCGTGACCTGAACATTGATTTTTGAAGCGGAGGCATTGGAATCATTAAACATCCCAATGGCTTCAAAATCCGAAACAGCAGGAGGAAATACCCTTTTTAAAGTGTTCATAACGGCAAAATCATGGTCAAAGCCACCAGAATCATTGTATATAACATCAGAAACCTGGGTGCCTGATTTTCCGATAATAAACCCTCCTGAATACAGCATGGTTTCACCGTTGTTATATCTGAAACCTAATCCCTGATAAATATTCCCGTTTACGAATCCCAGAGCTCCTTCGCTGGTAAGAGTCATGGAAATCAGATTGGTATCAATATCAATTGAATTTAAATTGGCATTAATACTGAAATACTGTTCAGAATTATAATTCGTATCCAAAAAGCTAAACTTAAACGTCAGGTTTTCATACAAAGGGATTCCGGGTTTAATTACAATACTGAAGGGGGCCGAGGCGTTACTGACAATACCGAGTGCTGGAATTACACCGGCGTAAAAGACGGAATCAATGAGTCCGACATAAGGAGAAGCGCATGAAATGGTTACTTTAAAATTAGCAGAAGTAGGTGAAAGGTAATTAAGGTAATCCCCACTTAAATAAACGGTATCGCCAGGATTTGCAGCGACTTCATTATTGTTATTCAGGTAAAGGAAATTATCCATTTGCACCGAAGGGCTCAAAGAATCATTCAACGCTTCGAAAATATTGAGCCTTCCGGAACCCAGCAGGCCCTTATATGGTAAGTTTGCGGGAATGGTGTCAATAACATCCGCCGAAACTTTGAGCTTTTCCCCAATTTGTAATCCTGTCAGCGATGGGTATTTGCTTTTCAATAATGCAGCGCATCCGGCGGTAACAGGTGAAGAATACGAGGTCCCACTGAACGCATTATAAAGGCCGCCCATTTCTGTTGACCACACATTGTCTCCGGGAGCAGCGAGATCAACAAAAAGCCCGTAACTTGACGAACCCGACTTATGGTCGTTAATATCGCTTGACGCCACACTCAGCACATAATTTAAGGAAGCCGGGTAAAAAGGTACGGCATTATTGTCGTTTCCACATGCCGCAATTACAAGAGCACCCTTATTGATGGTTGCATAGTCGATCACGTCCTGACCGTATTGCCCCGAATTAAAAGTGTTGCCCCAAGAACAATTCACAATGCTGCACCCATGTTCAACCGCATAGACAATACTTTCATAATTCATCGTCCCCAGGTTGTCGGCATTGGCAACTTTTAATGGTAAAAATTTGCAGTTAAAACCAGTTCCTGAAACACCTGTATTATTGTCCGGAACCGCCCCGGATAATCCTGCCACAAAAGTACCGTGCGTGATAGTACCCATCGGATTATTATCGTTCTCTCCCAAATCCCAACCCCAGTAATTGTCTAGGTAACCATCATTATCATTATCGATACCGTCAATAGGATCGTAATAGTTCAGTTTTACATTGGCGGCCAGGTCGGGATGGGTAAAGTCGGTTCCCCAGTCGGAGATGCCGACAACAACGTTGGTGTCGCCTTTTGTGATATCCCACGCGCTGAAAGCCTTGATATTGGTTAAATGATATTGGTTTGTGATGAGTGGGTCGTTGGGAATATAATCCAATGGCTTTACAATATAATGTGGCTGGGCGTATTCTACAAATCCTGTAGCAATGATATTGTTGATGGCGGTTTCAAGGTTCTCGGATGATGCGTATTCTATTTCATAAATTAAAGACAGGTCGGCAAGTTTTTGTTTGCAGGAATTATATTCTTGTTCAGGGGCCTTGATCCCGGGAAATTTTTTTTGGAGCTTATTCACTCCCAACTGCTGAAATATCGCGCTAAGCTCAGGCAGGTCAATTTGATTGGTCCCGCAAGATGAAGCAAATGCCGGTTTTATTTTCAGGATGATGGTGCTTGGTACAAAATCTTCAGTTGTCACTCCGGCAGGCATTTTGAAATGAGGTGTTGCCTGGCCCCAACTGTAGGAATAAAGAAATATCGAAAAAAGAAAAAATACAATCCTGAAAAAAATTCCCGGCATAAATTATAAAATTGACAGTATAAAATTAATGTAATATTTTGATGCCTGCAAATTTATAAAACAGAATATTCAGGAATATCATCCATAAAACGAACCGATTTTGTGTTTGCATCAATGGAACAACAAAAGTGTTCCAGGCCGTTCGAAACAATCAGGTAATTCACTTTCAAAGAGATGTTGTACCGTGCGATCTGGTCAAACACCTTTTGGGTTAAGGCCACCTCGGGAGCTTTGAACTCAATGATCATCAGCGGGGCTCCTTTTTTATCATAGACCACGGCATCGCAGCGCTTCTGCATTTTAAAAACTTTTAGGGTTTGTTCTAAAAAAATCAGGGAAGGAGGATAGTTTTTTTCTTCCACAAGGTATTTAAGAAAATTTTGCCGAACCCATTCTTCGGGAGTCAGCGCGACATATTTTTTACGGATAAAGTCAAAAATCTTAACCGGCAGGCTTTGTTTAACAGAAAATTCGTAATGCGGAAGATTGAGCTCAAGCATAATATATTTTCGTATTTTTGCCTTAAAGTTACTCATAAAATCATAATCTGATGAAGACAAAAGGCGAAATAGTCGAAGACTGGCTTCCGCGCTATACCGGAACAGAACTTTCCGATTTCGGTGAATATATCTTACTTACCAACTTCAGCCATTATCTTGAGCTGTTTGCCAAATGGAATAAAGTAAGCATACAAGGCGAAAATAAAGCCATGCCCAGTGCAACGGCAAACAATATAACCTTAGTGAACTTCGGTATGGGCAGCGCCAATGCTGCCACCATTATGGACCTTTTAAGCGCAGTCAGCCCCAAAGCAGCCTTGTTCCTGGGAAAATGCGGCGGCCTGAAACGCAAAAACAAACTCGGCGACCTGATACTTCCTATAGCCGCCATCCGTGGGGAAGGAACGTCCAACGACTATTTTCCTCCCGAAGTGCCGGCACTTCCCGCTTTTAACCTGCAAAAAGCCGTTTCCACCACGGTCCGTGACCTTGGGCAGGACTACTGGACCGGAACCGTGTATACCACCAACCGCCGTGTCTGGGAACATGATGAAGATTTTAAAGAATACCTCCGGAAGATACGCGCCATGGCCATTGATATGGAAACAGCCACTCTGTTTTCGGTAGGCTTTGCCAATCAGATCCCCATAGGAGCGCTGCTGCTCGTATCCGACCAACCCATGATCTCCGAGGGAATTAAAACACAGAAAAGTGATAAAAAGGTCACTAAAAAATATGCTGACCTGCACCTCAAAATCGGCATCGAATCCCTGAACCAGCTTATCAACAACGGCCTTACCGTAAAACACCTGTATTTCGATTAATAGTGAATACATGAAAAGCTACGACGAAATAATCAAGGACATTCAGCGCAAAATATACTATCCTGTGTATTTTTTGTCGGGCGAAGAACCTTATTATATCGACCTGATCAGCGATTATATTGAAGAAAACCTTTTACAACCCGAAGAGAAAGAATTTAACCTCACCGTGATGTATGGAAGGGATACGGATGCTCAAGCCATTATGGACTCCTGCAAACGTTTCCCAATGATGTCGAATTACCAGCTGGTCATTATCAAAGAAGCACAGGATGTAAAAGATATTGACGCACTGGAAAAATACATCGCAAACCCTTTGGATTCAACCATTCTGGTAATTTGTTACAAGTATCATAAAGTCGATAAGCGCAAGACTTTTGCGAAGCTCCTCGAAAAGAAAGCCGTATTGTTTGAGTCATCAAAAGTTTATGACAACCAGGTTCCTGCATGGATTGCTGCGTACGTAAAAGAACACGGGTATTCGATCCAGCAGAAAGCGGCCATTATGATGGCGGAATTTCTGGGCGCCGACCTGAGCAAGATTGTGAATGAGGTCAGCAAGATCATTATCAATTATCCAAAAGGTTCCGAAATAACGCCGGAACAGGTAGAACTAAATATCGGTATCAGCAAAGATTTTAATGTGTTTGAGTTACAGAAGGCACTGGGGACAAAAAATGTGTTTAAGGCCAACCAGATCATTAAATATTTTGCCGAAAACGAAAAAGATAATCCTATCGTAAAGGTTATCCCCATACTATTCTCCTACTTTGTAAAAGTCTTTTTGTATCATAATCTTAAAGACAGAACTCCCAACAATGTGGCTTCGGCACTTTCGATCAACCGGATGTTCATTGATGATTATGCAACTGCCGCGCGCAACTATCCGAGGCAAAAACTCCGCGATATTTTTGGATACCTGCGCGAATACGACATTCGTTCAAAAGGCGTGGGCAGTGCAACTACCAACAGCGGCGAACTGATGAAGGAAATGGTTTATAAGATTCTGCATTAGGATTTGTTCAATCCTTTACCCCCTTTAGTTATTAAAAGTATACCCTATCCCAATAGCCGCCATATGCAGAAAATGCTGGCCGGCGACAGGTTTTAATTCGTCAAATCCAAGAGCGGTGTAATGAGGATTGTATCCGGCACGTAAAAAGAATCCGTTGACTCGTTCATAACGCACACCGATCATGCCGGTGGCTGCCAGGTAGGAAAAGTTGGTATTGACCACTCCTTCGTATTTTGGATAACTTTTATAAAAGTAAAGGTAGTCTACGCCCAATCCGACTTCAAACAGCCAGGCCCCGCGGCCGATCATAAAATTAAATTCGAGGGGAACACCGGCAGAATGCGCCTTTGGAAATGTCAGATAATTGATCCCGGCACGGATACTGGCCATGTAATTCCGGTTGCAGTAAATAATAAAATCCCCATTGACCGAGTTGATACCCAGCCCGCCAAAGTTGTACGAGGTCTGATGGAACAAGGCTATTTTAGGGCAGAAGTTACTTTTGGTGTTGCATTTTCCGGCCCGGTAAGAGGTTGATTGTGCCAGCGAAGCCAGGCAAAAAGTCAAAAGGAGCAAAAGCATCGAAAATTTTTTCATGGTCAGGGTTTTTTATGAAGCACAATACAACAACAAAATAACAGTTCTTTAATCAGATAATTCAAATAATATCTTTATTTTTGGCAAAATTATGAGTTTTTGATATACATTTTATGATCTCTGTAAGATTCCGACGTTTTTTAATTAGCATATTGTTGGTGTTTGCCGTTTTTTCTGCAAATGCTCAAAAAGGTTCCATAAAAGGGTTTGTTTATGAAAAAGAAACCGGCGAACCTGCCATTTTCACCAGTGTTTACCTATACAAAACCACTATCGGCGCGACTACCGACGTCAATGGTTTTTTTGCTATCTCACAGATTCCTCCTGGTGATTATATCATGATGGCAACATTTATTGGTTTTGATACCGTAAGGATTCCTATTACAGTCGGAAAGGGAGAAAACCTGAATAAGAAAATTTATTTACAGAAATCTTCGGTTGAATTAAAAGGTGCCAATATTTCTGCCGAATCGCAGGAAAGCAAAACCGAAACAAAAGTTTCAGAGATCACCGTTACACCCAAAAAAATCGACCAGATCCCCTCCATTGGCGGCCAGCCTGACCTGGCACAATACCTTCAGGTATTGCCGGGCGTAATATTTACCGGAGACCAGGGCGGACAGTTATACATCCGCGGCGGTTCCCCGGTACAGAATAAAGTACTGCTCGACGGGATGGTGGTTTACAACCCTTTTCACTCGATCGGATTATTTTCAGTTTTTGATACCGATATCTTGAAAAATGCAGATGTTTATACCGGTGGTTTTGGCGCAGAATATGGCGGCCGGATTTCTTCGGTGATGGATATTACTACGAGAGACGGGAATAAAAAACGTATGAGCGGGAAAGTCGACATGAGCACCTTTGGCGCGAAATTGCTTTTTGAAGGGCCCATTGTCAAGCAAAAAGAAAATGATAAAGCCAATGCTTCGTTTATTTTTTCTGCAAAAAATTCCTATCTTAAAGAAACTTCAAAAGTCCTTTACAAATATATCGACGAAAACGGGCTCCCATTTAATTATCTGGACCTGTACGGAAAAATTTCTGTGAATGCTCCCAATGGCAGCAAAGTCAACTTTTTTGGTTACGATTTTTCGGATAAGGCAGATTACAGGCAGATTGCAACATTTAAATGGAACTCATACGGCGCCGGAGCTAATTTTGTTGTTATCCCGTCAAAAGCATCCATGTTGATTGATGGCGCTTTTGCCTATTCATCGTATAACATTTCTCTTACCGACCAGACAAATTTACCGAAATCCAGCACCATCAATGGTTTTAACCTGGGGCTGAACTTCACCTCTTTTTTCGGCAAAAGCGAACTCCGTTATGGGATTGAAGTCTTGGGCTTCGGTACAAACTTCGATTTTTATAATGCAGCCGGCAGAAGGATTTATCAAAAAGAATCCACTACCGAATTTGCTTTATTTGTAAAATACAAGTGGGTGGTGGGAAAATTCCTGATCGAACCCAGTATCAGGGCGCATGAATATGCTTCCCTTTCTACTTTTTCTCCCGAGCCCAGGCTTGCGGTTAAATATAATGTTACAAAATATTTACGGTTGAAACTTGCCGGGGGAATGTATTCTCAAAACCTGATCAGTTCCAGTTCCGACCGTGATGTGGTCAACCTGTTCTACGGATTTATTTCCGGCCCCGACAACCTGCAGGATGAATTCGATGGCAAAGAAGTCACCCATGCACTTCAAAAGGCCGATCATGTGATATTGGGTGTTGAGATCGATATTTTGAAAAACCTTACCTTAAATGTTGAAGGGTATTACAAGTGGTTTACCCAACTTACCAACATCAACCGCAACAAAGTGTATGATGATTCACCGGATTATGCAACCAAGCCCGATGTGCTGAAAAAAGACTTCATCCTTGAAAAAGGCGATGCAGAAGGTGTTGATTTTACCCTTAAATTTGAGCATAAGCAGTTGTATTTATGGGCCGTTTATTCATACGGGTTTATTCATCGCTATGACGGATATGACACCTATTATCCTCATTATGACCGCCGGCATAATGTGAACCTGGTTGGTTCATATAATTTCGGCAAGACACTTACCTGGGGCGTAAATGTCAGATGGAACCTGGGATCCGGATTCCCATTTGCACAGACACAGGGTTTTTATGAACTGCTCAGTTTTGCGGATGGCGTGAATACAGACTATACCACCGATAACGGAACCGTAGGCACCATTTATGCCGATTACGACAGCGGCCGCCTGCCTTATTACCACAGGCTGGATGTGTCTGTTAACAAGATGTTCTATTTCGGGAAAAACATGGAACTGGAGATCAATCTTGGGGTAACCAATGTCTACAACCGGAAAAATATTTTCTATTTCGACCGGATTACATATAAACGTATCGACCAGCTGCCCATCATGCCGAGCCTCGGAATAAGTTTTAAATTCTAAATTTTCGGAAATTTTCTTTGAAATAATACATCGTCATTCTCTATGGCAGGAATATATATTCATATCCCTTTTTGTAAAAAGAAATGTCATTATTGTAACTTCTATTCTATCCCTTCCACCAAACATAAGGACGATCTGATTCGGGCATTACATAGAGAACTTATTCTTCAAAAGCGGTATCCGGGCGAGAGTATTAGTACAATTTATTTCGGGGGAGGAACACCGTCGCTGCTTTCGATGGATGAAATAAAACGTTTGACAGATACTGTTTATACGAATTATCAAATAGAAAAAATTCCGGAAATAACCCTTGAGGTCAACCCGGATGATATCAGCATTCAGAAAGTAAAGGAACTGAAAACAACACCTATAAACCGGATCAGCATTGGGGTTCAGTCATTTTTCCAACAGGACTTGAATTACCTCAACCGCATTCATGACACCGAACAGGCGGAATATGCAGTTAAAGCATTGCAGGATGCCGGTTTTGAGAATATGAGTATCGATCTTATCTATGGGATCCCGTCACTAGGCCAGGAACACTGGAGAAAAAACCTGTTGAAGGCTGTTGACATGCAAGTTCCTCATATTTCGGCCTACGCCATCACGGTTGAACCTAATACCAACCTTGATGTCCTTATCCGGCATGAGAAACTCCAGCCGGTTTCCGAGGCCGAAACAGCACAACAGTTTCGTTTTGTTATGGGTTTTTTACGGGAAAAAAATTACCTGCATTACGAAATTTCAAATTTTTGCCTGCCCGGTTTTGAGTCGAAACACAATAAATCCTATTGGGAAAATATTCCGTACCTCGGCATCGGCCCTTCTGCCCATTCTTTCAACATGGTTTCCCGACAGTGGAATTGTTCCAACCTTACCGAATATATGGCTGCGATTTCGGATAATAAAATTCCCTATGAAACGGAAATTCTCACTATAAACCAAAAATACAACGAATACGTGATGATGTCGTTCAGGACAAGCAGGGGTGTTTCGTTTCAACAATTAAAAGATCTTTTCGGAGATGCATACCTTGCTTATTTCCGGAATACCCTGAAGCATTACGAAAACAGCGACAGGCTGGTTTTATCAAACGATATCATTAGCCTTACTGACGAAGGCAAACTATTTGCCGACAGCATTATTGCTGATTTTTTTATCGTTGATTCAGAAAGGGAGTAAAATTAATAATGAGAAGCCTTCGACCAACTGGTCAGTATGCAATTACCATAAATAATATTAAATGGAGTGGCGTGCGAAAATTACCAGGCTCGTTTTTTATTTAACCTTATATTTTTTAGGATCAATTTTTTCGTTAAGCCGCTGAATGGAATCCTGCAAAATGGTAATGGTGTTTTCAGCCTTATCATTCGTCAACCACACACGCATATAAACCGGCTGGTGATCAGCAAACTCAAAATCACAATTGATCACCCTGACCTGCTCCACGTATACGTTGGGCGAAGTGATAAAGAAATCATAAATAGTGGTTGGCGTTACCCTTTTCTGGTATGCGGTGTTCACATCCCGGTTGGTAGGTAACAGCGTGTCATGTGCATAATTCCATCCGCCGGGCAGGTAATCTGCAGGTATTTTCGGTAAACCGGTTTTTTTGTTATATCCTGAAAAAGATAGATGATCATAATCCGGTGTGTTTTGATTCCAGTCGCCGCCAACAATTACATAATTGCCTTTTGCGTATTCGTCGAGCAAAAAACCACGCAACATCCAAAGCTCGTATTGCCTTAATAAATCGGCATCACTGAAAGCAGAATTGTGCAGGTTGATCAGCACCAGCTCTTTATTGCCTGATGACAATTTATAGCGCTGCATCATAAAGCAACGGTCAAGCATGAATATTTTCATGGGCCATGAATAGTTCACCGGGTATGAATAACGCCTGCTTTCTGAAGGCGCATATTTCGAAAATGTTGCGATGCCGGATTGTACCTGCCCCATCGGTTTTAAAACCGGCAGGGGAACAAATTCTACATTATAGTTGGTTGCAAATCCATAGGAATGGCGCTGCAACGCTTTAGCGAACAATGTTACCTGGTTGGTATAATAACTTCTTTTTGAAAATGTGTCGACCTCCTGCAGTAAAAAAAAGTCAATACTGTCGTTTTTGTTCAGAAAATCAAACACGCCATTCAGGTTTTTCTGAAACACTGTTTCATCAGGCCGGACCTTTTTGCCTCCGTCGTAAAAAAAGTCCATGTCTTTGTCCAGCCCGCAGTACCCAATGTTCCATGTGATTAATGTAACGGGCACACTATCAATTTGTTGGAGCCGGGCATTTGGCTTGATAACAATATTTTCTGTCGGTGCCGGCTGATAATCCTTAACAGTAAAATAACATAAAATACCGGCAGTTCCGACGAAAACTACCAGGAAAATGATCAACAAAGCCCAAAGTGTTTTTTTTATTATTTTCATAGATGAAAATTGAATTTATGTGCAAAAAAGCGTTTTTTTTTAATACAAAATAAGATTATTCTTTTTTTTTAATAAAAAATTGCTATATTTGCTAAAAAATATTTAATTAACAATAATTTCAAATTATTTTAATGGTTGCTGTGTTCGATGAAAACCCTTGATGTCCTGAAAATATTTTTTCTGTCAACACTGATCCTGAGTTTTGTTGTTTTAGCAATAAAGTATAACGATATTTTTATTTGGGTAAATATAGTTTCTTTTTGCGCATTAAGCCTTGTTTCGTTAATTCAAACATTAAAATTTTACACCCCCGATAATAACAGGTTGGGGTTGTTTAAATATTTTATTCCTATAACACTGATCATACATATGGTTTTGTTTTTTGCACTATTATTGAGCTTTCAGCAAATCGGAGTATGGAAATATGTGTTGCTTGTATCTTCCGTTTTTTTCCTGATAAATTTCGTATTTATTTTTATCTTTATTAAAAAATTTTTAGTCCCGGAACTAAAAAAGTTTTTTTTGATCAATATTCTGGCTCCCTCCTTGGTCATTTTTTTTCTTGGAATTATTCCTTTTACCATGAATAATCAGAATTTATACAATAAATTCAACTTGAATGCTCATCAAAAAACCTATGAGCAATATATCAGCGGTGAGGAGCAACATAATTCCGATCAGATCCCCTCATTTTAGTCAGACAAATTATTTTTTTTCGATTTAGAAACTGTTTGGATTTTATGTTAAATAAGATTTATGATGAATTTTTTAGCGAAACAAGGCAGATTTTGCAGACATAGTTTACCCTATGTCGAAAAATCTAACGAAGTTGCAGCAAAAAAGGCGCATAAAGATATTATTAGATAAAATCCAAACAATTTCTTAGAATCAAGAGATATATTTTCTTAATTTTACCCTAATTAAGAATTTTGTTTCACATTAAATTCATACCCCATGGACAAGAAAAAAATCATGCTGTTTTCTTTTATCGGTGTATTTGTTATCCTGGCCGTTTTCCTGATTTTTAAATCAAGGTCACAAACCATCGTCAGGATAAATCCTGCCTTCAAGGAATATATTTCTGCCTTTACTTCGGGCGTTATTTCCACCGAATCGACTATAAAGGTCCGGATGAATATGGATCTGGCAGATTCTTCCATGTTTGAACAAGAGATAAAAGATGAGCTGTTCGAGTTTTCTCCCGGTATCAGTGGAAAAGCATTTTGGATCGATACCCGCACCGTTGAATTCCGTCCGGATAAAAAACTTCCTCCCGACAAGCTTTTTACAGCCAAATTTTTTCTGTACAAGATCCTGACCGTGCCCGACAGCATGAAAACTTTCGTTTTTCAATTCCACACCTCAAAACAGGCTTTTGAAGTCGTGGTGGATAATCACAAAGCATACAGCCACTCAAACCTTAGCTGGGAAAAAGTGACAGGCAGTATCACTACAGCCGACGCCGCCAAACTTGAAGATGTGCAGCGTTTGCTCGAAGCCATGCAGGGCGATAAGAAATTGTCGGTGAAAGTAACGGCAGCCGGCGATAATAAAACCTTTTATTATACCATCGACAGTGTTAAAAGAGGCGATAACGAAACCATTGTAAACATAAAATGGAACGGCAAATCCATTGATTCCGACAATAAAGGTTCGGTAGGCGTGAAAATACCTTCCATCAATGATTTTAAAATCCTTTCCATTAAGGCTGTACAAACGCCCGAACAATATATAAAAATACAGTTTTCGGATCCGCTGCTCGAAGACCAGGATCTCAACGGAATTATTACCATGGCCAACACGCAGGATCTGAAGTTTGTTATCGAAGATAATATTGTCAGGGTGTATCCACCCCTTGAATTTGGCGGTAGTGACGTGATCACAGTTGAAAAATCAATTAAAAACGTCAACAATAAGGAACTGGGAAAAAAAGCAACGGAAACAATTTCTTTTGAGGATATAAAACCTGATATCCGTTTGGTTGGAGAAGGTACGATACTCCCCAGCACCAACGGCCTGGTTTTCCCGTTTGAAGCGGTTAACGTTAATGCGGTGGACGTTAAGATCTTTAAAATTTATGAAAACAATGTGGCCCAGTTTCTCCAGGTTAATGATCTGGAAGGCGAAAGAGAACTCAGCCGCGTCGGGAAACTGGTGCTGAAGAAAAAGATTTCTCTCGAAACGCCAAGTTCTTCCATATTGAATTTCGACAACTGGACCCGCTATTATATTGACCTTGCCGACCTGATAAAAGTAGAACAGGGCGCCATTTATAAAGTTACACTGAGTATTAAAAAAGCATATTCAACGTATACCGGATGCGCCGGCGAGGATGCCGAAAATAATGATGAAAACATGGAGTCGTCCTGGGACGAAAGCGAAGAGGCCGAGCCGGAAAACTGGTATTATTATGATTATTACGGGTACTATTATGAAGATGATTACGATTACTATTATTACGATTGGTACGAACGCGACAATCCTTGCGAAGAGTCTTATTTCGCAAGCAAGACCGTAAGCCGCAACGTGCTGGCAACGGATATCGGAATTATTGCAAAAGTGGGTACCACCGGGGAACTGAATATTTATACCACCGACCTGGTTTCAGCAAAACCAATGGCATCGGTTTCTATTACCATCAGGGATTACCAGAATCAGGAGTTATACAAGGCACAGACCAACAGTGATGGTATGGCTACGATACAATTGAAAAAGGTCCCTTACCTGATCGTTGCCAGTAAAGACGGCCAGAAAGCGTACCTCAAACTCACCGGCGGCTCGGCGCTGTCGTTAAGTATGTTTGACGTTGGCGGAGAATCGGTGCGCAAAGGAATAAAAGGATTTTTATATGGCGAACGCGGAGTATGGCGCCCGGGAGATTCGATTTTCCTGACCTTCATCCTCGAAGACAAACTTCACAAACTGTCGCCCGAAGTACCTGTCGTGTTCGACCTTACCAATCCACGCGGGCAAAAAGTCCAGCATATGGTGAAAACAAAATCGGTGAACGGATTCTACGATTTCAGGACGGCCACAGATCCCGGAGCGTTGACCGGTTACTGGACGGCCAGCGTATCGGTGGGCGGATCTACATTCACAAAATCATTAAAAATCGAAACGATAAAGCCCAACCGCCTGAAAATTTTACTTGATTTCGGTTCGGATAAAATCACTAAAGAAACTAAAGGTGTGCTGGAAGCAAAATGGCTGCACGGCGCTATTGCCCGTAACCTGAAAGCCGATGTTACCGTGGTGTTGAACAAGTCGTATACCGCCTTCAAGAAATACTCAACCTTCATTTTCGATGACCCGTCGAAACGATTCTATGCCGAAACGTTTAAGGTTTTCAGCGGCACCCTCAACGACGAAGGCAAAGCCGACGTGTTCCCTGATATTGCCATCACCAATTCAGCGCCCGGCGTGTTAAAAGCCAATTTCCAGACCAGGGTTTTTGAACAGGGCGGGGAATTCAGCGTTGACCAGTTTTCATTATTTTATTACCCTTATAAATCCTATGTTGGCATCAGCGTTCCTGAAGGTTCACAATATTCCGGAATGTTGCTTACGCAAAAAAATTACAACATTAGCGTTGTAAATGTAAACGAAAGCGGAGCGCTCCTCCCATCGGCAAGGCTGAAAGTTGACATTTACAAAGTAAATTGGCGCTGGTGGTGGGATAATACCGGCGACGACCTGGCAGATTTTGTCCGCAGCACCTATAACGAACCGTACAAAACCTTTGATATCAACACGGTTCAGGGCAAAGGAATGTTTTCTTTAAATATTCCCGATGCCGACTGGGGCAGATTTTTCATCCGTGTAACTGATGTGGAAAGCGGCCACAGCACCGGAAAAACTGTATATTTTGACTGGCCCGACTGGGCAAGCCGCTCCCGCGAAGGCAAAGAAGGCGCCTCCATGCTGATCTTCTCCGCCGACAAAGAAAAATACAAAGTTGGCGATGAGGTAAAACTCACTATCCCTTCAAGCGAAGGAGCACGCGCCCTTGTTACGCTGGAGACCGGGAATAAAGTTTTGCAGTCGTACTGGATTGATACGGAAAAGGAACAGACTTTCTTCAAATTCAAAGTCACGGAAGAAATGGCGCCGAATATCTACGTCAGCGTTACCCTGATACAGCCGCACAGCCAGACCGCCAACGACCTTCCGATACGGCTTTATGGCGTGATCCCGATATTCGTTGAAGATCCCAATACCCACCTGAGGCCGGTGATTACCATGGCCGACGTGATACGCCCCGAAGAAAATGCCAGCATCACCATTAAAGAAGAAACCGGCAAAGCCATGACGTATACCGTTGCCGTTGTGGATGAAGGCTTGCTTGACCTCACCAAATTCAAGACTCCGGACCCATGGAATTATTTTTATGCCCGGGAAGCCCTCGGTGTCAAGACCTGGGATCTGTACGACTATGTTATGGGCGCTTATGGCGGCCAGCTGGAACGTATCCTCAGCATCGGCGGCGGTGACGACGGTGGCAACGGCGAAGGCGCCAACCGCGCTAACCGTTTCAAACCTATGGTGAAGTTTTTTGGGCCGTTTGCACTGAAAAAAGGAGCATCCAACACCTATAATTTTAAAATGCCGCAGTACATTGGTTCGGTGCGGGTGATGGTGATTGCCGGACAGGACGGCGCTTACGGCTCGGCAGAAAAAACGGTAGCCGTGCGCAAACCCCTCATGATCTTAGCCACCTTGCCCAGGGTTGTCGGCCCCGGCGAAACAGTGACCCTGCCGGTCAGCGTTTTTGCCATGGAAAAATTCATTAAAAATGTCTCGGTGAAAGTCAGCACCAACGACATGTTTACCATCACCGACGACGCTGCTAAAAACATTGTGTTCAACCAGATTGGCGATGACCTGGTGAATTTTCAACTGAAAGTTAAGGATGCCATAGGAATTGGAAAAGTAAAAGTAATGGCATCAAGCGGAAAAGAAACCGCTGTCTATGAGATTGAGATTGATGTCCGCAACCCCAACCCCGAAGTAACCGAAGTGCTTTCGGATGTGATGAAATCAGGACAATCATGGAATACCAGTTATACGCCGGTGGGCGTGGTTGGTACCAACAAAGGCACCATCGAAGTCTCTTCCATTCCCCCGATTAATCTGGAGCGGAGGTTGAAGTACCTGGTGCAATATCCGTATGGTTGCATTGAGCAGACCACATCCTCGGTATTTCCGCAGTTGTATTTGTCCGACCTGATGGACCTGGACGACAACATGAAAAAAACTATTGAACGTAATATCAAGGCCGGTATCAACAGGATCAGCTCCTTGCAGACGTCTTCCGGCGGTTTTGCATATTGGCCGGGCGGTTACGAGGCCGACCAGTGGGCCACCAGCTATGCCGGACAGTTTTTACTGGAAGCCAAAGATAAAGGCTATACCGTATCCAGCGTGGTGCTGAAAAAATGGGAAAAATACCAGAAACGCATGACGTTAAGCTGGAGTACGCAGTATTCGAAGTACTATTACAATTCCGACCTGGTTCAGGCGTACCGCCTGTACACGCTTGCACTTGCCAAGTCGCCGGAAATGGGCGCCATGAACCTGCTGAAAGAACAGAAAGGTTTGTCCGTTCAGGCTAAGTGGAAACTGGCGGCGGCGTATCAGCTTGCAGGGCAGGCCTCTGTAGCACGGCAACTGGTTGCCAATGCCTCAACCACGATTAAAACCTACAAAGAGATGGCGTTTACCTATGGTTCTGATGACCGCGACCGGGCCATGATCGTGGAAGCCCTTTCGCTGATGGATATGCGCAACAGGGCGGCTCCCATTGTAAAAGTGATCTCGGCGCGCCTCAGCAAAGAAGACTGGATGAGCACACAATCCACCGCGTTCTGCCTGCTTGCCCTCTCAAAATATGTGGGCACCAGCACCGGCAGCGGGCTTGATTTTACCTATACGCTCAACAACGGCACCCCCGTGTCTAAAAAATCGAAAAAGGCGGTGATGACCATTGATATGAACCTTAAAAAATCCGTTCAGAAAGGCAAGCTGAAGATCAAGAACAACGGCTCCGCCATTTTGTATGCACGCGTGGTTATGTCGGGTGTTCCTGCCGCGGGCCAGGAAAAAGCCGGCGAGAACAACCTGAAAATTGAGGTGGCGTATAAATCGCTCACCGGCGGGAAAATTGATATTTCGAAGCTGGAGCAGGGCACCGATTTAGTAGCCGAGGTGACAATTACCAACCCGGGCCTGATGGGATTTTATTACAACATGGCGTTATCGCATATTTTCCCTTCTGGCTGGGAGATACACAACACCCGCATGGACGATTCTTACGGCCAGGTGCAGAATTCGGCTTACGACTATCAGGATTTTCGCGATGATCGGGTCTACACATTTTTCAGCATAGGAACCAACGAAAAAAGAACGTACAAGGTATTGCTGAATGCCAGTTACCTCGGCCGTTTCTACCTGCCAACGGTAAATTGTACTGCCATGTACGACGATGCTGTTTATGCCCGTACCAAAGGGCAGTGGGTTGAGGTGGTTCCGTATAATAATGGCGCGACTGCTAAGAAATAGTGAGAAATTATTGTGTAGCTGTGCGGTAAAAAATAAGGAATGGGGTTGAAAAAAGGTGGGGTGGAAAAGAGTTATAGAAAATGTAAAAAAAAGCACTATGGAAAAAATAAAAATATATAGGACAAGTAATGTTTTTGTACCTGGTGGGTTTCCGGAATTAACGTACAATCCAAGACCTGAAAAAAAGCTGGAGGAAACTCTTAAAGAGACTAAGGACAATTTATGCAAACTTGTCATGGTTACTGGTTTGACAAAATCAGGGAAGACAGTTTTGACAAATAGTATATACCCACAATACGAAAGTGTTTGGTTTAATGGTGGCACTTTCTCCTCAGAGGATGAATTTTGGTCAGATATTGCTGAACAACTTGAAATATTTTCTGATACAACAATATCTGATAATAGTGAAAAAACTAATCAAGGTGAGTTCAATGCTGGTGCAGGTGCGCAATTAGTACTTTTTAAATTTGAAGGTGGTGCAAAATATACCCATGCTGTAAAAAAAGGTAAAACTACAGTTCGTTCCAGAAAGGGAAATCCAAAGACATTGGCATTACAAGAATTGAAGAGAAAGAAAAAGCCATTAATAATTGACGATTTTCATTACTTGCCTCGCGATAAGCAAGCATCGATTGTAAGAGCTGTAAAAGCTTTGATTTTTGATGGGACACCAGTTATTTTTATTGCAATTCCACATAGAAGGTTAGACGCAGTTAAAGTCGAAAGAGAAATGACTGGCAGGGTCAAAACTATTAATGTACCTGTTTGGGAAAAATCTGAATTAAAATTAATACCAGAAATAGGTTTTCCTCTTTTAAATATTAAAACAAATGAGAGTATTGTGAACAGGTTTTCAAATGAAGCTATTGGTAGTCCACACCTGATGCAGGAATTTTGTAGAGAGCTTTGTAATCTTTATAATGTAAAAGAAACAACAAGTGAAGAATTTGTAATTGACAAAATTGACTTCAAATTACTTTTTAGTAATATTGCTGAAAATACGGGTAAGGTAATTTTTGACAAACTAGTTAAAGGCCCTCGCCAGCGAACAGATAGAGTGGAACGAAAATTAGCGAATGGTAATACCACAGATATTTATGGACTTGTCCTATTTGCACTTGCTGATCTTAAACCAGGGATTGAGAAAATTGATTATGAAGTATTGAGGTCGAAGATTCGCGAAATTTCAGCGGGCAATCCACCACAAGCACATGAGGTTTCCAGAGTTTTAGACAAAATATCACAAATTGCTGCCTCCGATGAATCATCAACACCCGTAATAGATTGGGAAAAGGAAGAAAGAATATTGCACGTCACTGACCCTTTCTTTGCTTTTTATTTAAGATGGGGATTTGAAAACTAACATTTTCTATAACTGTGCTTTGCTTCCGTGTCGTTTGTTTTTAGAGGAAAAGAAATATTTAAATTGGATAACTTAGTGCTTCGATTCATTACCTGGAAAGGGCACGAAAACTAAGCTAAAACCGACCCCATTCATTGAAACTATAAAACTAACAACAGATTTACAAAATCTTTTTTTCAATTAAATCGAAAAAAGAAATGAAAACCATAGCACAGGAGACCGTTTCGCAGATAAAAGCCCCCCCCCCGGTGATACAGAACTTCTTAAAATAAAAAAGAGAAAAGATAGAATGAACATACAATATAAATTATCATGAGAGAAAACCATTCAGATTTTATTTTATTTAAAACCGAAGATGAAAAAATTTCGGTGGATGTTCGTTTTGAAGAAGACTCGGTTTGGCTTTCGCAAGAGCAGATGGCTGTTTTATTTGAACGCGACAGGAGTGTAATTGTACAGCATATTGCAAATATTTTTACGGAAGGAGAATTGGAAGAAAAAAGCAATGTGCAATTTTTGCACATTGCAAATTCTGATAAACCGGTGAAATTTTGCAGCCTTTTGCGGTGAAAATATTTCTTATTCGCCGCAAAAATGCGGTAAATATGTTACAGCATTGAGAAGGTGGTGGCAGAAGTGTTAACTACACGTTGATGAATTGAAAACTTGATATAGGTTCATTCTTTAGCAGCCTCCCAACGGATGAATAATATTCATAATTTTGTATCCCCATGGATGAGCCTTCAATGACAATAGAACAGAAACCGGAGAAGCAATCGAAAAACAAGATTTTTGGTTTCAGCAAAAACATTGTTTTCATCGGATTGACCAGCTTTTTGACGGACACCTCTGTTAAAATGTTGTACTCGGTCATGCCCATGTTCCTGTTGTCTATCGGGGCTTCTAAAACCAGCCTGGCGCTGATCGAAGGGATCGCAGAGAGTACGGCTTCACTCATCAAAGCCCTGTCGGGATTCTGGAGCGATAAAATTGGCAAGAACAAGCCATTCCTGATCATCGGCTATGGCCTGTCGGCGCTGATAATACCGCTTTATGTTTTTGTTTATGCGCCCATACATGTCCTTTTTTTACGTTTCGTCGAAAGGTTGGGAAAAGGCATCAGGACGGCCCCGCGCGACAGCCTGATAGCCGGTTCGGTGATAAACGGCGAGTCGGGAAAAAGTTTCGGTCTGCAAAAAACGATGGATAACAGCGGGGCGATACTCGGGCCGTTGATAGCTTTCGGATTATTATTACTGTTCCCGGGAAATTTCAAAATCATTTTTTTGCTGGCCGGTATCCCTGCCATCCTTGCCATTTTTGTGATCATTTTCGGCATAAGAGAAGCGCGGAAAAACAAAGCCGAACTGTTTACAAAGTTTCATTTCAGGGATTTTTCCCCGAAATTTTATTTTTTCCTTGCCATCATTTTCATCTTTACGCTGGGAAATTCAACCGACGCCTTATTGATGGTAAAAGCAAATGAGGTCGGGATAAAAGTCGCATTCATACCGCTGGTCTATCTCATCACCAACCTCGTTTCCGTAGTGTTTGCCATACCCATAGGAAAATTGTCTGACCGCATTGGTAAAGAAAAAATTCTGGTGGTCGGTTTTCTTATTTATGCAGTGGTGTATTTTGGATTTGGAATTACAAGTTCTATTGGCGCCATCGTGACCTTATTTGCTTTTTATGGTTTTTATTCCGCCGCCACTGATGGCATCCAAAAAGCCTTTATTTCCGATTTGACAGATAAAAACAAAAAAGGGACAGGGCTTGGCATCTACAACGCCTTGCTTGGGATTACACTATTGCCGGCAAGTTTGATAGCCGGAGCGCTTTATGATAAAGTGGATTCGTCGGTGCCTTTTTATTTTGGCGCCGCCACGGCCATCATATCGGCCATCCTGATGGTGGTTTTTATCCTTAAATACAAGATTCATGTTACAGGAAAACCGAAATTGGAAACAAACAACAAGGATTTTTGATTAATAAAATTTCTATTATGGGGCGTCAGGCATTATGAGGATCAAAGGCCGCATCAGGTATAAACTTCAGCAATTCATCATCAACACACAGACGCTGAACTTAAAGGACGCTCCCTTGTTCAGGAGAATCCTGGCGTTCATTTACAAATTATTGGGAAGAAAGCTAATCGCAAAATCAATGATCAGCTCCACCCATTGCAAGGGTTGCACCGTGTGTGCGCAGGCTTGTCCCAATCACGCGATAAAATTCCGCCTGAAAAACCCATACAGGAACCGGCATTGCAAAGGATGCCTGGTGTGTGCTTACCGTTGCCCGCAAAGGGCTGTGGAACTACCGCTGGCCAGCCTTGTGGGAGCGTTTTTGCTGATATGGCTTCCGTACGATAAATGGATCATGAAATTATTCGTTTCTGATGTTTTTTCAAACACAAACAGCTTCGGCTATTCATTGTTTTTATTCATCCTTTGGTGCATATGTTATGTGGTGGTTGTTTTTGTTTTTGACAAACTCATGTTTCTTTTAAGCGCCCTGGCTGTTTCAAAAAAAATCGCGAAAATTCCTGCTGTTAAAAAAGTACGGAACTATATTCACCCGGGTTCGATTTTTCCAGTATTGATGCCGCGTTATTACCAGCAGGCACAAGACATAAAAATAAATTTGCAAATGAAACAGGACAAAGAATGATAGCGGTACTTACTTTATCAGATATGATTTGTTTCTGATAATTTCCTTTACCGCTTTCTGCAAATACTCATTGGCCATTAAGATCATATCAAAATCAGAGGGGAACGGCAATGGCCCATTGCCCAGTCTTTTCTGGGTTTCAGGGGTTAAGGCACGCATATCGCCGTTGGCAACCAAAAATCCATTATTGAAGACAGAATTGGCTGTTACATTTTCGGAGGTGATGAGCTGTTTGTTTACATTATTATAAAAATCAAGTTTACCCGAGAGCACGGCTTCTTTGTTCTGATCCACTTCTTTTACATGGCATTCGATTTTTACATATTTGGGTTCTTTGATATCGTTGCCCAGGCTGTCTTTCATCACATTTCCGTTGTTGTCGAGTTTGTATGTCCAGCCATCCTTAATGGTTTTTTCTTCGGTCCAGACTTTTTCTTTCATACGTTCCGGTGAAACGTCAATGATTTTAAGATTCAGGACGATGGCATAATCGTAGGCCACGCCTTCTATTTCTTTTGAATCGTACATGACCCATTTCGAGTTGATATCCGAAACGGTAATTTTTAAAAACTCGTACTCAAAATCATTGGGCAGGATGGCGTTGCTGTTGTTTTGCATATACAGGATCACGTGGCTGGTGCCTAATTCGGCGGCTTTATTGATAAGTTCATTTACATCTTTAAAGTCGGTATAATGCCGTTTGATTTTTATGAATTCCTCGTAGGCCTGGCGTGCAGACATCTTATCGTTTTGAGCGAGCAGTTTTGTGCCAAGCGCATAAAAATAATCACAGGCCTTTTTTTCAGATTCTATGAGGTCTTTATCATAATCATGATATTGGAACCCGATAGCGGAGAGCACTTGCTGAGGCAGTGTCTTGGCAAGGTCCTGACGGTTTTTCAGCGTGTTGTAATTCTGAAAGATTTCTTCCCAGATGTCAGGCTGGCCGGTTTTTCGCAAAAAATCAATCCGGTCGAGGTTTTGCTGATTGGCTTGTTTGTATGCCTGGGTAAGCACCCACAATTCTTTAGCATTGTCGGGTTTTTTGCGAAGTTTGGCAATGGCTTTTTTTGTTGCCATATCAAAATTGCCGTGTTCAAGATATTTTTTTGAGGAGCTGCATCCGCTGAGGATCAGGATAATCAGGAGGTAAACGATTTTTGTTTTCATAACGGCTTTTATTTTTGGAAAAATCAAAAGTTACGCCAAAAAGTCAATTTTTTCAAAGTTATCATTTTTCTTTAACTTCAAAGATTGGGTAATGATGGTTTTACGAAATGCAATTATAAAAAATTAAGGTTTTCATATCTCAATTAATCGTAATTTTGAGGATTGTTTATTGAAAGATTAAGATACTAAAAAAAGCGTTAATGAAAGGAATAATTCTGGCCGGTGGATCCGGGACCCGTTTGTATCCGCTGACCCTTGCCGTCAGCAAACAGATGATGCCTGTGTATGACAAACCAATGATCTATTACCCGTTGTCGGTACTGATGATGGCGGGTATTTCCGAGATCCTGATCATTTCAACACCGGAAGATCTGCCGAATTTCAGACGTTTATTGGGCGATGGCAGCCACCTGGGCTGCAAATTCAGTTATGCGGAGCAGCAGGTTCCTAACGGGCTGGCACAGGCATTTGTGATCGGCGAAAAATTTATCGGTAACGATAAAGTGGCCCTGATCCTTGGTGATAACATCTTTTACGGTTCGGGATTGCAGAAGCTGTTACAGGAAAATAATGATCCTGATGGCGGTATTGTCTTCGCCTATCATGTTTCTGACCCGCAACGCTACGGGGTTGTAGAATTTGACAATAAACATCAGGCTGTTTCCATTGAAGAAAAGCCGGAACATCCAAAATCTAATTATGCGGTACCGGGATTGTATTTTTACGACAATTCGGTGGTTGAAGTGGCCAAAAATATCAAACCGAGCAAACGCGGGGAATATGAGATCACGGATGTGAACAGAAAATATCTGGAACAAAAAAAGTTGAAAGTGGCCATTCTTACCCGTGGAACGGCATGGCTGGATACCGGGACTTTTTCTTCGCTGTTGCAGGCTTCACAGTTTGTACAGGTTATTGAAGACCGGCAGGGCCTTAAAATTGGCTGTATCGAGGAAGTGGCCTACCGTAAAGGTTTTATCAATGCCGATCAGTTGCGGATACTGGCTGAAAAATTTATAAAATCGGGCTATGGAGAATATCTTTTAAAAATTATAGAATAAGTACAATGAGAACGATATTAATTACAGGTGGTGCGGGATTTATCGGGAGTTGCCTGGCTGAAAAACTGATCAGCGATCCCGAAAATTATGTGGTGATCGTGGATGATCTGACCACCGGCGATGTTACAAAACTGCCACAGATGCCAACCAATAACTGGCGATTCATAAAATGCAACTGCAACGATTACCGTGATATTTCGGCCGTGATGCTGGCATTTCCGTTTGATTATGTTTTTCATTATGCCGCCGTTGTGGGGGTTCAGCGCACCCAGCTGTATCCGGTAAAGGTATTGAATGATATTAAGGGCATATCAAACATCTTAAACCTAAGTAAAAACTCACACGTAAAGCGTGTTTATTTTTCGTCTTCTTCTGAAGTTTATGGCGAACCGGTTGAATTGCCTCAAAACGAATATTCCACACCGCTCAATTCAAGGGTTCCGTATGCGGTAGTGAAAAATATCGGGGAAGCCTACCTGAAGTCCTACCACAAAGAATATGGGCTGGATTATACGATCTTCCGGTTTTTTAATACTTATGGGCCAAAACAAAGCAGGGATTTTGTTATGTCACGCTTCATGGCTTTTGCGCTGAAAAACCAGAATATCACCATTTACGGTGATGGCACCCAGTCCAGAACGTTCTGTTATGTAAATGATAATGTGGACGCCTGCTATGCCAGCTTTATGAATTCTGCAGTGGGAAATGATAAAACCAATGATATCATTAACATCGGCAATGATAATGAGATATCAATCCTTGATCTGGCAAAGAAAATTATTGCCCTGACCAATTCCTCATCAAAGATCATTCACAAGCCACCATTGGAAGAGGGCGATATGAACAGGCGCCTGCCCGACACCACCAAGATGCGCAAGCTCCTTGGACGGCCCATGCTTTCCATCGATGATGGAATAAAAAAATTAATTGAAAATCCGTTTTTTCTGAAATAGAAACAGGGGTTATTTGATTAATCCGAAAGTATTATAACTACACGGTCATAATGTCTTTTTCTTTCTGCACCAATAATTTTTCTGCTTTTGCAATATAATTGTTGGTCATTTCCTGGATATCTGTCTCTGCTTTTTTTACCAAATCTTCGGGAACTCCTTCTTTTTCTAGTTTTTTAGCCGCATCATTGGAAGTCCTTCGGATATTTCTGATGGCTACTTTTGCATTTTCACCTTCGATACGGGCTTTTTTCGCAAGATCTTTCCTTCGTTCTTCTGTAAGAGGAGGGACAATAATTCGTAGAACTTCCCCGTCGTTTTTGGGGTTAAAACCGAGGTTGGCGGCCATGATCGCTTTTTCGATAAGCGGCAGGACGTTTTTGTCCCAGGGCTGTATTATTATCTGGCGCGGGTCGGGCGTGTTGATATTTGAAAGTTGTTCAAGCGGCGTTGATGCGCCATAATAATCTATTTTTATCCCGTCTAACATCTGAGGGCTGGCTTTTCCGGTACGTATTTTCTGAAACTCTTTTTCAAGATGTACCAGGGCAAGTTGCATGCTTTCGTTGGTTTCTTCCAGTAAAAAATCAATTTCTTCAGACATAAAATATTTTTTTTCGTTTTATTTTGTAACCAGGGTGCCGATATGTTCTCCCTGAATGATTTTTAATAAATTCCCTTCGGTATTCATATTAAAGACTATCAACGGCAGTGTATTGTCCTTGCATAAGGTAAATGCCGTCATATCCATAATATTAAGGTTTTTTTCGTAGGCTTCCTCAAAGGCCAGGTTATCGTATTTTTTCGCAGCAGGGTTTTTTTCCGGGTCTTCGGTATAAATTCCATCCACCCGGGTGCCTTTTAATACCACATCGGCGTTTATTTCCAATGCGCGCAAAACAGCTGCTGTGTCGGTTGTAAAATAAGGATTTCCTGTTCCGCCGGAAATGATCACCACCTCGCCTTTTTCAAGGTGTTTTATGGCTTTTCTTCCGCTGGTAAGTTCACAAACCGGGTTGACCTGAATCCCGGATAGCACGGTACATTTCATGCCTTTGCTTTCAAAAGCAGATTGCAGGGCTAATCCATTGATTACGGTTGCAAGCATTCCCATATAATCCCCGTGAACCCTGTCAATTCCAAAGTTGTTCCCCTTAAGGCCCCTGAAGATATTACCTCCGCCAATAACAACGGCAATCTGAATATTTAAATCATAAATTTTCCTGATTTCTCTGGCGTATAGATCAACACGATCGGCATCAAAGCCGAAATCTTTGTCGCCCATCAACGCTTCGCCGCTTAATTTCAGAAGTATTCTTTTATATTTCATGAGAATGTTATTTCGTACAGCAAAAATAAAAAAAAAGAGAGAACCGGAGCCCTCTCTTTTAATAATTAATAAAAAGGATTAATTTTTTACCGAGACTCTTTTGAAGTCGGTTACTTTTAAATCCTTATCGCATTCTGAAATGTACTGACTGATCGATTTTTTGCTATCCTTAATAAATTCCTGGTTTAACAGTGTATTTTCTTTATAGAATTTGTTAAGTTTTCCGAGGGCGATTTTTTCGAGCATTTCTTCCGGTTTGCCTTCCTGGCGTGCCTGTTCCTTGCCGATTTCGATCTCTCTTTCGATGATGGAAGGATCCACATTATCCTTGTCAATAGCCACCGGGTTCATAGCCGCGATCTGCATGGCTACATCCTTGCCGCACTGGTCGATATTATTACTGTCGGCCTTGTTGAAACCCACCATCGACGCGAGTTTATTTCCGTTATGGTTATAGACAAAAACTTTTGGAGCTTTTACAAACTGGTAGTCGTTCAGTTCGGTTTTTTCTCCTGTTTTTCCCATATAATCACTGATAAGGTCACCAATGGCCCGGCCGTTAATTTTGATGTTTTTTAATTCATCAAGGGATTGGGGCTTGTTTTGGAGTGCTGTTTCGGCGATTGAATTAGCGAGGTCAATAAATTCCTGGTTTTTTGCCACAAAGTCGGTTTCGCAGTTCAGCATGGTAATAATACCAAAGCCTGCATCATCAGTGGTTTTAGCTATCACAAGTCCTTCTGCTGTTTCACGGTCGGCACGTTTGTTGGCAACTTTTTGCCCTTTTTTACGCAGGTAATCGATTGCTTTTTCGTAGTCTCCGTCACATTCAACAAGTGCATGTTTGCAATCCATCATTCCGGCGCCGGTCATTTGCCTTAATTTGTTTACTTCGGCTGCTGTTATATTTGCCATTTTATGAATAGAATAAAAAAGTTAATGTTTATTTTTTAGTTATGGTTTTCTTGCCTAAAGCAGGTTTTTTTGAAGTTTTGTCGAGGGGTTTGCGGGCCTTTTTCACTTCATCTTCAGTCTCACCAGGAATTTCGGCATCTTTAATTTTGCCTGCAAGGTCTTTTTTTGCGGCAGCTTTTTTCAGCGATTTTGCTTCTTCTTCTTCTTCCTGTTCTTCGATTGTTTTCAGGCTGGCTTTTTCGATAATGATTTCATCTCTTTCTTCTTCATCTTCCCTGTCCTGAATATCTTTTGCTACTTTACGTTCAGCAAGGCCTTCTTCAATAGCGCGGATCATGTGTTCCAGGATGATGGAAATTGATTTGGATGCGTCATCGTTTGCAGGAATCGCGTAATCAACTTCATTGGGGTTAGAATTGGTATCTACGATAGCAAAAGTGGGGATGTTCAGTTTTTTTGCTTCGGCAACGGCGATTTTTTCTTTTAAAATATCCACGATGAAAATAGCGGATGGCAGGCGTGTGAGGTCAGCGATACTGCCAAGGTTTTTTTCGAGTTTGGCACGTTCACGGATGATCTGCAGGCGTTCGCGTTTGGATATTTTGGTAAATGTGTCATCGTTTTTCATTTTATCGATAGACGCCATTTTTCTTACGGCTTTGCGGATGGTTGCAAAGTTGGTCAGCATACCGCCGGGCCAGCGTTCCGTAACGTAAGGCATATTCACGCTTCTTACCAGTTCGCCGACGATTTCTTTGGCTTGTTTTTTAGTGGCGACAAACAGGATTTTTTTGCCTGATTTTGCAATTTGTTTGAGTGCCATAGCAGCTTCATCAGCCTTGGCGATCGTTTTGTAAAGGTCAATGATATGGATCCCGTTGCGTTCCATAAAGATATAAGGAGCCATGGCAGGATTCCATTTTCTTTTCAGATGTCCGAAATGTACTCCGGCATCCAATAAATTGTCAAATTTTAATTGAGTCATGAATTTAGATTTTTGATTGGTTTACTTTCTTTGTTACTTTTTTTAAGTCAATTGCCAAGTAGTATCGCTGTCGGATAGTCTTGGCAATTTAGATACTAAACACTCGTAAATACTAGCGCTTGCTGAACTGGAATCTTTTTCTTGCTTTTTTCTGTCCGGGTTTTTTGCGCTCTACCATTCTGGGATCTCTTCTGAGAAGCATCTTGGGTTTCAGTATGGGGTGATTTTCTTCGCTGACCTGACATAAAGCGCGGGAAATAGCAAGCGATAAGGCTTCTGCCTGGCCGTTGGATCCACCGCCGTCAATATTTGCTTTTATATCATATTTTTCAATAGAACTTGTCAGTTCCAGAGGTTGTTTGATCACATATTGTAATGTGGGAGTCGGAAAGTATTCTTTATAATCCTTGCTGTTAACTACTATTTCGCCTTTTCCTTCTTTAAGGTAAATCCGGGCAACGGCTGTTTTTCTTCTTCCTATGGTGTGAATTACTTCCATGATTATTTAATGGTGTTAAGATTTAATTTACTTGGTTTCTGGGCTTCATGAGGGTGAGCAGTGCCTGCATAGACAAAAAGATGTTTGTACATATCATCGCCCAATTTGTTTTTCGGCAACATGCCCCTTATGGCAAGTTCAAGGATTTTTTCAGGCTTTTTTAAAAGGTACTGCTTGGGAGTTGTAAACCGCTGTCCGCCAGGGTATCCGGTATGCCTTACATATTCCTTATCCGTAAACTTTTTGCCGGAAAACTTAATTTTTTCAGCATTGATGATTATTACATTATCTCCACAGTTTAAGTTGGGCGTGTAATAGGTCTTATGCTTGCCTCTAAGCAAAACGGCCACTTTTGTTGCCAGTCTGCCAACGATTTCGTTTTCTGCATCGATCAATAACCAGTCTTTAACTATGATCTCATTATTGGCAGAACGTGTTTTATAACTTATTGTATCCATCATTAAATTGAATTTCAGTATCTAATACAGTTTACTCTCAAAATTGGGGTGCAAATGTACTATTTTTTTTTCAATTAGCAAATTTACGAACAATTTTATGTTAATATTTTAAAATAAGAACAAGATCGTATCAATCAGGCCCTTCCTTTTTTAAAAAAAATTTGCTTTGTGATTATTATTTATAATTTTGCACAAAAAATGTCTCATTAAAAAAATCCGTATTATGAAAAACATCTGTTTATCAATTTGTTCTTTAGCCATAGCCACTATGCTCTTTGTTTCCTGTGGAAACAACAAAAAAGCTGATCTCAAAACCCAAAACGATTCAGTAGCTTATGTGATAGGAGCCAATATTGGCGAGAACCTGAAAAACAATATAGCCAACGACTCGCTCGATTTTAGTTCTGCCGCATTGGTACAAGGTTTTAAAGACGCTTTGGAAGGCCTCGACAGCTTAACCTTTACTAAAGAGGAAAAGCAAAATATCATGATGCAGTTTCAGAAAAGCATGCAGGAAAAACAAATGAAAAAAATGGCTGAAGCAGCTGCGCCAAACAAACAGGCCGGAGCTCAGTTTTTGGAAAAAAACAAACAGCAGCCTGGCGTAATTCAGACCCAGAGCGGCTTACAGTATAAAGTAATTAAAGAAGGTAATGGTAAAACACCTAAGGCTACTGATAAAGTAACCGTGAATTACGAAGGTAAACTGATTGACGGAACCGTTTTTGATTCATCCTTTGAACGTAAAGAACCTGCAACATTCGGTGTTACCGGTGTTATCCCCGGATGGACAGAAGCGCTGCAACTTATGAAAGAAGGTGGTTCCTATGAATTATATATCCCTTCGGATCTTGCTTACGGCGATCAGGGAAACCAAAGCATACCGGGCGGCTCTACACTGATCTTCAAAGTAGATTTAATAAAAGTGGAAGCCGGTGCTCCCAATCCACAGCAACAACAGGTAAAGGTTCAATAATACCTGTCTGAATTGATTGTCAAAAAGCTGTTGCAGGTTATGCAGCAGCTTTTTTTGTATTTATTTGTTACAGCATTGTTTAATAATTATAAATTTGTGTAAAATTCGTTTAATGAGAAGTATTTTAATAATAATGGCCACGTGCTTTTTCAGCGTTTTTCTGTTTTCATGCCAGACAAGCCGGAATCAAAAGACGGACCTTATTCAGCTCAAAACCATGAATGATACGGTAAGTTATATTCTCGGATCAGATCTGGCCGAGAACTTTCAGAAGAACGGTATCGAAATAAACCCGGATGTGTTTATTCAGTCCTTTGAAAAAAGCCTGAAAGAAAAGGATACTTTGTTTTCGTTGGCTCAGCGCCAGAAGTTTATGACCAGGTTCCAGAAAGAGCTGCAGGTCAAACAACAGGCCAGAACACTTGGAGAAACACAAAAAAACAAACTCGCCGGCGAGGCCTTTCTGCAAGAAAACAAAAAAAAGGAAGGCGTGGTGGAACTCCCGAGCGGATTGCAGTACAAAATTATCAGCCTTGGCACAGGGGTAAAACCAACCGCTGACGATGAGGTTACCGTTAATTATGAAGGAAAATTTCTTGACGGGAAGGTTTTTGATTCTTCCTATGATAGAAAAGAACCGGCCACCTTTCCGCTCAAAGGTGTTATAAAAGGCTGGACGGAAGGATTGCAGCTGATGAACAGCGGATCCGTTTATGAATTCTTCATTCCTTCTGACCTGGGCTATGGTGATAACGGCTATGGACAGATCCCGGGCGGTACAACACTTATCTTTAAAGTCGAACTGATCTCTGTAAAATCAAAACAATAACCAAAAAACCAACATATGAAAAAAAACACGGTAAAAGTCTTGTTGCTCGCAGCAAGCATTATAACCGGCTCGTGGATTTTTACGGGCTGTGGAAACTCACAAAAAAAATCGGAAATGGAATTTAAAGAGTTTGTAAAAAGTTTAGAGGCAAAATATGCGCCTTTGTACAAAGAATCAGCGATGGCATCATGGGATGCAGAAACATCAGGCAAAGAAGAATTATATACCAAAGCGGCTGATCTTGAATTCAAAATGTCTCAGATCTTTGCTAATAAAGCAGATTTTGAGAAAGTTAAAAAATTCAAAGAATCGGGCGCTATTAAAGACGAATTGCTGAAACGCCAGCTGGATGTGATCTATAATGCCTTCCTCGGGGAGCAGATTGATTCTGTGAAAACCAAGGCCATGATAGACCTGCAGTCTAAGATTTCTCAGGAATTCAATAACTTCAGGCCTGTAGTTGGGAAAGACACCTTGTCCGACAACCAGGTAGACTCCATTTTACGCAGCAGCACCGACAGTAAATTGCTCCAGGAAACCTGGAACGCTTCGAAAAAATCAGGCGCTGTTGTTTCTGCGAAAGTCATTGAATTGGTTAAAATGAGAAACGAAGCCGCAAAGGAACTTGGTTTTAAAAATTACCATGAAATGAGCCTCAAACTAAGCGAACAGGATCCTGCCGAAATCGAAAAGCTCTTTAACGAACTCGACAGCCTTACTGCTGATGCATTTAAGTCGCTTAAAAACGATATTGACACCTATTTTGCAGACAGGTACAAGATTAAAAAGGAAGAACTTATGCCCTGGCATTATCAGAACCGTTTTTTCCAGGAAGCTCCGAACATCTATCCTGTAAATCTGGATACTTATTATGAAGGAAAAGATATTATTGAAGTGACAAAAGCCTATTACAAAGGTATCGGCATGGATATAGAAGATATGCTTAAAAAAAGCGACATGTTTGAACGCAAAGGTAAAAACCAGCATGCCTTCTGTATGGATGTAGACAAGGAGGGCGATGTCCGTGTTTTATGCAACACCAAAAACAATTCTTATTGGATGAATACGCTGCTTCATGAGTTTGGCCATGCCGTTTATTCAAAATATACCGATCGCCAGTTGCCGTTCTTTTTACGTGATGCGGCACACACGTTTACTACCGAAGCTGTAGCCATGTTTTTCGGCAGGTTGTCTTCAAATCCGCAGTGGATGATCGAAAACCTGGGCATTTCTCCGGAAGAAGCTAAGAAAATCGCGGATGATTGTTACAAAACCTTACGACTTGAACAGTTGACCTTTAGCCGTTGGGCACAGGTTATGTACCGTTTTGAAAAAGGCATGTACGAAAATCCTGATCAGGACCTGAATAAACTGTGGTGGGACCTGGTTGAAAAATATCAGATGCTTAAACGTCCCGAAGGCAGGAATGAACCTGACTGGGCATCCAAGATCCATGTGGCTTTGTATCCCTGTTATTATCATAATTACCTGATGGGCGAATTGCTGGCTTCTCAGTTTAGTTATTATATTGCTAAAAATTATTACAAAACCGAAGACCTTAAAAGCCTGAGTTTTGGAAATAATCCTGAAGTTGGTAAGTATATGATTGAAAAAGTTTTTAAACCGGGTATGAAATATGAATGGAACAACATGATCGAAAAAGCCACCGGCGAAAAACTGACGGCCAAGTATTATGCAAAACAATTTGTAAACTAAGAAAGAATTGATGTTGGAAGGGGGCGGAAAAATATTTTTTTCCGCCCCCTTTTCATTAAATAGATTTTTAGAAAGAAAAATATTATTTTTACATTACAAAAAATAAAATACACATGGAAATTACAGGTAAAATAATAGACATCATGCCGGCGCAAACGGGCACCTCGGCAAAAGGCGAATGGAAAAAGCAGGAATTTATTTTGGAAACCCAGGCCCAGTTTCCGAAAAAAGTAATTATGGCAAACTGGAATGACAAAATAGGCCTGAAAGACGATTATAAAAACAAACTGGTGAAAGTGTCCTTTGATCTTGAAAGCCGCGAATACAACGGCAGGTGGTACACCGATGTCAAACCTTGGAAACTTGAATTGGCGGGGCAGGGAACCGGACCGGTCCCTGAAGAAAAAAACAATACCGAAAATGCTGATTTACCGTGGGATAATGATCCCGTTAATGACTTGCCTTTCTAATTTTCAGCTTACCTGAAAATTTCTTCCATCATCACAGTGAACATTACTGCGTAAATGGACATGATACCAGCCTGGACGATGCCTACAATTCCCAGGATAAATGACACAAGCGTTTTTGCAAAGGAACCTCCTTCGTATTTGCGTTTGTCGTTCCTGTAAAGTTCCATTCCTTTTTTACCTTTATTTAACCCTATTATGGACAGGATCAGGCCGGCAATGCAACCGGCAATTCCTAATACCGGAATGAAAAACAACATACTGAGAACGTTTCCCCAAATGCTGTATGTTAGTGCTGTTGAGGCTTCAGGGAGCAATTCTTTGGAGGGGAGGTTAATAGGGGTATTTTCTTCCATGATCAGATAAGAAATTTAAAATAAAATGTTGAGAACCCGGATAAAACCAGGCATAAAAACGAAATGATCAGCCCGGCTATGCCTAAAAAATATCCTATTCTGCCGTTCCGGTAAACCCCGGCATCCAATTTTTCCGGTTCATTTTTATTGATTTTAATAATTTTTCTGCCATTAACAACTGCAATAATTGCAAAAACTATTGAAAGGCAGGAAATAAAAATCCCAAACACAGGATACCAGAAAAACCAACAAAAACATAGAGAAATTGTTCCTGTTATGATCGTGGTGGTGGCTCTGTGTTTGGGATTAGACATAAAGTTAAGTACGTTCAGGTAATTTTAATCAAACATATGGGTTCCGCCAACAAGGAATAATATTAACTCGATAAACATGAAGACGGCTGCAAGTATCCATCCGATAAGCCCAAATATTTTACCCAATTTTGAAAATGTGCCGTGTGCTTTAACATAATTTGACGGGTTTTCAGCATAGATTTTTTCGGCTTTCTTACCTTTTGACCAGCCGATAATACCAAAAATCAAAGGTACAAGTCCTGGTATGATAAAAAACCATCCTAAATAGCAGGTTGCAAGAGCAATAATGCCAAATACAAAAGCAACGACTGCACCAGGAACAGCTGTTGGAGTTGGTCCTGAAGGTGTTGCCTGAGGTTGTGTGTTGATGTTTTCTTCCATAAAATTATTTTTTTTAATTAATACTCATACAAAGAAAATGGTTTTTTTGACTTAAAACAAGTTTTTTATTTTTTTTATGAGATATTTTCTACAGATGCGTTTAACCTTTTTGAAACATAATATGCAGATATTCGTATTAATGCATGTTTAAACCTGGAAGATCATCATGCAATCTAGTGAAGCTATAGGATTTAAGAGTGAAACAGCAAAACCAATTTTGTTAAGGGTATTATGTGTGCTGAGTTTTCTTTCCTCCGGGCTAAGCGCTTTGTTTTTTTTAATTTGTATAACATTTTCAGGTAAGGTTTTGCATTTTTTTAATGAATATGCCCTGGGTGATAGTTCAGTCCCTTTTAATATTTTTATTATCAGCACTTTCATTTTGTTTATATTATTTACCATTTCCCTTCTTGGCGTATTTTTTATGTTCAGGTTGAAAAAAAAAGGTTTTAGTCTTTATCTTATCCCGAACAGTATTTTAATGATATTGAATATTGTCATTATCTATGTTACCTTTAGTCCTTTATGGATAGCATATCTGATTGCAAGCATTGCGTTTATCATTTTGTATGCGTCCTTGGTAAAACAAATGGAGTAACCCCCGATTTCTTATATAAAGTCCAATAAAACAGCTTCAGAATACCGGAGCTGTTTTTTTTATATTTTTTATTTTTTGTACGCGTTATATTTCTAATTTTGCTCAAATAAAAAAAATGCATTATGGGTATAAATAAAGTCTTTCAGTTTTTTGTTCCAAAGGAAAAAAAGTTTTTCCCGCTGTTCGAAGGAGTTGCGGAAAACGCTGAAAATGGGGCTGTTTTGCTCAATAAACTTCTTCTGTCTATAGAAAATGAAGAGGCAAAACCCGGACTGGTTGCCCAGATCAAACAATGCGAAGAACGTGGGGACGATTTAACACATACTATTTTTGATGAACTGAACAAAACTTTTATCACCCCATTTGACAGGGAAGATATTCAGCAGTTAACGTCTTCTCTGGATGATGTGATGGATTGGATAAATGCCTGTGCCAAGAAAATTGAGTTGTATAAAATAAAAAGCCTGCCAATAAATTCCATTGAAATTTCCGAGTTATTAATTGAAGCTTGCCATGAATTAAGGACCTCCATTGGTGAGTTGTCCAACCTGAAACATCCGCAGAACATTAAAAAGTCGTGCGTACGTTTGAATGAGATTGAAAACCAGGTTGATGATCTTTATTATATGGCTATTTCAGATCTTTTTGAAAACGAAAAGGATCCTATCAGCCTGATAAAAAAGGATGCCATCCTTAGCACCATGGAAACTGCAACAGACAAAGCCGAAGACGTATCAGATGTCTTAAAAGCAATAATCGTGAAAGTCGCTTAATTCAAGAAAATTTATGTCGTTACTTGTTATAATTACGATTGGGGTTGCCTTGCTTTATGACTTCCTCAACGGCATGAATGATGCCGGGAATTCTATTGCGACCATTGTTGGAACGAATGTCTTGCCACCCAAAATAGCCGTCCTGTGGGCGGCCTTTTTTAATTTTCTTGCATTTATAATTTTTTATGGTTCACCGGTGGCTCATACCATCGGAACGGGAATAATTGTACCCGGAATAATAAAGGATGATAATATTTTCATACTTTGTTCTTTGCTGGGTGCCGGATCATGGGTGTTGATATGTGCGCTGAATGGAATTCCTAACAGTGTTTCACATGCTCTAATTGGAGGGTTAATTGGCCCGGCATTAATAAAAGGAGGCACTTCAGCAGTGATTTTCAGCGGGATATTTCCTATAATTATTTTTATTGCCCTTGCCCCGATATTAGGATTTGTTATTGGATATTTTTTTATGGTTCTGACACTTCTGATTTGGGGGAAAAAGCCTCCGTTGGTAACCGACAGGTTTTTCAGGGTGCTCCAGTTGCTTTCTTCCGCAGCCTTTAGTATTGGCCACGGAGGTAATGATGCCCAAAAAACGATGGGGATTATTTTAATGCTGCTCATTGGTACAGGATATTTACCGCAGGGTTCCGAAATGCCTTTGTGGGTGGCACTTGCATGTTATACATCTATAGCATTAGGGACTTTTTTAGGTTCGGGAAAAATTGTAAAAACTCTTGGTAAAGGACTGGTGCACCTGAAACCTATTGGTGGGTTTTGCGCTGAAACTGCCGGAGCCCTTACTTTGTTCGGAGTTACGCTTGCCGGTATTCCGGTCAGCACCACACATACCATTACCGGTGCTATCATGGGCGTTGGCGTTACAAAAAGGGCCAGTTGTGTAAAATGGAGCCTTGCTGCAAATATTGTAGTAGCCTGGGTGGTGACCATACCTGCTTCGATGATTTTTTCTGCGGTTATTTATTTTCTGTTAACACTTTTCTTATAAAGATCTTTCTGCATTTTAGCTTTATGCGTTTATAAAATCTTGCAAGACCGAATTTTCAATGCCCTTATTGAATAAAATAATTAAATCCTTGCGATGAAACCCTCAATGATATTGATATTGAGCATGATGTACCGATTGGGAAAATATCCGCCGCGGCGGATAGTCCAAAGATTATCTACAAATTCATACTTTGGTATTACATGCTTGCCAAGAAATTCAGATATTTTTTTATAAAAAATTTAAATTGAAGATTATATTAATAAATTTGTCAATTCAAAAAAAAATTTATGGGCATAAATAAGGTCTTTCAGTTTTTCGTTCCCAAAGAAAAAAAGTTTTTCCCTTTGTTTGAAGGAGTTGCGGAAAATCTGGAAAAAGGTGCAGTGCTTCTCAACAAACTGTTGTTAATAATTGAAAACGAGAAGGAAAAACCGGGGTTGATAGATCAGATCAAAAAGTGCGAAGAACATGGGGATGATTTGACCCATACTATTTTTGATGAGCTTAATAAAACCTTTATAACTCCTTTTGACAGGGAGGATATTCAGGAATTAACCTCTTCACTTGATGATGTAATGGATTATATTAATTCATGTGCAAAGAGAATTGAATTGTATAAAATCAAGGAATTGCCAATAAATACGATTGAAATATCCGAGTTGTTAATTCAGGCTAGCCGTGAGTTGAAAATTTCCATAGGGGAATTATCCAATCTGAAACATCCTCAGGTAATTAAAAAAACATGCATCCGTCTGAACGAGATCGAAAACCAGGTTGACGATCTTTATTATATGTCTATCTCTGATCTTTTCGAAAATGAAAAGGATGCGATCCAACTGATAAAGAAGGATGTGATTCTCAAAACACTGGAAACTGCTACGGATAAAGCAGAAGATGTGGCAGACGTGTTAAAATCCATTATTGTAAAAATTGCTTAATCCCAGCAAAACATGCCGGTAATTGTTATAGTTACTATTGCGGTGGCAATTTTATACGATTTTCTGAACGGGATGAACGATGCTGGAAATTCTATTGCCACTATCGTTGGAACCAAAGTGCTGAATCCGAAAATAGCGGTTTTTTGGGCCGCATTTTTTAATTTTGTAGCGTTTGGTGTTTTTTATGGATCACCTGTTGCACATACTATCGGAACCGGGATTGTCCATGCCGATATTATAAAGGGTGACAATCTTTTTATTTTGTGTTCTCTGATTGGTGCTGGACTGTGGGTGTTATTCTGCGCGCGAAATGGGATACCAAATAGTGTTTCACATGCACTTATCGGAGGCTTAATTGGCCCGGCATTAGTTAAGGGAGGCACAGCCGTAATTTATTTTAAAGGGTTATTCACCATTGTTCTTTTTATTGCCTTAGCGCCGATATTAGGTTTTGTAATAGGCTATTTTTTTATGAATGCAGTTATGCTGGTGTGTGGGAAAAAAGCCCCGTTGAAACTGGATGGGTATTTCAGGGGCCTGCAACTCGCTTCCTTTGCAGCCTTTAGCCTGGGACATGGCGGCAATGATGCTCAGAAAACCATGGGTATTATCTTAATGTTGCTCATCGGAACAGGATATTTACCTCAAAACGCCGAAATTCCTTTATGGGTAGCATTGGTTTGCTATACTTCTATAGCATTAGGGACTTTGTTAGGTTCCCGTAAAATTATTAAAACATTAGGGACAGGTCTTACAAAACTAAAACCGATTAGTGGGTTTTGTGCCCAGACTTCTGCCGCGCTTACATTATTTGGCGTTACTATGGCAGGAATCCCGGTGAGTACCACACATACGATAACCGGCGCCATTATGGGGGTTGGCGTAACCAAAAGAGCAAGTGCCGTTAAATGGGGCCTCGCAAGCAATATCGTGGTAGCGTGGATAATTACAATCCCTGCTTCAATGGTTTTTTCAGCGGTATTTTATTTTCTTTTTCAGTTGTTTGTTTAGAAAAAGTTTTATACCGAACTTCACCGGAGTTTTTTCGTATAACAAAAAAATTATTTCATGGACCAGATTCTTGAAATTGTTCCCAAACAGCTTATAGACTTTTTGCTTGTGACTGTTTTTTCGTTGCTGATAGGCCTGTCACAGCGAAAATTGCATCCGTCAAGCGAAGATCCCTGGTTGTTTGGAACCGACCGCACCTTCACGTTTATCGGTATACTTGGGTATATATTGTACATCATTGACCCCGAATTTTTATACCTGTATATGGGCGGAGGTATTGTTATTATGGTGCTTCTGGCCATCAATTTTTATTATAAGATAAAGTTGTTCAAGGATTTTGGATTGACAACCATCATCATTGCTTTTATTACCTATTGCATCGCCCCGCTGGTTATCACACAGCCGGCATGGCTCTATATCCTTGTAGTCGTTACCGTATTGATTTTTACAGAGCTCAAGGAAACTTTTTCAACCTTTTCGCGCAAGATAGAAAAAGAAGAGTTTATTACCCTGGCAAAATTTCTGATCATTGCCGGAATTGTGCTGCCCATATTTCCCAACAAGCCAATAGTCCCGTTTCTGGCGATTACACCTTATAAAATATGGTTTGCCGTTGTGGTTATTTCCACCATTTCATACCTGAGTTATTTGCTGAAAAAATATGTTTTTAAAAAATCGGGCATTCTGATTTCAGGGATACTTGGCGGCTTATACAGCAGTACTGCGACTACCATGATACTAGCCAAAAAGAGCAGGGAAGGCGAAATAATGAAAAACAATTATGCGTCTGCTATAATTTTTGCCACCGCCATGATGTACCTGCGTATTGCCGTGTTAATGCTGATTTTTAACCCGGCACTTTTTAAAAATAGTTTTGTTTATTTCCTGATTATGTTTGTGCTGACTATTGCTGTCGGGGTAGCGGTGTATTTTTATAAGCGAAAACAGGAAGAAGACTCCGCCATTACTACCATCAAAGATAAAAACCCGCTGGAGTTTAAGGTAGCCTTGTTGTTTATGGTACTTTTTGTTGCGTTCTCATTCCTGACTTATTATTCGGTGGAGTATTTTGGAAAATTCGGGCTGAATATGCTGTCCATTGTAGTAGGGGTGACGGATATTGACCCGTTTTTGATTTCGGTTTTCCAGGGTAAATTCAATGTGGATATTGAACTGTTATCCCGCGTTTCTTTTCAGGCAATTATAAGCAACAATGTCCTTAAGCTTTGTTATTCGTTGATTTTTTCGGGTAAACATATTCGAATACCTGTACTGGCGGGCTTCTCAATAATTATCCTGATCAATATCCTCCTGTTGTTTTTTATCTGAAAATCATAGATTTTAGCCACCTTTTTAAATTAGTTTTGCGTATTTACTCGCGAGGTATTAATTTCGCAATACCGAAAAAAGTATTTTCATGGAATTTGAAGAACAATATGCCCGGATTTCCACTCCGTTAAAAAGGCCAGACACCCTTAACAAATTGTGCCTGATATCCTTTTTCTTCAGCGGGAGCATGGCGCTTTTTTCGTTTGGTGGTTTGTTTTTTTCGGGATGGCTTTCGGACTACCTGCAAACTTTTGAAAAAGGGTTTTACGGTATCGGGACCAGTTATTTTTTGTTGTTTTTTCTGGGGATGTTTATTCTTTTTTGCAGCTCCTTTACCGGGGTGTTGCTTATGTTCCGGCTGAGACGGTCCGGATTCTGGATCTATTTAATTGCAAACGTCATAATGCTTTTTCTTTCTTTTTTTGTTGTAATGACCTTTTTTAATGCCCTGTTTATTTTTGGCAGCATATTGTTCATTGTATTATATGCCAGGCAATTTAAACACCTGAAAAATAAAAAATGAAAGAAACAATACTCAAAAAGGTGCCCCGTCGGCCTGTTTTTTTATTCATCGTAGGTGCCGTGTCCATTTTTTCAAATGTTCTTTCAATAATCATTACAGCGCTAATATTGGCCGGTGGCAGAACGAGTTTGTTTTTAAGTTCCATTCCAATAATAGATATTATGGCCGAAGAGTTAAAGCATGGAACTGTTTTCTTTTATATAATTAAGATCAGCGTTCACATTTTTTGTATTTATGCTGTTATCTTAATTACCAGAAGGCTCAAAAGAGGGTTCCTGTTTTATGTGATTTGTCAGGTGGTGTTGCTGGTATTGCCCTGGTTATTTCTTTTGAGCCTCGGGGTAAACTATCTCCTGATGGTTACCGGAATATCCTTGATTTTTTCTTTGTTTTTTATGATGCTGTTTGCGCTATACCTGCCTGAAAAAGCAAAAAAACCTGACAATCCTATTTCATAAAAAGACAGGCATCGCCAAAGCTCAGAAATCTGTATTGGTTGATCAACGCATGCTCATACACTTTTTTCCATGTATCACCAAGAAATGCGGATACCAAAAGCAATAAGGTGCTTCTGGGTTGATGAAAATTTGTCACCATGCCATCAATCATTTTAAACTGATACCCTGGAACAATGATAATGGTGGTTGAAAAAGACAACTGTTCCATGTGATGAAGTTCCATGTAGTACTTCAGTTCATTTAAAACTATTGTTCTGTCCAATGAATCAATTCCGGCGTCGTAAGGTTCCCACTGGCTTATGTGATCCGGTAAAATACCGGTATTGTGAAGTTTTACCGCTACATAGTAAAGGCTTTCCAGCGAACGAACCGTTGTAGTACCGACCGCAATGATTCCTGCTGGCGCATTAATAAGGTTTTCCAGCAATTGTTTGTGGATCACTACCTGTTCGGAATGCATCACATGCTGATCAATATTGTCGGATTGTACCGGTTTGAAAGTTCCGGCGCCTACGTGCAGGGTGATTCGTGCCGTGTTAATTCTTTTTTGCGATAATTCTTTAAAGATATCCGGTGTGAAATGCAGTCCGGCTGTCGGAGCAGCCACCGAACCGTCATCGTGGGCATATACCGTCTGGTATCGTTCGTTGTCGCTTTGTTCAGCGGGACGATGAATGTAAGGCGGAAGCGGTACGTTACCGGCAGTTTCTATGATTTGGGAAAAATTCAACAATGCGGGATCCCAGCTAAACCCAACCAGGAAGCCATCATTACCGCGTTCCACAAGTTCAGCGGTAAGTATGTATTCAAGATCAGGAGCTGTTACTTTCAGGAAGAGTTTTTCCCCTTTCCATTTTTTTGCATTGCCCACAAAGCATTTCCAGATGCAACTCCCGGTTTGCTGCATGGCCAGCTGGATGTCGCGGACCGGGAATTCGGGTTCCAGGCAAAAAATTTCAATCCGTGCGCCGCTTTCCCTGTGAAAATTCATGCGGGCGTGTATTACCCGTGAATCGTTCAGGACAAGTAGGGACTCCTGATCAAGCAATTCAGGTAAATCATGAAAGCGCTTGTCGGTAATTTCACCATTTCTGCAAACCAGGAGTTTTGAGGTGTCGCGCTCCGTCAAAGGGTATATGGCGATCTTTTCTTCGGGCAGCGGATAATCGTATTCCGAAATATATATGGCAGGGAGTTTCTCCATGTGGTTATTCTGATGCAAAAGTACGCATACCCGGTGAAATTGCAAAGTCTGAAAGATAAGGGCTTTTGATGATGGCTTTATTTATAAAACCCCATTTTATTGATGTATTCGAGGACTTTTTCCGGCAGAAACGGGCCAACATCTTTTCCTGACCTGACATATTCCCGAATACTGGTCGATGAAATATCCAGTAAAGGCGCGTCAATCATGATAACCGAAGGGTGCGCGTGCACATTGCCTTTGTCAGAATGGCTGCGCGGATAAACGTAAATATAGTGATGGTTGATGATCTCTTCGAAGTTTTTCCACTTATGGAATGTTTCGAGGTTATCGGCGCCCATGATAAGCGCGAAGTTCTTTGACGGATATTTTTTATGAAGGGCCTTCAAAGTATTAATAGTGTACGAAGGTTTGGGCATTGTAAATTCAATATCACAAGCCCGCAAACGCTTGTTATTCTTAATGGCAAGCAAAACCATCTCTAGACGATAGTTGTCATCAAGCAGTGAATTCTCCTGTTTAAAAGGGCTCTGGGGTGAAACAACAAACCACACCTCATCCATTTTAGCGGTTCCCAGCAAATAATTGGCAATGGCAATATGCCCGTTATGGATCGGATTGAAAGAGCCAAAGTACAGGCCGATATTTTGTTTAGCAGGATCCATTAACACAAATGATTCATTGTCGGGCATTATTAATCTTTAATCTTTTGCTCGCCTTTTTTCCATTTATCCTTGCTGATGATTTCACCTGTCTCGGTATAATGTTTCCATTTTCCTTCTTTTACGCCGTCTTTATATTGCCCTGAGATTTTGATCACCCCGCTGTCGTAATAAAATTCCGCTTCTCCGTCCGGCACACCATCTTTAAAATTCAGCATGGCTTTCCTGCTGCCGTTTTCGTAGAATTCGCGATAGATGCCGGTAACTTTGTCTTCGGCAAAGGTAAGTTCCACGCGGGTGGTCTGCTTTTCATTATCGTAATAAAAAAGCGCCACGCCGTCGGCCATTCCATCCTTATAGGTAATGGCACTCTGGATTTGTCCGTCTTCGTAATAGCTTCGCCACAGTCCTTCAATTTTTCCCTTTGCCACGCGGCCCTCAGCTTTAATGGTACTGCTGTCTTCATGGTATATTTTGACACCTCCGTCCCTGGCAAGTTGTCTGGGTTCAAGTACCACCTTGAAATTGCCGGAATCGATTTCATAAAAATAGATTTCTTCGGCAGCAGATTCAATATTTTCCAGTTCACTGTCAAAACCTGCTTCTTCATCAAAATCAGCATACAACTTAGTTTTAAACATGCCGTCATCCGAGGTGAACTGAAGTCCGACACGGGTAAAGCTAAGAATAAGGTCTTTGTTGTCGCGTATGCCCTGACGCTTATCGCTTTTGCTGTAATAATACAGGTGTGAATAGATTTTGGGCATTTGTACAAATGCCGAAATATTGGATTTGGCATCGAAATTATCAATAAAATCCATGAAGGCCTTGTTATGCGCCAGGGTTTTTCCCACCGTATAATCATCAATAAAATCCATCAGGCATGAGGGCGAATTGCTTAGTACGACATAGTCTTCCATGTAAATATAATAAGGCTTGTCGAAGGAGCTAAAGAGTTTGCCGAACAAAAGTTTCAGGAACCAGCCATATTCCAGGTATTTTAATGTGTAATTTTTATATTCGGTATCATCGAATTTGAGGAGCCCCAGCGTACGTCTGCGGACATGCTTGGTGATCTTTTCCATGCTGGTTTTTGCCTGTTCTATATCCGACGTGTGAAGTATGGCAATGGCATCTGTTTCGCGGGCGTTAGCCGAGGGCTGTAATTTTACAAAAGCTATTTCATTACCGATCCAGCCGAAGAAATCTTCCTTGAGATCAACCTTTAAAAACTTCTCGACTTTCTTTATGGTTTTTTCATAATCCTGAGCCTTAGTGGTGTCTTCCGATTTGAAAACCTCGGTCAGTTTGTCAAAAAAATCTTCGGATTTATTGAAGCTCATAGAAATGTAAATGGCCGCTTTATCAGAAATGATCTCATGAGCCATCCATTTGCCCGGCGAAACTTCCGACAAGGCTTTGAAGTAGGAAGGCAAGCTGTCGTTAATGCTGGTGTATCCGTCCCATTGAATTTTTTCATTATCGAAAGTTACGTTAAACGCCGAAAAGTTCAGGCTGGAACTTAACGATTTGACAAGGGGAGACGGGGTTGAAAGATAGCATCTTAAAAATTTTTCAAGCTGGCCGTAATTGAAGTAAAAATTGAACAGTTTGTTCCCCTTTATTTCTGTGGAAACAAAACGAACCTTGGGATTTTTGGTCCAGAAATCTGCATTTTTTTGTTGAATGGATTTTTCAATGAGCTGGGGCGAGTAGCTGCATACCAGGATATTGTCAATGAAACACAGCGAGAGCACATCTTTTGTGGTGATATCCGTGAGTTCAATGATTTCTTTTCCATCAAAGTTTCTGGTTCCCATTTGATAATCGTAATACCCGACGATGTCTTTTATGTAATTTTTCAGGAAGGATATTTTTGATGCTTTTTTCAGGTCCACGGCAAAAATAAAATCATAATCGTTGTAGGTGGTCATATGTGCAGAGATCACCATTTGACGGTCGGAAAAAAGCATATCCAGGGTTTTGTTGCCCTTTATCAAAGAATCGAGTGTCAATGCACTGGAATTTATATCCTCGAATTTTGGGTTTGCCAGCAGGTGCTTCCACATTTTGCTGTCGCTCAGGGTGGTCCAGCCTTCGGTGAGGTTTGATGTCTCAATGATGTAAATGGCGTCTTCGGGAATGACTGACAACGCATTGCGCTTGCCCGAATCTCCGAAATAAAAGTAAGCAGCAATTCCACCCACAATCAATAAAAGCGGAATAAAAATCCATAATAAAACTTTCAGAATTTTACGACCTGTTGCCATAGTTTTAGATTTATTGTTTTAACAAATATACAATAAAACCGATTTGCTCGGATTCACTTGCATCATAAATTTTTTTATAAAATTATTTGCTGACAGTTTTTTGAATCGATTGCCAAAACAGTTCTGCGGTCCGATCCCATGAAAAGAAATTTCTGCGCTCGCGGGCTTTACTGATAAGGCTTTCGCGCAGATGTTCGTCTGATGCGGCCTGTCTCATAGCTTCCGAAATAGAAATTGGATTGAACGGGTCGGTATAAAGGGCCGCGTCTCCAGCTACTTCTGGCAAAGAAGTGACATCAGAGGTGATCACCGGGACATCGCAGCGGAAGGCTTCCAAAAGGGGTATCCCAAACCCTTCAAAATAGGAAACATAGGTTAGCGCCAGGGCGGCACCCAGGGCATTGTTCAGTTCATCTGAATTTAAGCGGCCGGTAAAAATAATGTCGTTCTTATATTCCAGACTGTTGATGGTAGCCTCCATTTCCGGTGTCCACCACATACGAGCCCCCACGATAAGCAATTTTATGGTTGACTTATTTTGTTTGCGGAACAAATCGTAAGCGAGGAACAGGTTTTTAAGGTTTTTGCGCGGCAGTAAGGCTCCTATGTAAATAAAATAGTCACAACCTGACGTATATTTTTTTTTGGTTGCCATTTTTTCTTCATCAGAAATGGGATGATAGTTTTCGTTGACACCGTTGTAAATAACATCGATTTTATTTTCGGGATATCCATAACATTCGTGGATGTCTTTTTTAGAAAATTCAGATACGGTGGCAATGCGTGCCGCTTTTTTTGCAAACCTGGGAAAAAAATAAGTATAGTATTTTGTGATGATCCAGGGTAGGTCATCGGGATAATGTTCGAAATTCAGATCGTGCATGACGAGCAGGTTGGGAACTTTGCTTCTTAATGAAGCATACCCATCGGGTGAAATGAAAATATCGGCCTTGATCTTTTTAAGGATTTTAGGGATGGAAAACTCGAACCATATATAAAACAACAGCGGGTGCCTTGCCTGAGGGCCGGTAACAACAGGTATGACATTGTCTGAAAAAACAAATTTTTTGTGGTAAGGCCGGTCAAAAATAAAATAAAAAGTATGCTCCGGATGCTGCATCACCACCCTTTTAAGGGTTTCAAAACTAAACCACCCGATGCCTTCGAGCCGTTTGTCAAGTAACAAGCGTGTGTTGACGGCTATGTTCAAGAGGTTTTTTGCTTAATTTTCAATATTATATTCCTTGATTTTGCGGTACAGCGTTCGTTCGGAGATGCCTAGTTCTTTAGCTGCATTCTTGCGTTTCCCGTGATTTTTGTCCAGCGCTTTTTTAATCAGGTCTATTTCACGTTCCTGCAACGATAGGGATTCTTCATAAACATCCGGATATTGTATGGGCTCTGCTTCGAAGGTTTCCGGCTTTGTAATCTTTATGGATGGTTCGTCATTATTTACAGGTGAAAAATCCTGATTATAGTTTTGTAAAAACTGATTTTTTAAATCCTGGGTACTTACGGAAACATTTCCCTCTTTGATAATATCCGCAACAAGGTGTTTGAGGTCGGTGATATCTTTGCGCATTTCGAACAATACCCGGTAAAGGATGTCCCGTTCAGATATTTCAGCTTTATCGCTTTGTGGCCTGAGCAAGACCGGGAGTTTGCTTTCTGTAACCTGGGGCAGATATTTTGACAATATGGATGCACTAATGTTACGCTGTTTTTCAATGATAGATATTTGCTCGGTGATATTCTTCAACTGGCGGATGTTGCCCGGCCAGCGATAGTTCACCATCAGTTCCTGGGCGCTTTCATCCAACATGGTGGCAGGCATTTTGTATTTTTCAGCAAAGTCTGAAGCGAATTTCCGAAACAGCAAAACAATATCATCCTTACGATCACGCAATGCCGGGATGTTAATCGGAACGGAATTAAGGCGGTAATAAAGATCAACCCTGAACCGGTTATGCTGAATTGCTTCTGCGACATTGATATTGGTGGCAGCAATCACCCTTACATCGGTTTTGAGAACTTTCGAGGAGCCCACCTTAATAAATTCACCCGATTCAAGCACCCTGAGCAAGCGTGCCTGGGTGGGTAATGGCATGTCGGCGATCTCATCTAAAAAAATAGTTCCGCCGTTTACCACTTCAAAATATCCTTTTCTGGCTTCGTAGGCTCCTGTGAATGATCCTTTTTCGTGACCAAACAACTCGGAGTCAATAGTGCCTTCCGGTATTGCGCCGCAGTTGACTGCAATGTAAGGCCCGTGTTTGCGCGCGCTTAACTGGTGAATGATCTGGGGAAACACTTCTTTTCCTGTGCCGCTTTCTCCGGTTATCAGAACACTGAGATCAGTAGGAGCAACCTGCCGGGCAATATCAATGGCAAGATTTAAATGAGGAGAATTGCCGATAATTCCGAACCGTTGTTTAATTGACTGAACATCCATATTACTCAATATATCGACAACAAAGGTATGGGAAATTTTGGTGGTGGCAAAGTTTATAAGATATTTTATGCCAATTTGGCATGTGCCTTTTTTATTATTTCTATCTTTACCGTATTATGAAAAACATGGTATTCATTTGTTTTGCGTTGTTCGCCAGTTCCTGCCTGCATAGTCCCGCCAAACAGCAGCAGGATAAAGAGCCGGCGGCAGGTACAACCCTAAAAAAAGATATAACAGTTGCCATTCAACCCATGGATTGCCCTGATAAAAAGCTTTGTGAAATCGTAACAGGGCAAATTGCGCTTTTTTATGGGTTTAAAGCAGAAGTTTTGACTGAAACAAAGTTGCCGGAATGTTCCTTTTATAAGCCCAGGAACCGATACCGGGCTGATACGCTGCTTAATTATCTTTTAAGGATCAGGCCTGAAAAATACGATTATATGATCGGAATAACGGATAAAGATATTTCCTGTACCAGCGAACCATACGAAGACTGGGGTGTATTTGGCCTGGGTTTTATGCCGGGGAAATCGTGTGTGATCTCAACCTTTCGCCTGAAAAGAAACATGAAATCAGAAGAACAATTTCAGGAACGTGTGATTAAGGTTGTCCTGCATGAATTAGGGCATAATATTGGCCTGGACCATTGCCCGACCCCAAATTGTATGATGCAGGATGCTGAAGGGACTATTAAAACTGTTGACGAAGAAAAAATTGAAGTCTGCGCCTCCTGTAAAACAAAAATTCAAAAATTCAGGGAAACTCAACAGTGATAAAAGGAATAAAAAAAACCGGCATCAACGATACCGGTTTTTTTTTGAGAAATTTCGCCTTAAAATTTTCTGAACTGGTAGTGATATAGGTATTTGTCTGTGTTAACTTCCATAATATAAATTCCGGTTGTAAAGCTACTAACATCAATCAAATTCTCTTGCTTAGACATCAGAGACTGATATACTTTGCGACCATAGGTATCGAAAATGTTAATTGCAATTTCTGCTTCCGGGACTTTCCCGAAATCGATATGAATATCATCCTGAGCGGGATTTGGGAAAACCCGGATTTCATAATCAAGATTGTCAATTCCTGCAGTGATTGTTAGATGGAGGGTTACAACACTGTCGCATCCGTTCGATGCAACAAAGTTTTGAGTGTAATCTCCGGTCACGGGATAGGTAATTGTATTCCAGGTATAACTGGTATCCGTCATCCAGAACTCATAAAATGCAGTATCATTTACTGCCAGATTCAATATAATAATGCTGTCGCAGCCGCTACCAGAAGTGAGTGTATTGGTGTATGTTCCTTCAATATCATATGAAGATGAACCAATATTGTAATACTCATTCGAACAAATTGTTGCAGAAACCGTGTTTTTAAATACCGGATTTACGGTAAATGCAAAAGGTAAACTATTGACGGTGCATTCGCCGGTACTTGTTTCGCAAAAAATGTTAACGTTTCCGTCAGATAGTCCTGTGATGATGACTGTTGAATCAGGCGCCGATTGCGTGATTTCAGCAATAGTGGTATTTGAGCTGCTCCAGGTTCCTTTCAGATTGGATAATAATTCAACCGAGCTGCCTTCGCAAATATTGTTAGTTCCGCTGATAACCGGACTTGGTGCATTAATAATCGTGATGGTCTGATTAATAGAAGACCCGGGACAAGCAATGGGGTTCACCGATATTTTTGCTGAAACCGGAAAGGTGTAGGATGGGTGCAGCGGATTATAAGGTGGCGCAATTCCTGTGAGTGTAAGGGTATTGGCCACGGTATCAATCACGGGTGTTAACCACAAAGGCAAGCCGGCTGTGTCAATCTGATAATTGAAATTATTAAGGGTATATACGAGCGAAACAGCTTCCCCAGGGCAGTAAGAAGTGTTTCCACCTGAAAAAGCAATAGAGCCCTGCTCACAAATAGTCAAATATAAGGCTTCGCCATACAAGGGTGTAGGATTTGTGCAACTGCTTGCACAGTAATCGGTATGAGATCCGGTTCCGCAGCTAGGCGCTCCATTGGCGGTAAAACTCGTTCCAGTAGAACTTCCTGAGTTTGAACAGGATTGTATTTCACAATAAAACTTATAGTACCCGGGCTTATCAAACACCATTTCCAGCATCACAGGCCGGTTGCGTGCTACACAATAATTGTCAAAAATACCAAGAGTAAATGCATTATAGGAGGTAAATAACGGTTTTACACTTAGGTATCCGGTACCATTTGTGATCGATTGGGTGAGGTAATTGGAACTGTAACTTCTGACCGTATATTCAATGCTTCCGAAATCTGCCACATTAGTAACGGGTGTGAGTGTGTCATTTTTAAAGATGGAATAATAAATAGAGCAAAGCTGATCAATAAGGCCGTTGGAATATACACGGGCTGTATCGAGAATCGTGCTGTGTGTATAATAATGAGCCGCCAACGGGGTGTATTGAACAGTTGGAATCTGCGCAAATCCTTTCATTGTATACCCGAATAACAGCACAAATACCAGAACCGAGGAAAGTTTTATTTTTCGCATCATACAAAAGTTTGTTAGTTCATTCATGAAATATCAGGGAGAATGCAATTTTGCATTACTCCCTGATAGAGGGAAAAATTTATTGTTTTGTTATAAGAGTTGTTTCGAGGATATTTCCTTCGGTTACAACTTTCAGGAAATAAATGCCTGAAGCCATTTCTGAAAGATCAATCATAGCCCGCGTATCAGTGATAACTGTTGAACTCATTAGTTGGCCAAATACATCATACAGGTCAATCCGGCATTCCGACTGAATATCAGTTGTCAATTCAACATTAATAAATCTATCGGTTGGATTGGGATAAACAGAAAATTTATCGTTGATCAATTCCTCAAATCCTGCCGTGATGGTGAGGTGTAATGTAACAATGCTGTCGCAGCCGGTTATTGTTGAGGTCAATGTTTGAGTGTAATCACCGGAGACATTGTAAGAGAATGTGTTCCAGGTATAGGTTGCGCTATCTGTTATTTCTGTAAATTCACTATAGAGCGTTGGATTTACGGTGAGATCGATCACAACGACACTGTCGCATCCGTTAGAGGCAGTGAAAGTATTTGTGTAAATACCTGTGGTGTCATATGTGAAAGCCATAATAGTGATGCTGTCGCCTTCACATATAACTTCAGTAATGGTGTCTCTGAAGCTTTCTTTCACCGAAATTGCCTGCACCAGGCTAGCGGTGGGGCATGATGCCGGATTTTCGCTTGAAGAAGTAGTCAGGGTAATTGAATACGCCGGATTCAGAGGATCATATTCCGGAACAGTTCCATGTAGTGAAATGGCATGATGGTTCATATCTGTCGAATACGTCAGCCATGATGGGAATGATGATGTATTTAATCCATCGTCAAATTCGCCAACGTTGTAAACAAGATTGATCTGAGTGCCTTCGCAGTAGCTGTCAGAGCCGTTTGAATAAGTAATCTTTGATTTTCCACAAACCGTGAAGCCAATGGCTTGAGAAAACAACAATTCAGGCCCAATGCAGTTTTCTGCAACGGAATCATAGTGGGTAAGGTTGTCGCAGCTGGCTGCTATAAAGGATGTTCCGATAGCAGTTCCCTCATTGGAACATGATACGAGTTCGCTGTTGAAATTGTATTCACCGGGCTTTTCAAAGGTAAGGAAAAGGTCCACCGGACGATTACGGTTTACACAGGAATTATCGAATATGCCAAGTGTAAATGCACGAAGGGTATCGGTGCCAGGTTTCATTGTGATAAAACCGCTTCCTGTTTCAATCTGTGTGGTGTCATACAGTGCTCCCGTAACACGTACTTTGTAATCAATATGTCCGTAATCGCTTATCTGACTGATCGGGTCCGAATTTCTGTAAATGTTATACCTGATAGCTGACAGCTCATCCACATATCCATGAGAATATATCTTTGCTGTAGTATTTAAACTATCCCCCACATAATAAATGGTATCAAGAGCAGTATAGGTTATTTCAGGCCCTTCCGTTACCTGAATAACAAGATTTGAGGATGCCGTCGGGCAGGTGGACGGATTTTCAGATGAAGTTGTCGTTAAGGTTATATTATAGGATGTATTGAGCGGGTCATAAGCAGGAGCAGTTCCAGTGATGGTAATCGTATTATTCGCGGTGTCAACGCTGGAATTGAGCCAGACAGGCAGAGAGGTGCTATTTACCCCGTCATCAAAATCACCTACATTGTAAATAACTTCAATAGGCTGGCCGGGAAAATAATTAAGATCTCCGGCGACAAAATCAATTTCAGCATCGCCACAAATCGTGGTTTCAACCATTTCTTCGGTGAGAATGACGGGATTCTGGCATTCCTCGGCAACAGAATCGGTGTGAACAGTACCACCGCAATTCTGATCAGTGAACGTGCTTCCGGCGCTGATTCCGGCATTGCTGCACGAAACTATTTCAGCAACGAAACGATAGTTTCCGGGCACGGTGAAATTCATATCAATGTCAATCGGACGATTGCGGTTAATGCAATAGTTGTCGAAAATACCAAGGGTGAATGCCTGCAAGGTGTCGTTGAGGGCAAATATTTCAAGGAATCCCTGGCCGGCTTTAACCGGTGTAA
>Ga0116171_10000064_pt1 | contig 101892 bp, 91 predicted proteins | sample AD_JPNHW2_MetaG_FD_89798 | JGI IMG/M metagenome (GOLD analysis project Ga0116171, IMG submission 89798) | Active sludge microbial communities of municipal wastewater-treating anaerobic digesters from Japan - AD_JPNHW2_MetaG | ecosystem: Engineered > Bioreactor > Anaerobic > Digestate | place...
ATTGAAAAGTGCACAAAGCGAGCGTAGCCGAGCGGCAAGCGAGGCAGCGAGCGGCGTGCCAAAATGTCACAACGTACGGAACGAGCGTATCACCTGGCCTAATTGGATAGGCCAGTGTGCAGTTTTTCGGCGAGCGAGTGCGAAACCACAATACATTTTCGCCGAAGTAATACAATGGCATGCAGATCGGTCTCAAAAACCGATGCGGGCAACCTCGTAAAGGTTGCCGCCACACATATTGGCAGACCACGCCAATACAAATAGCTTTTTTTGCTGGAGTGATGGAATGGCATACATGTCGGTCTCAAAAACCGATGGGTTCACGCCCGTGAGGGTTCAACTCCCTCCTCCAGCACTAGATTTCCACGCGGATCAGCCCATGTTTTGATGGTTGGCAACTTCCTTCTTCGACACTGAATTTTCCCTCAGCTCATTTTCAGAAAACCGATCCCGCGCTTACGGAATCCCGAAGGGATACCGTACGTTATATGCGCGAATTTACTCCGGAAGTTCCGGATAATTTTCCCGCTTCTCTTGTTATTTCTTCACTAGCAAATCTCTTCTTAAGAATACACCCGTGTCCGGAACAAACCATATGTTAAAACTGTCGGAGGGGACACCCTGACATTTTTTTAGAAACCGCGGCCATACGTGCAGGCATTACTGTATTATTATTCTTTCAAGCGGCATTTCGCCACAACAGGGATATTTGCCACGATAAAGAACGGAGGGAAAATGCGAGATCAACACTATGTATCGTATTCAGAGTGGGCGGTTATTTCCAAAGAATTAGGTGATACTCCTCAAAGAAAGGAATTCCGGGAAAAAATCGACTGGCTGTCCAGGCTGTTAAAAGAAAGGAACACCCTTTCAAAATCAACGCGCCAATAATCAAAATATCCGCGCGCGCCGGCAGACAGGCAAAACAGTGTGCAGGTGTTTTGAGAACAAAAGAGGAACCGCTCAATACAAAGGATACATTTACTCGCGGGTTTTTATGACGGACCTACTGCGGCAGGGACTCCTCACTTAAACTCCAACGCTTTATGGATAGCCTGAATAATATCCGTAGTCTGCGCCGGTTTAACCAGGTATCCGACAACACCAAGTTTATATGCCCTTAATTTATCCGTATCTTTTTCCAGGGCCGATAAAATAACAACCGGGATTCTGCTGCTGACTTCGTCACTATTAAGCATTTCTAAAACTTCCATCCCTCCAATATGCGGCATAATCAGATCAAGAAGGATCATATGCGGCACAAAGGAACGCACCGCAGCAATTGTCTGGCGGGAATCGCTCACCGTCTGAACAATGAATTCGCCCGTTGCTTCAAGATTGATTTTTGCGAGCTCGCAAAAAGTTTTTTCATCATCAACAATGAGAACCTTCTTTTTTTCCATTTTCGATTTTCCTCGTTGTCAGTTTGATACCGTTATTCTTTAGCGCTATCCCGAATACGTAACACTTTCTCGATTTCACGTTCCAGCTCTTCTGCGGTAACCGGCTTTTCTATATACCCCTCATCATAAAGGCTGGTTGACTTGGCTTTTGCCTCATCAGTCATAACTGCCGTAAGCATGACAACCGGGATAGAAATCGTATTATAATCCTTCTTTAAGAGTTCCAAAACTTTAAACCCGTCCATTTCGGGCATCAAGATATCCAATAAAATAACGTCGGGAACATACCGTTTGGCTGCCGCCAAAGCATGAGGGCTCTTGTTCTCAATATAAACCTCGAATCTGCCGCCTTTTTCAAGATTCAGCTTTACCATCTGCGTAAAATCTTTTTCATCATCAATAATCAGAATTTTTTTCTTTGACATGTGGATCCCTCCTTTACGAGCATCTTATACTAATTGTCTTTTTTCAAGAAATACCGGCAGCATAATAACAATTTTTGCTCCCTTGCCAGGCGCACTCTCCATCGTCATCAACCCTCCGTGACTATCGATAATCGAGCGGCAGATACTTAACCCAAGGCCTACTCCCTGTCCCGGCGGCTTAGTCGTAAAAAACGGATCGAAAATTTTATTGATCAGTTCCGGTTGTACTCCGGAACCGGTATCTTCTATCTCAACAACAAGAGCACTGTCCCCCGGGTGCAAAAAGTCGGTTGCTCTGCGGCCCATGCCTTCCTGGAGCTGAATAAAGGTCTTATTAAACGTCCGCACCGTTAGTATACCACCTTTTGGCATTGCCTGAAAGGCATTTAAAATAACGTTGACAAAAACCTGTTCCAACTGATGTTTATCAGCGCGTACAACGCGCTGGCTTTCCTGATAATCCCGGATAATCTTGATATTCTTCAGAACCAGTTGTTTTTGCACTAACATCAACGAGGTTTCCAGGACCTCCTGGATTTCCTGGGGCTTAAATTCAATCGGGGAGCTGCGAGTAAAATCAAGGAGCCCATGGATAATACGATTTGCCCGTTCCACAGCTTCTTTAATCATCATCAGAACTTCCCCCGATGTCCCCCGATTAGTGCCAGGCTCTTTTTCCAGAAACCCAACTCCCTGAATAATAATCCCCAAAGGATTCTTTACTTCATGCGCAATACCGCTGGCAAGGGTTCCCACAACCTGCATCTTCTCGGCATGAATAAGCTGCGACTGCGTTTCTCGCAACCGCTGATAGGCATTCTTAAGCTCAAATTCCGCCCGTTTACGCTGAATAACACCGGAAAGAGTGGTTGCAATGGCATTCATAAAAGCATCGGTCGCTGTTGTCCGCTGGGCTCCTTCAGAAACATACACGTTCAAAACGCCGATCAGCCGTTGACCCGCAATAATAGGCGCGCAGTAATGGCCATGTCCGGGCATCCCGTCATAAACAGCCTCGTGCTTCGTATCAACACAACTGGTAAATTCCAGTTTTTCTTCCAATGCCGCGCACCCGCAATAGCAGAACCCTTTGCGTATCCGGGAACATAGGTGCTGACGCTGCTCAGATAATCCCACCTGGGCTTTCATAACCAGCGTATCAGGATCATCTTCAATAAGAAAAATCACTCCTTTTTTCTCCTGCGCGATCCAATCAGCCTCGAGTATCAAATGTAATGCCTGGGAAAGGATTTCTTCAAGAGAAGCGTCTTCTAGGGAAAGCCGTAACAACGCGTTCACCGTATTTTGAACAGCATAACTCCGTGTCACATCCTGTTCGGCTTTCTTACGATCGGTAATATCACGGATAACTCCAACCAACAGCTTCTTGCCGGAGGTTGGATCTCTATGAAGCGCTTTCTTGGTAAGAATAATGTGCGTCTGGCCTTCCTTATCAGTAATATTCTCTTCATTCTCATTGGTAACTCCTGTCACCATAACAAAGTTGTCGTTCTCCCAAAACACGGCAACCTGCTCCAGGGGAAAGAAATCGGCATCGGTCCTGCCAATGATCTCTTCCCGGGGTTTTCCAATAAGCGTACATTCGGCGTCATTGACAATCATCAACCGATGCGCCTCATCTTTAACAAAAATCGGATCTCCAATCGTATTAATAATGCTCCCGAGGAATTCTTTTGATTTACGCAACTCTTCCTGCGCCGCCTTGATATCGCTCACATCAATAATAACGCCGACAAGACCGGCAACCATGCCATACCGGTTGTTAAACGTCGCCTTGTTAAAATAAACATGTCTGCGCGCGCCATCGGAATCAAGGACATCCTCTTCATTAACCTGCAACCCGGGATTATCAAAAAGTTGCGTATCAAGATCGGTATGCGTCCGTGCTAAATTTTCCGGCATAATATCAAACACGGTCTTGCCGATGATCTCAGCGCAGGATTTCCCTAAGAAACGCCCGTATGCCTCATTGCAACCAAGATACACGCCATGCAGATCTTTGTAAAAAATCGGGTTCGGGATGGTATCCATGAGACGCTGTAAAAAAAGATACTGTTCTTGTATATGTTCCCGTGCGTTCTTAAGCTCGGTGATATCATTCCCGACACAGAGAATCTCTGAAACATGCCCTTCTTTATCAAACAAAACCCTGTTGGTCCAGGCAACAGTTACCCGTGTACCATCTTTACGGATATTCTCATTTTCATTCGCAGCATAGCGTTCCGGATTCTTACCGATATCCTCGATCATCCCTCTTAAATTTCTTCCTCCCGTATCCGTTTCCGGGACAATCGTACCGACAACATTCTGCCCGATTATCTCTTCGGCACGAAATCCGAAAAATCTCTGCGCAAACTCATTTAAAAAGATAACAACGCCGTTGGTATCCATACGCAAGATAATACTATTGGCTCCTTCAACAAGCTCGCGGTAATTTAATTCACTCTTGCGTAAAGAAATAATCATTCCCCGGCGTTCTTCTTCGATCCCAATAGCCGCGGAAAGAATACCCATTGTTTTTATATCGAACTCGCCGGGAGACACATCCCTGGTAAAAAGAGCGCACAGAGAACCAACCGCCTTGCCCCGGTCTTTAACAACATGCCCCATGTATGTTTTTAAGTGATACCGGGCTATTGCCGGATCCGTCGCGGCGTATTCGGTTTCAGGTAAATTCCGCAACAAACGGATCTCTTCACCGGAATGAGCGATAACATCGGAACAGATGTGGCCCTTGGCATCAGAAACCGCACTAAAATCGTCCGGAACATTCCATTGCCCCATTGCATATAACTTCCCGTTCTCCAAACGATTATAGAGCACCATATCGGCTTCCAGGACATCGCCGCAGAGAATGGTCAGCCGTTCGATGTTCTCAAGAGGATCGGGAACAAAACGCAGGAAACATTCGTTAATCTTTTTTAAACGTTCCTCAAACCGCTTACGCTCGGTTAAATCCAAAACAACCCATAACAAACCATACGGCTGCCCCTGGGCATCAACTAAGGTATAAACGGAACATGACGCGGGGAATCTTCCTTTTCCGTTGCGTTCTAGAAGAACCTCCCGGGAAATAACGCTTTGTTTCTCGCGGAATTCCTGTTCATCCAAGAATTCGTTAGGAAATTGCAAAACAGACACCGGACTGCCGATAACCTCCTGCCGGGTATATCCGAAAATTACCTGTGCGCCGGCGCTGAACTCAAGTATCCGTGAATGCGCGCCGACATAATCAGTGACAATAAAAGCGACGTCCTTTGCCGATTCAAAAACCGTCCAGAGCCTGCCTTCACTCTTGCGCAAAGCATCTTCCGTTTCCCGGCGCTCTAATGTTTCCATGGACAAAGCAATATAATCAGCAAGGGAGGCGGCAAAATTCTGCTCCTCTTCAAGCCAGAATCGTTTTTCTCCCACATGTCCAATACTCACCACACCGACAACTTTTCCATGAAGGCGTATAGGAACATCCAGCAACGAAGTAATCCCCCGCGGCTGCAAATACACATCGTGTAACTGGCTGGTACGGCTGTCTAAAAAGCTGTCATGGGCCGCGATAACCCGGTTCTCTTCAAAAGCCTTAAAATACAGCGGGAATTCTGCGACTGAAAGCCGCTCACCCGAAACATGGCGATTATTCGATACCTCAAAAACATCATCGTACATAAGCGTTTGGTGAGCATTGTCAAAGAACCCTACGCTGGCGCGTTGAGCATGCAACGTCTTTGCGGCAACTTCAATAACCCGTTCAATAACCTTGGCTAGATCTGTCCCGCTCTCCTTAGCCAACGCCAACAATGCGCCCTGATGACGGATAATCTGTTCAGAGCGGGATGTTTTTTCCTGTTCAAGACGCCTGCGTTCGGTAACATCTTCTCCCGAAGAAAGCACGCCGACAATTAAACCGGCGTCATTGTACAAAGAAATGTTATGCAAGGAAAGAATCTTATACTCTCCGTGCGCATTGATAATTTCAACATCAAAATATTCATTGTCTTTAAAATTACCGGAGATAAATTGCCGGAATTGCCCTTGTATCTGCTCCCGATACTCCGCCGGTACATATAAATCAAACCAATTCTTGCCAACGATCTCCTCTTCCTTGTGGCCGAAAATTTCACACCCTTTTTTATTGACGAGCGTAACCGCCCCTTGGCAATCAAGCACGATAATAACATTTCCCGAAATATCAAGATAACGCTGGGTTCTGTCCCGTTGTTTACGCAGTGCGCTCTCTACTAATTTACGTTCGGTAATATCGGTATTTGCCCCCAGATATCCCGTAATAACCCCCTGGGTATCCCGAAGCGCAACAGCTTTGCTATACACCCACACAAGCTTACCGCCGGGTACACTTAAACGATATTCCCTGTTCCAAACGCCTTGACCGGAAATAAAATCATTCCAGGCAGTGATACTACTGGCGCGATCATCGGAGAATAAGGCCCGCGTCCAGCCATCACCCAAAACATCCTGGAATGCCATCCCCGCCATATCGAGCCAGGCCTGATTCACATATATATATTTTCCTTTTTGATCCGTAAAAAAAACGCCTGATGGAGACATCGCGGTAAGCGTACGAAAACGCTCTTCGCTTTCACGCATGAGGCGCTCAGAGTTTTTGCGTTCAAAGGCATATTGCAGGGAACGGATTAAAAGTGGCGCGGTAAGCTGCTGTTTTAAAAGATGATCCTGGGCGCCCAACTGAACAGCCTGAACGCCCACCATCTCGTCAACAAGCGTGGTAACAATAATAACGGGGATTTCCTGATTTTTCTCATGAACTTTTTTAAGTGTTGTAAGCCCCTGGCTGTCCTCCAAACCAAGATCGAGCAGTGCAATATCAAAATGCTCCTGGCTCAAGCGTTCTAAACCGACTTGCAAGGAAGCAGCCCAGACAACATCAAATGCTAATGCTGGTGAATTTGCAAGCATTTCCTGGATGAGCCGGGCCTCTCCGGAATTATCTTCGATAAGAAGAACGCGCATTGTTCCCTTTTCCATCATCACGTTGTCGCTGTCTCCTTTGGTTGCACAGGGATACTAAAGAAGAATGTTGACCCTTTATCCGGCAGGGATTCAACCCAGATACGGCCGGCATGGCGTTCAATAATACGCTTGGTAATAGCAAGCCCGATACCGACTCCGGCATAACTATTCCCGTGTAATCTCTGGAAAAACCCAAAAATGCGCTCTTGAAATTCTACCGCCAAGCCGATACCATTATCCTGCACGCTAAAAACGTACTCAGTATCTTTTTCGGCGCACGCAACATGTATTACCAGCGGTTGCGCACCCTTGAATTTAATAGCATTACTGATAAGATTCTGAAAAACACGCGTCAGCTGAGTTGCATCTCCCCACACCAGAGGCAAGGGATCATGGGTAATAACCGCATGCGCATCCTGGATCATAAAACGCAAATTTTCTAACGCACTCAGTAAAGCGGCCTCGGTATCAATATGCATAAATTTCTCGCCCCTGGTATGTATCCGGGAATATTCCAGAAGCCCGTTGATCATCTCCTGCATACGCGTCCCCCCGGCAACCGCAAAATCGATGAACTCATCGGCATCCGTGTCGAACTTTCCCTTATACCGCTGGCTTAATAAACGCATGTAACTAACAACCATATGCAACGGCTCCTGTAAATCATGGGAAAGAGAATAGGCGAATTGCTGTAATTCGGTATTCGAACGCACAATCTCTTCTTGCATTTCTTTATGTTCCCTGGTCATATGCGCTTCACGCAAAGCCCGCTGCACGGCAGGTATCAAACGAATAAGGTTCCCCTTAAGAAGATAATCATTAGCCCCGGCTTTAATCGTCTCAACCGCAACATCTTCGCCTACCGTTCCCGAAGTAATAATAACCGGCATCGCAGGATCTTTCTCTTTTGCCAGAAGGATCGCTTCAAGCCCGCTAAAACGGGGCATTTTATAGTCGGCGATAATCAAATCCCAGCATTTCCGGGAAAGGGCATTCTCCATTGCCTCGGCAGTTTCAACGCGATCACAGGAGAGAACAAAACCCCCTTTGGAGAGTTCGCGAATGATTAACGCGGCGTCATTTTCAGAATCTTCAACCATTAAAACATTCAACGGTATAGCCATAGTTACTCCTTCTTGCATTGCGGGGGTGACTCATTTAACAACAACCAATACAAGCCAAGCGTTTGCACTGCCTTGGCAAAATCCTCAAATGCTACCGGCTTACGGACAAAACTATTAGCGCCATTGGTATAGCCGTTAACAACATCCTGCTCTTCTTTGGACGAAGTAAGGATCACCACAGGCAGTAATTTTGTATGCTCGCAGGCGCGTATAACTCTTAAAACTTCAACCCCATTGCGTTTAGGCAGTTTTAAATCAAGTAGAACTAACATCGGTATTTCATACTGGTCACGCCCGGCATACTGCCCCTGGCATGTTATGTAATCAACTGCCTGAGCGCCATCAGTCAAATGGACTATTTCATTCTGGATATTATTTTTCAGAAACGACCGCTCAATAAGTGTCGCATCATCCAAGCTATCTTCAATAAGGAGAATATAATTTTTCTTAACCACAGGTAGCTCCTTTCTTACGGCAACCTGAAATACACTGTCGCCCCTCTCCCGGGTACACCTTCAGCCCAAACCGTGCCTTGATGCCGGTTCATGATTCTCCGCACTAATGCCAAACCAATACCACTGCCGGGGAACTCCTTTTCGGAGTGAAGACGCGAAAACGCGGTAAAGAGTTTATCGGCATAATTCATATCAAAACCAGCACCGTTATCACGCACAAAAAAAACTCGATTACCGTCAATAGTTGTCTGATCAAGCCAGATATGCGCATGATCGATTTTACTGGTGAATTTCCAGGCATTCCTCAAAAGATTGTCCAATAGTACCCGCATCAGATGCTCGTCAGCATGAACGATTAAATTCTGTCCGATATTTATATCAATATTTCTATCAGGTTCAACAACATGCAGCTCTTCAATAATCTGCTTTGCCAGAATCGCCAGATCAATTTCCTGGAGATGCATAACAGCCCGGCCGACCCGCGATAAATCAAGAAGATCATCGATAAGCCCTGCCATCCGCTGCGTTGCATTCCGGATACGCAAAAGATAGTCTTTACCCTGGGCATCCAGCTTATCCTTATAATCCTCCAGCACAGCCTGGCTAAAACCATCCATACTGCGCAACGGAGCGCGCAAATCATGCGAAACCGAATAACTAAATGCTTCCAACTCCTTATTTGCTTCTGCCAGCTGTGTGGTACGCTGCTCAACACGCGCCTCAAGCTCCTGATTCAACTTCATGATCTCTTCTTCCGCTTTGATACGTTCGCTGATATCAAGGATAATCGCCATAAAAACTGTTCCCGAAAGCGTCGAACCTAAATGCAGATGCACTTCAACGGGATAAATACTCCCATCTTTGCGCCGTTGTACAGACCTAAACTCCACCCCTTCTTGCTGGTGTTTTATAAGCGGATCTACCATAGCATGATACGATTCCATAGTAAATTCCGGTTTGACGTCAATAACAGTCATTTCTTTCATTTCCTCGAGTGTATAGCCGAGATTTTTCAAAGCGCCGAGATTGACGAATTGAAATTTCAGCGTCCGGGGATCAAAAAAATAGATCTCGTTCAAACTGGACTCAACAACTTTTGAAAGATTGGTACGTGATTCTTCAAGCCTCTTGCGTTCCGTAATATCGGTAAAAAAAGCAAATGCCCCGTTAAACTCGCTATTCAAACCATAAAGTGGAGTCGATGATACAATCGTCCATACCTCGTGCCCATCTTTATGCCGCAAACGCCGTTCATAATGCTCCGAGAAACCGTCCCTTCGATTCTGTAAGCGTTTTTCATGGTCATCACGATCTTCCGGAAAAATGAATTCATATGTCGGATGCCCCACCATCTCGTGCGCAGTATAGCCGGTCAATTTTTCCATGTGCAGATTAACGAATGTCGTAACAAAGTCCTTATCCATCTGCCAAATGGCTTCGTTGGCCGTTTCAATAAGACGGCGGTATTTCTCTTCTGACTGCCGCAACTCTTTTGTCCGCTCGTTCACCAGATTCTCAAGTCCGATTCTGTATTCTTGAAGCTCCTTCTCCATACGCTTGCGCTCGCTAATATCCCGAACAAAACCCCACATCCCCACCCCTTTGCCATATTCATCCCTGATCAACCAGCTCTTGGCACTAATAGGTACGATGATCCCATCTTTACGGATATATTCCTTCTCGTACTCATCACTATATCCCCGGCCAATGGTTTGTTCCTGAATAATCTTACGGGTAGACTCCTTCCAGGCATCCGCAGTCAGATCCATAAACGTCATCTGAAGCAACTCAGCCTTCGTATAGCCAACGATCTCTGCAAATGAGGCATTGACCTCCTGGATCTTCCAATCCATTGAAACGCGGATAACGCCATCGCGCATTGAATCAAAGAGCCCCTGATACCTGCGCTCTGATTCCTTTGCCACATCATCAATTGCCTTGCGCAGAACAATATTGCTGACGGTGGAATACACAACCCAGGATGCCAAAACAAAAAATGCCAGATAGATAAGCAACAATAACATAAGCTGTCTATCGCGTTCCTTAAACGCTGATCGTTCGGGTTCTTCCATAACCACGCTAAAATCATATTGCGGAACCGGATAAAATGCGCACAGAATCCTCTGAGACTCTCCCGGCTCCTGAAAAACCATAACCCCATGCTTGCGTTCTAAAAGCTGCCCCAGAATGCCGGTATTCGGATATTTTCTGATCAACCCCTGAGCATCATACTTTTGATGAAAAACAAGATTACCGTTTTTATCAAGAATAATAATAGTGGCGTTATTACTGAGCCGGCTTATATCCTGCGCCCAGGTTCCCAGGACCTCCACACGGATATGAAGATTCAGAATACCCGCAATTTCCGAAGGAACAACGGCACGGTCTGACGTGCTTTGCTCTTCCAAAACCCGGTGCCGAATAGGAACGACAACACCGATAATATTAAGCTCCGGTTTCGTTATACTATGATAAACTTCGGAAACATAGGGAGACCACGAATGAGATACCCCCTTATACCAATCACGAAAAGAAAAATCCCGGCCAACGGGAGATGTCCCTGAAGGAATACCTGTTTTTAAAATACTCTTTGTATCATACAGGGTCAAGGCCTGCACAAACGGGAATTCCGCGGGGATAGTCCGCAAAGCATTGCTTGCGTCATCCCATCTGCCTTGAGAAACAGCGTCAACCACGCTCGGACGGCTTGCCAACGAAGAAGCAAGACCAACTACCTTATCTAAACGCTCTTTAATGATATCCGCCGAAAGTTGCGTAATATCGTGACGTTCTGCAATAATAGCGTCGGTAAGCACCCGGTTCGTATACAAGTAGGAAATTACTGCAAATATGAAAAGGGGAATAACGAGAAGGACAGAAAGGATAGCCCGTAAGCGGACCGGTTTACTGGTAAGATTGGAAAGTTTCTTTTCAAGCGCGGGAAAAATAGTTTTAAACAACCAGGAATCCTCCTGTAAAAAAAGATACCTCTTAGTGTAGTATAGCGCCTTACCTAAATCAACTATTTAGTTCACGGCTCATAGCTGATAGCTCATAGGTGTTACGTCAGAAAGGGATGCTTCGTAACAAAAAACTACGGGTTTTAAAATCACCTGTCTGCTGTAGGCACGACTAAAAAGGGATACGATCAATGAACAATGCCCCACGAACTATTTTAGTATATAAGGTAAGTAATTGTGTTATTGTACTAAGAAATTAAACAATGGTAAAGCTCTTACTTCCACTTTTTATTGATTTCTTTCTACTTTAGAGAGGATTTTTAGCTATTTCCGGACTATCTTCTTAAGCAGATCTTTTTTTACCAAATACGGAAGAAGCGCTTTATGAATACGTTCCGCGATAAGGTCGTAACCAGCGGCATTCGGATGAACAAAATCGCTTTTTAAACGGGGATTCGTAATAATACCGGCAAAAACATCCGGGATAAAAACAGCTCCGGTTTGAGAAGCAAGGCGGGCATACGCCGGCTGATATTCTTTCATCAAAAGACCGGCGCTGACATCAACCAAGAAAGCCATTGCGCCGCCTTCCTGCGATTTTCGAATAAGTTGGCGCACATTTGCGATCGTCGTATCAATGGGCACATGCGTCATAAAATCATTGGCGCCGAATTCAATAACAACAATGTAAGGGTCATACGACAGAACATCCGATTGCATGCGGACTTTGGCAAGTTCCGAGGTATTGCTATTGATGCCGGCGTTAATAACCGGCATATTTATTTTTTGCGAAAGGATCCGCGGATAATCACTGCCGCGCTCAACGCCATAGCCATACGTCAGGCTATCCCCGAAGCAAACAACCGATGTGCCTTTTGAATCACGATTGATAACCTCTTTTTGAGCACAGCCGCTTGCTACATAAAGTGTTGCCAAAGCAAAAAAAAGCATGCCTGTAATCGGCATGCCCCAGTTCTGTATAAATGACTTACGATTTTCCTGTTTCATGACGCAACCTCAATTGCCCGCAGGCGGCTTCAATATCCTCGCCGCGCGAAGCCCTTACCGTAACATGAATACCTGCCTGAAGAAGGACTTCTTTAAACGCATGAATTTCTTCATGCGCAGGCGGTTTCAAGCCCAACTCGGGGATATAGTTTGCGGGGATAAGATTCACCTTGGCAAGCCGTACACCCTGTAATAGTATACCCAATTTTTGAGCAGTTTGCAAATCAGCATTAAGACCTTGCAAGAGTATATATTCAAAGGTGATTTGGCGATTAGTCCGTTCAACATACTCTTTGCATGTTTCAATTAAATCTTTCAGCGGGTATTTATGATTAACCGGCATAAGTTTCTCCCGCGTCAACTCATCCGCAGCATGCAAAGAAATGGAAAGCTCAACCTGTATCCCCTCTTCCGACAACCGCTTAATACCAGGGATAATTCCACACGTGGAAATCGTGATGCGCCGGGCACCGATATGAAAACCGGACTCATCGTTTAAAATTCTCACAGCTTGCAAAACAGTATCGTAATTATCAAGCGGCTCTCCTGTCCCCATAAAAACCACATGGGTCAAATTCCGCTTTTGCACATTAAGACGATTTTTAAGAAGCAGCACTTCATCGATAATTTCTGCGACAGTTAAATCACGCTGAAATCCCTTCAGACCGCTGGCGCAAAAGCGGCAGGCGAATTTACACCCAACCTGCGAAGAAATACAGATTGTCACCCGCGCAGCGGTAGGAATAATGACCGCCTCTACAACATTCCCATCGGAAAGCTCCAGGAGCAATTTCTCCGTTCCGTCTTTTGAAGTAACAACTTCTTGTATGGAAAGGCTGGTAATCCGGAATTCAGCGAGTAATTTTTCACGAAGGTGGCGCGGCAGATTGCTCATTTTCGAAAAGTCAACAATACCTTTTTGAAAGATCCATTGAAAAATCTCCCCGGCGTAAAAACGCTTTAATCCCCAACCCAAAACAATCGCTTCCAGCTGTGACTGTGAAAGTTCTTTTATATCCCGCATACTGCCGCCCTCTACCTATTCTACGAACGCAGTGAAACAGGCTCGTTGTTATTCTTTAAGGCTCTGTCCTTCGGTTAACGGCTTGATGCCGATAACGCTGTAAAATAAATCCCGTTTCCTCATCGGTTCCGCTGCACGCCGAACCTCGTGTATCCGGGGCGCCATAATCGCAATAACGGCAAAACGCATAATACTGGCAAGCAAAAAAAGCGAAAGCAGGCGGTATCCAAAGAGGATCGGCATACGCGTAGCAAGCAGTCCGCCGCACAAAGCGCCCAGGAATATTCCTAACCCGACCAATACGTTGAAATAAGCGATGCACCGCACCCGCTTTTGCGGGGTTACCGCATCATAAATGAAATTAGTTGCGCAGATATTAAACCCCGCCCACGAAAATCCGGCGGCAATCTGGGCAAAAATAAGATATGCCGGATGCCGATTGATGATCCAAAAGAGCGGGTTAAAAGCAATAAGCAGGGAACAAACCTTGAGAACTTTGATGTTACCGGTTCTGTCGGCAAGCATCCCCCAGCGGTCAATGGCAATTATCTGGGCCGCTGTCACGGTGATCGTTAAAAGGGTATAGGTCAAATAATTAAACTGCAAATCCTTGAGCATGAAAACGGGAAAGAACGGAGCGGCAATCTGCACACAAAAATTAAAACTGGCGGCAAAAAAAACAAACTTGCCGAAATTTGTTTGACGCATACGCTTAATAAAATCCCAAATACTGAAATAATCTTCCCGCGCCGGCGCAAAACGAGGCTCGTACATCCGCGTAAGGAACCCCCATGAAATAAGACGACAGATGAAAGCCAAGATGAGAATTGTCAGAAAAGCAACGAAGATATTATGCGTCAAACGGAACAAAATAAATCCGGAAACAAACGACGCCGCGACGGTAACAATACCGGTAATTTTATTGCGCCAGCCAAAATATGCTCCCCGTTTCCGCGCCGGGATATACTCCGCCATTAACCCCGCCCAGGGGGGATTCGCCAAACCGCCGAACGCGGTAAAGAGTGTCGCAAAAATAATGAGGGCAATAACGGGATTTGCTTTGAACAAATACGGAATAGCCATGATCGGTATCAGCATCAGCGCCTGCATGAACACAAAGAGATTTATCGTGGTCGTGCGACTTTTGAAACGCTCGGTCAAATCAGGGGCTTTGGATTGAGTCAGCGTTGCGACTAAACTGGGAGCCGCAGCAAGAATGCCGATATCGCCGGGAGTCGCCTTCAAGGCAAGCGCATACGGAGTCAAATAATCAGAAACAAGCCCGGTCATGCAGGCGTAAAAAACTCCGTCCCAGAAAGAAACCCGCAAGCTCTGTTTAACTCTGCCTTCTTTCACGTGACTTCGCAATTCTTATTATACCCTCACGATGGTGCACGAGGTAAAGTCACACCGTCATACGCCACAAAGAAGCACAAATAGCAGATGTTCATAGTTGCTTGTGTTGGTATGACTTTATGACGTTACGACCAATTCTCTTCTTGTATCAGAACTCTAGAGCCCTTTCCGCCGCAACAGTTCTTTATCGATCTTACCGGTGCGGTTTTTAGGGAGTTCTGTGACAAATTCAAAATAGTGAGGAACTTTAAAATGCGCCAAGTGTTGCCGGCAGAACTGCCGCAGGTCTTCACCGTCCGTATTTTCCTGAGGTTTCACAACAATAAACGCTTTCGGGATCTCTCCCCGCAGGGTATCCGGCACACCGATGACTGCGACTTCCGCGATTGCCGGATGTTTATGGATTGCAGCCTCAACTTCCGGCTCGAAAACAATTTCACCCGAAACCTTAATCATCTCTTTTTTCCGGCCGACAATATATAAGAGCCCTTCGGCATCCAATCTTCCCAAATCACCGGTGTGGAACCAGCCGTTTTTAATCGTCTCGGCGGTAAGTTCCGGATCCTTAAAATATCCTTGGGTAACGACCCAGCTTTTTACCACCACCTCTCCGACACTGCCTGCCGGAAGCGGTTTATCGGCATCGTCAAAAATCTTAACATCAATCCAGGGCGCGGGCCTGCCAACACTCTCGATCTTGTTTGAACCGCGGGGGATAACCGTCGTCGGCGCGTTTGTCTCAGTTAAACCCCAGCCGTTCAATAAATGCGCCTTCGGGCAATACTGCTGGAAGCGGCGCAACGCATCAGGAGAATTGGAAGCACCAAAAGTAACCATCCACCGCAAACTCGACAAACCAATACTTTCAAATTCCTTCAGCTGTAAAAACGCATAGTACATTGAGGGAACAATCCAGAAACAGGTTACTTTATATTGCTGAATATTTTTCAAAAACTCCGCCGGGACAAAACGCTCCATCAAAACAAACGTCATCCCGAAAGCAATACAATTAAGGATATAGATAAGCCCGCCGAGATGCGAAAACGGCAACGCGCACAACGCCACATCCTGGCTTGAAAGATCACCCACAAAAAAACCCATTGATTCAGGAGGCGCTCCCAACTGCCGATAATTAATGATAACCCCCTTGGGTTTCCCTGTTGTGCCGGACGTATAGAAAATGATCGCGCGGTCCCGTTCCGATACAGATGACACACGTAGTGCCGGCGTGCCATGTTCCAGAAGCGATTCAAACAACGGCAGCGATGATTCGTGCGCCTGGCAAACAACGATATCTTTAAGCGCGGGGCTTTGACTTTTAATCGTATCAAATGATACGATCGGCTTTGGCCGGGCGATCAAGAGTACTGCTTCGGAATGGCCCAAACAGGAAATAAGCTCATCGCCGGTTAACATATAATCAAGGGGGACGGCAACCGCGCCCAGGCACCAGACCGCCAAATAGCTATACATATATTCCGGGCAACCGGGAAGATAAATTGCGACCGCATCGCCTTTTTTAACTCCGAGTTTTTCCAAGCTATCGGCAAGTTTGAAAACAGTATCCCTCAATTGGGAAAATGTAACAGGATTCCCCCGGGCAATCACAGCCGGTTTTGAAGGAAACTCTTCCGCGCGTTTCTGCAAAAGTTTAATAACGTCCATTAAACACCTCCGTGCGATAAACCATACCAATAATTGACCAGCGGCTTAGCGCCCTGCGTGCGGTCAAGAAAGATATTCTTTAACCTCGTGTATTCTAAAAATCCTTCCCTCCCCAGCTCTTTTCCAAAACCGCTCTGCTTGCATCCGCCATAGGGCAATTCCGGATAAAACATGCCATAGGTATTAATCCATACGGTGCCGACATTAAGCCGGCTGGCAATTGCAGGTGCGTTCTTCGTATCGAGCGACCAAAGAGCCGCCGCAAGCCCAAAATCGCTATCATTTACCTGCATAACCGCATCATCAACAGAAGAAAATGTACCGATACAAACAACAGGCCCAAAAACTTCTTCATGAAAGATCCCCATTTTATTCGTGACCCCAGCTAAAACCGTCGGCTCAAAATAAAAACCATTATGACGGGGAATTCCTCCGCCGCACAAAACCCGCGCACCTTCCTGCTTTGCTTTATCAACAAAATCTTTGCAGCGCTCCTGTTGCGCTCGAGAAACAAGCGGACCGATCTGCGTTTCATAATCAGCCCCCGGCCCCACCTTTATTCTCTTGGCCTTTGCAACAAATTCGCCGACGAAATCATCATAAATACTTTCATCAACAAAAATGCGCGACATCTGCGTACACATCTGCCCGCCATTCAAAAATGCCGAACAAAGCGCGCCATTGACCGCTAGTTCCAGATCCGCATCTTTACAAACAATTGAAGCTGATTTTCCGCCAAGCTCCAAAATAAGCTTTTTTGCAGAAGCTGCCGAATTTTCAATGATCTTTTTCCCGACTTCATTGCTGCCGGTAAAAGAAATCATATCAACGCGACTATCTTTACAAAGCGTCTCGCTCATCAACGATCCGTCGGCATTTACAATATTAACGACGCCTTTGGGCAAACCTGCCGCATGAAGTATCTTTGCCAATTCCAATACGGTGAGGGGTGTTAGGCTGGAAGGTTTGAGAATAACCGTATTACCTGCTGCCAAAGCAGAAGCAAGTTTCCATGAGGCGATAAGAAGCGGATAATTCCAGGGGACGATAAGCACGACAACACCACGAGGCTCACGCAGGAGTGTCGACTGCGCATTTTCCACATTGAGAATCTCCGGCTTTACATATTCTTCCAGATGATCGGCAAAGTGCCGAAAGGTCCTTGCGGCAGAGGGAATATCCATGAAGGTCGATTCCTTGATCGGCTTACCTGTATTCCGGGTTTCAAGCGCCGCTAGCTCTCCCGCCTTTGCAAGGATACCATCACAAATTTTCTGGATATATATTTTTCTCTCGGAAAGCGGCAGGCGCGGCCATTCGCCGTAATCAAAAGCAAGACGCGCCGCAATAAGCGCCTCTTCAACATCTTCGCGTGAAGCAAGCCCCGCCTGCGCAAAAACTTCGCCCGTCGATGGATCAATCACATCGCGCTTCTGGCTGGTTTCTTTAAATTGGCCGTTAATGTAAGGCGAATAAATACTCATAATGAGATCCTGAACATTGGCAGGGTTGCAACGTCACAAGTACAAAAAGTTCTTACTTGTGACGTGTGACCGTGGAACCCGCATCTATTACTTAATCTTTACCTGCTTAAAAAGTTCAAAGAGCCTGGTAAAGGGCACGTACCAGCGGGAAAGCTTGCCGAGCTCGCCCTTCAAATTCATTTTCCCTTGCGTTACCGCGACAAATGAATCGAGCTTGCCATGAAACACCTGCTCCCACGTTGCAGCAGGCGCTGAAATCACAAACGGCGCGTTATCATCGAAATCAAGCCGGATAATTCTGCCTTTTTCAAAATTGAATTTAAATGCGTCTTGCGCGCCATCCATTTTTATAGCAAGCTGCACCGTCAGATCAAGCTCACGGCCTTTTTGTGCGATGAACGTATCTTTATTAACCAGGTCAACAATCGCCTGAATATGCTCGCGTGAGAACATGTCGTATGCACTCTCGGTTGAAGATACCCCCTCGATACGCTGCGATTGTGCGGCAGCAGAAGCGCCTTGCGAAAAAATATGCGCAAGCGCCGCGGTCTTAACCGCTTCTTCCAGCGCTTCCACTAACTCCAAAGCATCGTCGAATTTATCCGCCATGGCAACAATACCATGGTTCTTCAACACCACCAGCTTATTCGCTTTCAAAGCATCGATCACCTGGTCTGGCTTGGTAACCGTCGGAGTCTCTTGCGTAACGCACGGCACATTACCTAAATAAAATTTCGTTTCAAAAGTCAGCGCCTCCAGCGTATCCCGTACTGCAAAATAGCCGTTGGTCAACGGCGGATGCGCATGAATCACCGCTTTGGCAGGAAAATTCTTATAAATCAGACCATGTAACGGCAATTCAGAACTCGGCTTCTTCCCGTCAGCCGATTCTCCGGAAGAAACATTCACTTTTACAATATCGTCATAATCCAATTCACCTAAACGGGTACCTGTCGCGGTAATTAAAATATGTTCGGCATCTAAACGACAGCTTAAATTCCCCGATTTAGCCACTGCTAAGCCTTGCGCATAGAGGCGCCGGCCGATCTTTATGATCTCTTCTTTCATCTTCCTCTGATGGTCATACATCTAACGCACCTCCAGATAAATATGCTTGGTAATTAAATCATTCGGCGTCACATCAAACGCAGGATAATACCCTTTGCACCCTTTAGGAGCAAGACAAATCCCCTGATATTCGAGTAACTCTGTATCCGGGCGGATCTCGATATGGATATCCTTGCCGGTTTTTAATGACGATGGCGGCGGACAAATAACATAAAAAGGTATGTGGAAATGCTTTGCTAAGAGCGCAATTTGATAGGTGCCGATTTTATTTGCAATATCGCCATTCTGCGTTAAGTGGTCAGCACCAACGATAACTTTCGAAATCTTTCCCTCAGCCATCACCGCTGCCACCATATTATCGGCAATAATTGTCACCGGATACCCCGCCTCATGTAATTCCCAGGCAGTCAAACGCGAGCCTTGCAGATACGGACGTGTTTCCGTGACAAAGAAACTTATCGCCTTGCCATGCTCTTCGGCAAACTCCGCGATCAAAGGCATAAGACCGCTCATATTGCAATGTGTTAAAACAACATCTTTGTCACTTAAGAGATTACTGGCATCCTCGGCTTGTTGAATACGTTTTGCCTTGAGCATCTCAAGGAATCCTTCAATGCTCTGCTCAAGCGGCGCTCCTTTTTTGTGCCATCCAAGAATCATATCCGTCAGGTATTTGAAAGAAAGCGTCGGCCGAGTCGCGTTCATTGCTTCGGCAACGTGCGCAATGATCCCGGACAAATCCTTTTTACTCGCATTCTGTTCCAACACCATCAGAAAGGTATAAAAAACCAGGATCACCTGCCCCACGGCGCGCGTTTTCATCTCCTTGATGGCGTTACAACAATCCTGATACGTCCGCGCTTCAATATACTGCACGGTATGCGGCAGCAGTGTCTCGTCAAGAATGCGGATAACGCCGTCTTTATATTCAATGGGCCAAAATAATGGGGAATACTTCATAGCTTCGCAGTCTATAGTCTATGGTCAATAGTCAATTGTTAAAACCCTTGATTGTATTTAGGCTTTACCATCGTCCATTGGCTATCGTCCATCGACCATTTATTTGCCTTCCAGTTTCTTAACCGTCTCAAGCGCTATTTTTATCAAATTCGTCTCGGCCATGTAATACAGGGGATTCATAAATCCCATTTCACCGGTAACAACATTATCACTCACCGCCAGGATTGAGCCGGCTTTAACATGATATGTCTGTGCAATCGTTAAAAGCGTTGAAGAAACCATATCAACAACCTGGGCTCCTTCTGTACGTTTTGCCTCGACAATCTCCCGGGTTTCACGCAATAAAGCGTCTGTTGTCCAGGCAACACCGCGGTGCACCTTTAATCCCATGTCGTGCGCTATGCCAAACATGGTATCCGATATTTTCTTATCGGCCACAGTTTTGAAATCCGGTTTCACGTAATACGGGGTCACTCCATCACCGCGGATAACCGAATCTACAATAAACAAATCGCCGATTTGGATATTCTCATCAAGAGATCCGCACGAACCGATGCGGATGATATTCTTGATCCCGGCATTACACATAACTTCCGAGGTAATTGAAGTATCCGTCGAAAACCGGCCACCGTTAATACCCGTCACTTTGATTCCCTCGAAGGTGCCGGTATACATCGTATATTCCATGAAAGAGAAATTACGCACCGGATTCTCGATCTTTTTCATGAGAACATCCAGTCTGTCGCGCGGCCCGGGGACGATCGCGTACGAACCCACATCCTGCGGCCTCAGCTGCACCATCGCTGTCAAATCTTTTCCGGTCATATGAACATCTTTTTGCATTTGCATATGTCTCTTCTCCTTAATAGTAACTCCTGTTAGCAGCGTTCGGCGCAAATTCCGACGCTAACCGTTAACCGAAAACCGTAAACCTAATTTATTGCTAATATCCCGTCTTTCTCTTCCATCTCCATACATAAATGATTAAGGCTGGTTATAGAAAACAATGCTAATCTTACTATTTTTTACAGACGTTTTCACCCGCACGCCATTCTTTGTATAGGTAGCTTCAGAGAATACAAAATCACTAGATGCCTTTTTTTCCCAGCCATATAATTCGGGAAGATCATAATCGAATCGAACGCCAGAGGGATCATTATAATCAGCAGACGCCTCCATAACAACTCCCTCTTCTGTATTGATTCGATTAAACAAAGAGCTATCTGCTGTATTATATGCCAAAGGAAAGCCTTCATACAATATCGGTAAACCATGCTCCCTGAATTTATATTTAATCGAATTCTCAACAGGCTTTACAAAATCAAGGACAGTCTTTTTTTGGAATGGATCGTCTATTTCAAATCCGCCATCTTCAAACATTACTTCTACGTAATGGGCCTTCGTATCGACTTTGCCAAAAACCAACCCGTGGCATGGGCACTCATAAGCTTGTTTGCGGATAAATCGCCAGCCCAATGCTACGGCATTATCCATTATATATTTCTCGGCAGCTTTGTTCTTCGACTCTTTATTCGCGGCTGTACATACCTCTTTCGTGGTGAATTCATCATTGCCCTCTCGTGCAACCGTATCTATAGAGCTGTCCGGATACACGGGGAATCCTTTATAGGTAGGAACTTCCGCCAAAACACAACTCATAAACCCCAGCCAAAACAAACAACTGCCTAACATGATGCGCTTCCCCATACGCATTCTACCCTCCATCCGTAAACAACCGCATCAGATTCCCGCCTAATATCCCGTCTTTCTCTTCCGGCGTTAAATCCAAATCACTGATCGCTTGGATGGAACCTCCAATATTTTTTTTCGCAGGCCAGTCGCTTCCCCACACAAGATGTTTTGTCCCAAATAATACGCGTGCCGCCTCTAAATTCGCCTGTGTTGTATCACCGCTGGTATCAACATACACGCGTTTTAACAATACCGTCGGGTCAACTCTGAGATCTTTCACGAAATTAATCGAGCGCAACATTTGATACGTCGCGTCAAAGCGATGCGCTAAAAACGGTATCGCCCCGCCGAAATAAGCAAAAACAAATTTGACTTCCTGATACTCATCAAGGACTCCCGACATCATCAATTTACCGATACAAATAGTCGTATCAAAAACATACTCGATCACCGGGGTCAATAAAGGATCCTGCACCCGCTCAAAACCGATCGGATTAACAATCTGGGGATGCACGAAGATGGGTATTGAATGCGCCTGCGCTTCTTGATAAAGCGGGATGAATTCTTTATCGTCAAGATATCTCCCCTCATAGCTGGTGGCAAGAGAGATTGCCTGGAAGCCTACATCACGCGCCCGGTACCACTCCCGAAGCATCATATCGGCATTCCCGACCGGAAGAATCGCCGCGCCGATAAATCGTTTCGGATATCGTTTTATAATTGCAGCAACGTTATCATTAAAAATTGTGCTGACCTGCGCAAGACCGCCAAGCTTCAGATGCGCATCTGATGTCGGATACGACAAAACCGCCTGCGCAATCCCCGCCTCATCCATCATCTTGACCTGAGCCTCAATATCACCCCAGCCCGTATGATAAAAATGGGCATTGGTGATAATCTCATTCGGCAGCCAATGGCTGTGCGCGTCAACGATCATCAACGCTTTTCTTCCCGTTCAGCTAAAATCCGCCTGATCATTTCTTCTTCATAAGCACATTTTATTTCCTGCAACGCAACTTCACCAAACTCCTTAACAATCAAAACCTCAATAGCAGCCAACTTGTATACAAGGAACTGGAACTCCGGTTTTACTTCAAGACCGTCGAATTTAAGCTCCAACCCTTTCTTTTTCTTGTTATCAATATACGTTTTAAACTCATCACTATACGTTTCAAGCTTCTTTTCTTTATCAAACTTCTTGATCTGCTCGATAATCATCTCATCAATCTCAAGCTGGGAAAATTTCCGCTCTACCGTATCCACCTGTTCCTGGGTGGTTTTATAAAGCCATATCAGATACCGCTTATGAAGATTCTTATAGTCGCATTTTTTTGCCATAGTCGTCTCCCCTTCCGGCTATTTTTGAATTATCTCAACATCGTCGAAATATAAAACACCTTTGCCCGGTGTCAGCGGTTCGAATTGGTAACTTCTGACCGGAAAATCAAGCGTGCCGTTTTTATCCGCGCTATCCGGCTGCCAATCATCGCGCGCCTTGAACTCATTAAATAAAATCGCAATTTGTTTCCATCCTTTAAAATCATCGACAAAGGTCGAGCGCCAAATTTCTCCGCCATTATCTTTCACATCGATTGCCACCGTTTCTTTGGAATCAGCGCCAAAAACCCAAACAGAGATCGCGTTAAATTCTTTCCAATTCACATCCTCAGGCTTAACCTTCCAATCAGCTTTCTTGGCGTCCAGTTTTGTACCTTTGGCAATATACATGTATCCGCCGGAAACCGCATCATAGACAACCTTCAAAGATTGCTTCCCGCCATGCGCCTGTTCAGGTGTTGCCGTTACTTCTACCGCCGAACCATTACCAGCGCCAAAATCAACCGTACCCTCAGCACCGCCGGAAATTACCCCTTCAAAATCATCAAGTTGAACACTCTTTTCAGCAGCAAACGCCCATGCCGCACATACAACAACAAGACTGAACGCAAATAGTAATTTTTTCATTGGACTCCTCCATGCTAGAGAATAGCTTGTACCCTGATCAGGCCGATTGTTTTTACTCAAAACGCACTCCAGACGACTCGCAGCAAACCATGGAACCTTACTTCTCCGGATGCTCCTGCTTAAACGGAATGACCGGCGCTGTCCACGGCGTCTGCTGATTAATAATGGCTATTTCGAGCGGGCAGACATTGTGCGGCACCGTCAATGCAAAACGCACCGCATTTTCAATAGCTTCGGTGGACATCAGCCTCGACGTATCACCGGTAACTTCTTTTAATTTACCGGTTAAATCGGTGTCGGTAACCCCGGGCAAAAGCGAGGTAATTTTAATACCATGATCGCGTAATTCCCAGAAAAGTCCTTTACAGAAGGCGCGCAAACCAACCTTCAGCGAGCTATACACAACAAACGTCCTGGGAAGCGGATCGCACAGAGTTGAGCCTGAAACCATATTAATGATAGCACCCGATTTCTGGGCGATAAAATCATTGATCACCAGACGGATCAACCGGACATATCCAAGATAATTGGTATATGCGAGTTTTTCAATGTCTTCGATCGGCTGTTTCTCAAAAGGATACTGGCTGGAAACACCTGCGTTATTAATCAGAATATCAAGTTTGCCGAATTTCTTTTTTGTCTGATTCACCAGGTTCTCCAGGTCTTCCAGCTTCGTAACATCGCACACAACCGGGAGGACCTCAACCTTGTATTTATTTTTAAGCTCTTGTGCGGTTTCTTGTAAAGGGCCTTCCTGACGAGCGGCAATCACAACATTGGCGCCCATACTTGCTACCGTTGATGCCAAAGCTTTTCCTATCCCGCGGCTGGCGCCTGTAACAATCGCTATCTTACCTTTTAATTCTATACTCATGCGTATCTTCCTTTCTTCTAGGCCTTCTTCAGTAACGGCTTCGTACAAACCAATAATCCGGCTACACACACACCAAACACAATAAAACCCAAATGAATATCGAACTGCATCAAATATCCGCCCCACGCAGCCCCTATACCGCCGGCAATAAAGCGCAGGCTACTGTTTAAACTCGCTGATTCATGCAGATGATCATGCGGTAAATCAGTTAAAATCGTGGAAATTCCCGCGTGATTCAATGTCCAGCCGAATCCCCAGGCAAGCATCACTATACCAATCACCGCAAGCGGCAGCTTCATAAGGACCGCGGCAACGGTAAGAATCATAATCAAAGAGCCGATATTGGCGGTCTTGATACGGCCCAGCGTATCGGCGCAAAAACCACCGATGACTTCGCCGAAAATACCGCTCAAACTCGTTGCCATAACCAGCATACTGATAACAAACTGGCTGAATCCGAATTTCTTTGAAAAATACACCGCCAGCCATTGCTGTACGCCGTGATAAAAAATGCTGATAAGAAATATATACAGAAATACACGCGCAACGTTCGCGTTAGCAAATACCTTACGATAGTTACAACTAAATCGCGTAACATCCTGCTGAAAACTCGGCAGGTAAATCCATAAAAAAATCACAAGAATAAACCCGGCAATTGCCGGAGCAATATAAATCAAACGCCAGGGTATAATACCGCTTAAAACAAGCCCCGCAAGAGAGGCACTAAACGTGCCGCCGAAGAAAATACCGACTGCCCTGCCGCGGCGAAGAGGCGTTATATGCCGACCGATAAGAATTATTCCCAACGGAATAACGGATGCGCCAAATACTCCCATCAGCAGTCTACCCGCAAAAAGCATTCCGATACTATTCGAAACTCCCACCAGCAGATTTGCCAATGAAAATAGGATCAGACAAACAAGTTCCACTTTCTTGGCGTCAATCGCCCTGATAAGCGGGCCATAGAAAAGCGCGGCCAGACCATAGGGAAGCATATAGAGCCAGATGATCCTGCCGGCGATAAACTGCGAAACCCCGAATTCTGCGGCAATTGACGGAACCAGTGCCGCTGAAGCAGCAACATTGAATGATAACAACGCGCCTTCAAGGCAGAGTAGAAAAAATGTTCGCTTATTCATTACTCAAAGAACGACAATGCGATGTCACAAAGGCACAGATCACACCGCCACAAGTAAAAGCTTTTTTGATACCAGTGTGACGTGATGCCATTGAAATTACTCCCGGGCAGCCTTCTCTATTGCATCCCTGAATATCTTCAAATTATCTTTGGAATGTTTATTAATAAACCCTTCAACCTGTTCATCGTTGAATTTCGCTTTTTCATCCATCTCGAAATGCTGGATCCAGGTCAATTCAACACCCTGCGGCTTCTGCGTGTAGAGCCAGACAATTTTCATATACCGGAAGGGAAATTTCGGCTCCTGGCGCTCGGCATACGCTAAATTCTTATCTTTCAAAAGAAGTCTCCATGATACCCAGGACTGATTTTCATCATCAGTAAGACGAAACGTAATCGTATTGCCTTCTTTACGTATAATTTCCGCTTTTTTATACTCGCCGCCAAAAAGTTCGGTCCAGCGGGGGATATCGTTGGAAATATCAAAAACTTTTTCATACGGAGCGTTTATGATAATTGAGTTACATGTATGACCCATAAGGCACCTCGTCTTCCTTGGTTATCGGTGAACGGTTATCGGTTTTCGGGAATACGCCGCTAACCGAACACCGCAAACCGAAAACCTAACAAATTATCCAAATATACTCAACACAATAGCCAAATTTTCATCCGCACTTAAACTATGCGGCGCATTCTTCGGCATAAAGATAAAAACGCCCGGTTTCATAACGATCTTTTTCCTGCCAAGCATGAATACGCCTGTACCTTTTAATACGATTACTGCCGCTTCACGCGTTGAGGTATGTTCCGATATATCGCTTCCCTGAGCAAGGCACATAAGCGTATAATTCGAACCGGGAGTCTTTGCTAAAACCTTACTGAAAACTCCCTGCCGGGGAAATTCCATCAACGCATCGAGATCTTCGATAACCGGATAAATTTTTCTCATCACACAAACGCAACGACGCGCGACCAGGCAGCTCCGCAATCAAGGATCTTGATCGGGAAACACTGGATTTTAAAGCCATGCGCCGGTAATTTTCCTAAATTCGTCAATCGTTCGATATGCGCATACTCCTGTTTGCGGCCGTAAAAATGCGCCGGCCAGAGAACCGAGCCATCTTTGGTTTTATGGAAATCAGCCATCATGTATTTATACGGCCGGTCAAAACCAAGCGAGTCAACTCCGATGATATGAACGTTATGATCAAGAATATAGGCGATAGCCTCCGGCGAAACTCCGGGATAATTCGTCAGATATTCCCGCGTCCCGAAATATTGATCGGCGCCGGTATGTAATAAAACAATGTCGTTGGGTTTTATAGCATACTTGACTTTAACTAATGCCTGCACAACGTCATCTTTGGAGATGACTTCTCCCGGTTTCTTGTGCGTAAAATTCAAAACAACCGCATCCGCGTAACACCATTCAAGCGGAAGTTCAATGATCGGTTTTGAAGGACGGCCTTGCGACTGCGTCCCGTAATGGAATGAGAAATCAATATGCGTGCCGATATGCACCGGGCAATGCACGGTTTCAAGTGAGAGGAATTCCCCATCCGGCAAATGTGACGGCTCAATAATGCGCTTCCCCAAAAAGAATTCGATTTTCCCTTTCAGGGTATGTTTCATCATCACCCAGTTAATATGACGAACGCCTTCTTTATGCCCCAGGCGATCAATCCACATCGGATGCACTTCGGGTGCCCGCTCATCAATAGGAAGACTTAAATCAACGATCTTCATCAAGATCCCCCTTCTAAAAGTTCAGCTTTGCCTTTACAATTTGCTCGATCTCATTGATCGTGGAGTATTTGGTAATCTCTTTGGGGCTTATTTTTGTATTAAACGCTTTTTCAAGCGCAATACAATATTCCACCATCTCTGTCGAGTCTACGCCAATGCCGTTCGTCAGCTGCACATCATCTTTCAATTCTTCCGGTTTGATTTTCAAAAGCTGAACCAGCGTATTTCTGGCAACTGCTTTAACATCCATTATTTCCTCCTTCTTCAGCAAGCGATGTTCCGGTACCGGTGGGCGTCGAACCGGCGCACACCGATAACCGTTAACCGAAAACCGCTGCCCAATTTCAAATATGAACTTCGCCTTTTGTGGCGCCTGCCTCCCACTTGCCGACACCAGCCATAACATCCTGGAAACAAAGTTTTGCCAATATATCGAAATCTGTCTCCATAATACGGTTGATACGGCCTGGTTTTGAGAAGAATTCACGCATACACCAAGAACCCAGGCGGCCCAGGTCTTCGACGGTTAAGTGGTCTGTCGGCATAACCGGATGCAGGAAATCCCAGCGCGCGAAATCGATCTTTGTCGGATCGATCCATTTTTTCTTCAACCCCATCTTCCACATCGGTGAGTTGGGTGCCGGCGTAACATACCCGATCCAGAGAATATCCGGATCAACCATATCGGTGAATTCATAACGCTGTTTGATAACCGCTTCATCGTCATAATCAAACCCCATCATGATATCGGCGACAACGGCGATATTGTTTTTACGCAAAATTTCGACCGTCTTCATGATCTGCTCAACGGTAATACCCTTAGCGATCTTCTTCAGCTCTTCGGGGGTCGTAACTTCAATCCCGAAAACACCGGTAAATAATCCCGTTTCTTTCATAAGCGGCAGGATCGATTCGCAATTGATCCAGTCCACCGCACGTCCGAGCGAAACCCACTTGATCGGATTATTGCTGGCTTTTTTCAATTCGCAAAACTTCTTGACGCGCGCGGGATTAACGTTAAAATTATCATCCTGCAAAACCACCACTTTAACACCGTATTTTTTATGCAAAAGGTTCAACTCTTCAATAACGCGTTCCGGGCTCTTCGACCGCCATTTCAAGAAATCACCGGGATTGCGGGGATCATACTGATCCCATTCATAACAGAACGTACATGCCGAAGGACAACCTCTGCTGGTAACCAACTCTACAAACGGCTTCCAGAACGTATGCCCTACGTATTTATCCATCGGAAAAAGGTCGTATGCCGGAAGCGGAAGAGAATCCAGATCCATTAAAAGAGGCTTGTACGGTCCCATAACAATCTCGCTGCCGATGCGGCTGGTAACACCAGCGACATCTTTCATGTTCTTCTTTGTATCAATGGCATTGATCAGATCGTAAAAAGATTCTTCTTCGCCCATAACCACGTAGTCAACCGCAGGGTTTGCCGCAAGGGTCTCGGTCGGCATAGCAGAATACCAGAGACCGCCGAAAACAATCGTTCCCGCCGGATATGCCGCTTTAATGCGTTTAGCCGTATCGTTAAAATGCGCGACAACTGCGTAGCCGCCGTATGAATGTAACTGCTCACCCATAACAATGACATCGGGCTTTTTTGATTTAACCGTTTCAACCATCTGGTCCATCTCTATATCAAGGGCCTTACAATCAAGGACTTCAACATCCGCATATCCTTTTTCGCGGACATATGCTGCCCAATGCGCGTAAAGCTGGTTCGGTCCGAGATGTTTTCCGTGTGTTGCCCAGGCACCGACTTTAGGCATTACAAATAAGATCTTCATGCTTTTTCCTCCTCCTTATAGATACGTGTATTACTCGGGGTCTATAGACTATAGCCTATGGTCCATCGACAACTTATTTTTCTATCACCAATACAGAATTAATCCCGCCTCTGCCGCGGGCAATAACTAATGCCTTGTTTACAGTAAATTCCTGGGCCTCTCCTATGACATAATTCAAGCCGTTCGGATCAGGAACCTCTAAATTAATAGTCGGGGGAATTAAATTATTTTCCATTGCCAACAACGTGATGATCACGTCAACCGCGCTTGAAGCACCAAGTAAATTCCCAAACATTGATTTTGGACAGCTCACCGGGATCTTTTCAAGATGTTTCCCCAAAGCTTTCTTCAGCCCCGCAACTTCACTTGTATCCCAGATATCAACCGCTAAACCGTCCAAAGAAACATAATCAATATCACGCGCAGAAAGTCCCGCGTCTTCTAAGGCAATGGTAATAGCCCTGCACAATTGATCGCCAGACGGATCAGGATCCAGCCGGGAGACTCCGTCGCAGGTTGTGCCATAACCGGAAATAAACCCGATCGGCGTCTTACCACGAGCCTGAGCGCGCGCCACAGGCTCCATAACCATGATCCCTGCGCCCTCGCCAACTACAAAACCAGAGCGTTTTTTGTCAAACGGCCGATATGCACCGCGGGGATCCGCGTTGTTCGTCGAAAGGCAACCATAGGTATTGCAGCATAAAAAACCATAGGGAGAAACAGGTGCTTCGGTACCCCCTGCTAAAATCATGTTCAGTTTATTTTTAAGCAGCGTCTTACGCGCATACCCGATAGCATCAAGAGAACTGGCGCGATCGGAAACAACGGTTTTTGAAAAACCCTTAATACCATAATAGATAGAAACTTGTCCTTGCGGAGCAGCGGGGAACCATGCCGATGCCATATACGGAGAAACCCCTTCCCGCCCTTCAAGATATAGATCGCGCAATTCGGTTTCTGCGTAAAGCCATCCGCCGATAGCATTACCCATAAAAATACCCACACGATTAAGATCTTCTTCTTTGATAGCGATACCGGCATCCTGCATCGCCATTTCTGATCCGATCAGGGCCATGTGGGAGAACGTATCGATCTTTTTTAACAGCCGCTCAGAGAACGTGGAATATTTCTCCAGGTCATCGATCTGCCCTGCAATCTGCGTCTGATATTTGGAAGAATCAAAGCGAGTGACTTTCTTGACAAACGACCTGCCTGCTTTAATGTTAGCCCAGAACTGCCTGCGCCCGATGCCGCTTGGCGCCACAATCCCAAATCCGGTAATTGCTATCTTATCCACCCTGCACCTCCAAAGTATTCATAGGTGAAGACGGTAATTGGTCAAAACTTGTATGAATTCTTTTCTTTAAAAGACTATATGCCTTACCACTTGATTGAAGGGATTCCTCATATTTTGGGGCATCTTCAAAAGAAATACCCTTGCACTGGCCCTGCAACAAGTAACCATGGTACCTTGTGGAACATATTGAAGATGCGGGGTTCATGAGTACCGCCTCATAATTAATGACGAATGAATCCCCGAAAAACCGCTGCTCGTTTTAATAATCGTATTGACTTTCTTGCTGCGGGCGACATTCGGAATATAATCGAGATCGCACAAAGGATCTTTTTCTTCCTGATTTATCGTCGGAGGCAAGAGATTATTCTGAAAAATCATCATGCAAACCGTTAACTCCACAGCATTGGACGCCGCCAAAGGATGCCCGATCATTGATTTCAACGAACTGATAGGAATCGTATAGGCATGCTCTCCAAAGACCATTTTATAGGCGGCTGTTTCAAAAATATCATTCATACGTGTTGATGAACCATGCGCGCTGATATACTCGATCTCCGCGGGTTTCATGGAGGCGTCGTCAAGCGCAAGTTTAATACAACGGGCCATAGCGCCGCCATCTGCCGGTAGATCCGTCATGTGAAACGCGTTACAGCTTGTACCAAAACCAAGTACTTCCGCGTAAATATGCGCGTTGCGTTTCAAAGCATGTCCCAGTTCCTCAAGGATCAAAACGCCCGCCCCCTCGGAAAGGACAAATCCATCGCGTTTATTATCAAACGGACGCGAAGCTTTTTGCGGTTCATCATTATGAGCAGACAAAACATTCACCACGTCAAATGCACCAAACGTGATCGGGGTCAGCGGCGCTTCCGCGGCTCCGGCAATAATCACATCATGCTCGCCATCTTGGATTGACTCCAATGCATATCCGATCGCGTCTGTTCCGGCAGTGCATCCCGTTGAGATGGTCGTACAAACACCGTTTAATTTGTATTTTGCGGACAACTCGATCGAAGGGGTATTGAACATTGCGGCATCATAGAGATCGGGTCTGCCCTGAGCCGGGTCAATCGGGTTTTTCCCGCCGTCGGTAACCAAGGCGAATTCTTCTTCCATATATTTAGTCCCGCAGATCGCATTTGCTAAACAAACACCGACCCGGTTACGGTCAAGCGTTGAAAAATCTATTTTGCTGTCCTGGACAGCCATCGTACCGGCTACGACGCCGAATTGCACATACCGGTCCATGCGCATAACTTCGTCATGCGTCAGGCCGAATTTGAACGGATCAAAATCAAGCACTTGCGCCGCGATCTTCGTATTAAAAACGGAGACGTCAAATTGATCGACCCGGCGAATGCCGGAAACACCGTTTGACATCGACTTCCACACGTTTTCTTTCCCAATACCATTCGGCGAAATAACGCCAATACCGGTAACGACAACTCTTCTCTTTTTAAACATAATGCACTTCCTTAGGTAATATACTGATTGCGCGTTGAGATCATTGCTCGTAGCTGATAGCTCACCGTAAAATTTAAAATCGCGGGTCAGCCTCCGTCGAAAAACATCCTATGACCTCTACGCAATGAGCCAGGCGCTCAACTATTCTTTTTTCTCTTCTACTCTACGAACCTTGAATACTATATTGCCGCCGTCAGGGCAGGTAACCGTATCAATAGAATTCGGATCCTGCATAAAAAAGAACCGCGCGCCGAAATTAAGCGCAAACAACGCTGGGAACGCGCAATGAAACGCCGCACCGCAAAAACCGGGGATACACTTTAATCCCGTGGTCTCCCATGTATCACCGATCTTATACCCAAACGTACATTTACCTTTTGCTTTAACAACTTCAATAACCATTTTTTTTGGATTGGGTCCCTTGAAATTGGGATCTTTAGGAACAACTTCGACATTGCCCTGTTTATCGAGAATCTCGACTTTGAATTCAAGCTTCCCGCCGTCAGGGCAGGTAACCGACAATGATCGCTGATTATCGCGAAAAGGAAATTGTGCGCCAAAACTGAGAGCGTAGAGATTAGGGAACGCCGCATGTGCCAAACCAAGGCAAAAATGTTGCGGCGGATGAGTAAAATCATCAAGGATAATTTCATCCCCGATCGTATACCCGTGATAACACACCCCTCCAACTCCGGTAACGGTTAATTTCAACTTTGGAAACGGCGTATCTACCATACTTACAGCACTCCTTCAGGAACAAACTGGTTTACTGATCTCAATAACTCGTCTTTGCTAAAAAATTTATTCGTACGTTCAACTTCATGCACCATCACAACCACTTTCTCATGCAATGGAGCGACCGTCTTGAACGTCCGCGCCAAAAGGACAAATTCCCCGTTTATAAAATCTATCTCTGACTGCTTGCCGCGTTTAATACTCTGCAAGATGGAGCCATACAACGGCGCTTTACTCAAATTCACCATAATACCAGAAAAGATCTTGGCGGCTTCACGAAGCGGCATCGCAGTCAATTTCATCAAACGCTCCAAAGGGAAATCGGGGAGCGACGCAAGCTTAATCCCTGCGGTATTAACAACCGCCAATCCTTCTTTCCAGAGAGCAATGCTGATCGCGCATACTTTCTCGTCGGCAAATGCCTCCTGCATACTGACACCGAGTATCCCGGGAATACAATTATTGGCGTTCACGAATAATTTAAGGTACTTCATCCCGGAAATAGTATCGCTGACAACAGTTGGGAATGCCTGATCAAGCACTCCGGCAATCGTTGCGACCGTTGCATCATTCGGACTAAAGGGTTTACCGATGATCCAGTCCCCTTCAAAATTATGCATAATCCTGCCTGGCTTGAGCCGTGTTGCGCCAAACATTACGATACTTGAGACAATATTCAGGCGAGGGATATACTGAGCAACAATTTCATCGGCTCGAACGCCGTTCTGCGTAGTCAAAACAAGCCCTGTTTTCATACAAGGCGCATGGTAACGCATACAATCATCCAAATCCTGAGATTTGGTAGCAAGAATTGTCAAATCAGGCGAACATGCAAGGTGGTCAGTAACATCAATCCGCACAGAAACTTCATGACGAACACCTGCAATATGTAACCCGTCGCGCCGGATAGCAGCAACCGAATCCGCATGAGCAACTAACGCAACGTCATTGCCTTTTTGCTTCAGATAACCGGCGACAAGCCCGCCGATAGCACCCGCACCGATAACAGCAATCTTCATACTCTAATGCGTTTTCGGATATCCGTATTTCTTATAATCAAAACCGTTCTGCTCCAAAAGGCGGACCATCATGCTATAAAAAGGACTGGGGACATCGGAGAAAAATGCGTTTATAATATCCACTTCTTCCACCTGCGAAGCTTGCCGCGCTACTGCCAACTCTTCTGCTTTTTTAGTAACAACCTCCAGAGTAATCGCTCGATGAAAAATCGGGATTTTAGAGATCATAACTTTAAATTTTTCTAGTGTCTGGGGATTCCAATTCATATGTTCACCATAAATAGTAAAATTTGACTATGTCTGAATATTATAATTCCTATTTCTGGTCTGTCAAGAAATTTTAACTGAAAGTTAAGTCTATGATTCATGCGGAGTTATAGCAGATAATCTTCATCAAAAAACCTTTTTTACACCCCAGAGGTGTAAAAATTGTTATACGGGGTAGTCTTCATCAGGGAAGAACTCGCGCATACGCCCCAACAAGTTGCGATCCATACCTTTGTCTTCACCGATAATATCTTCTATTCCAACAGCATCAAGCCCTTCTTCCTGACCGGCACCTTCAATAGTCAAAAAACGTTCCATGAGGTTACCCTCAAGAAGAAACCGCGAGATTTCGGTAAAAACAGACCCGCCGCTGTTCATAAAACCACGGGGAGAATGATCCATATGCGGCTTAAGAAGATACAGATTCTCTTTTGCGCGGGTACACGCAACATAAAAAAGCCTGCGTTCTTCTTCAATCGCTTCTTCATCCTCCATAGATAAATAGGACGGCAGGTGCCCTTCGGCAACATAGAGAACAAAAACCGTATGCCACTCCAAGCCTTTGGCTGAGTGTATCGTAGAGAGTGTCAACGTTGAATCATCGCCATCACGCCTGCCTGCTTCAACCAGCGTGCGTTCGGGAGGCTCAAGCGCCATATCCGTCAAAAATCCCTCCAAAGTATCATACCGCTCAGCAATCCGTTCCAATGAAGCAAGGTCATTCAACCGCTTGTGATAATCATCATACTTATCCTGTAGAAGCGGCTGGTAATACCCGAGAAAGACCTGGATCAATTCAACCGGCGTCATTGGTGCAGTGTCAACTTTACGCAGAATATCAAATAAGGCAGCCATATCTTCCTGCTTTTTAATTAACCGATCTTCAAGAGCAAACCCTTTTTTGTTACCAATGATTTCCGCGATTATTTTCTCCGCGGTTTTAGGACCAACCCCGCGCAAAAGAAGCAATGCCCGATACCAACTCACCGCATCAGCCTTATTATAAACAATGCGCAAAAATGAAATAATATCTTTAATATGCGCTGCTTCGACGAATTTCTGGCCGCCGTATTTTACAAAGGGGATATTGCGGCTGGTAAGTTCGACCTCCAGATCGTTCGAGTGCCAGCCTGACCGGAAGAGAACGGCGATATCACCAAGCTCAACCCCCTCTTCGCGAAGCTCCAGGATCCTATCAGCGACATATCGCGACTGCGCATGGTCATCGTGCGCATCGACGAAAACCGGCGTTGTGCCCCCCTTCTTCTTCGTATACAGTGTCTTTTCGAATTTTTCACGCGCATGGACCAAAACCTCATTTGTAAGATTCAAAATTGGCTGCATAGACCGATAATTTTCTTCAAGCGTGATAATTTTGGCGCCTTCAAATATCCGGGGAAAATCCATGATATTTTTAAAATTAGCGCCGCGGAATGAATAAATACTCTGTGAATCATCTCCGACAACCATCACATTCTTATGTTCGCTTGCCAAAAGGCAGACAATATAGGCCTGCAACTTATTTGTATCCTGATACTCGTCAACCATGATATACCGGTACATGCGAGAAAGGGTTTTACGGATATCATCCCTGGTTACCAGGAGATTTTTCAGATAAACCAAGAGATCATCATAATCAAGAAGTGACTTTTCTTTCTTATACGCCGCATACCCATCGCGGATCTTACTAACCTCTTTCTCCCATTCAAGAAAATGGGGAAATTCATCATACATAACCTTGCCAAGCTCCTGTGATGTATTAACGCTTTTTGAAATAATTTCAAGCAAGGCGTGTTTGCGGGGGAAACGTTTATCGAGTTTATGAAAACCGAGCTGCGTGCGCACCAAATTAAGCGTATCCTCGGCATCAGACTGATCAAGGATGGTAAATGAATTTGAAATACCGATATATGCGGCATATTTGCGCAACGTCATGTTTGCAAAAGAGTGGAAGGTCCCTCCGGCAACATGCTGACATCGGTCATCCAGAAGAAGCGAAGCGCGCCGCAACATTTCAAAAGAAGCTTTGCGCGTAAAGGTCAACAGAAGAATATGCTCCGGCAATATCCCTTTTTCTACCAGATGCGCCACGCGATAAACCAGAACACGCGTCTTACCGCTTCCGGCACCGGCAATAACCAGATGCGGGCCTTCAGTAGACTGAACAGCCTGTAATTGTGCGGAATTCAACTCTTGTGTGTAGTCTATTTTTTTCATCGGTTCATTTTTTGGTTGCGGGTCCTGGCAAATCATGATTTTCCGCAGGATCACTCGATTTCCCCCGGCGTGGAAAATCTTCGCTCGTGGTCGTCACGCTCGCTCTCGCCGGAAGTATTCTACAGACGATCCGTGCCCGATCGTAGCCTCCCACGTCCTGCGTACGACAAGCCTTGCCATCACCACAAGCATACGTTCTTGCCTATTCTTAAAAAAAAGTAAACCCATTGCTAAAATGAATCAGGAATATTATTGAGCGAATGTCGATTTTAGGCAATGTAGCTTGAGCAAGAAAATATCCCGGACTCATTAAACCGAACAGGATTTTTCTCACGGATACTCATTACAGTACCATCGCTACAAAAGCCACTTTCCAAAACTATCGGTAATTACAGAAACTCAACGGCAGGGAAAAGTCCAGCGACCTTAGGTGAGCAATAACGGCCTGCAAATCATCTTTCTTAGGTGATAGAACCCTGACTTTCTCTCCCTCAATCTGCGTCTGAATCTTTGGATTAACTCCTTTAATAATCTGTACCAATTCTTTGGCTTTTTCTTTCGGAAGTCCGGTGGCAATTTCCGCAACCTGACGGATCGTCCCCTCAAACGCATGCTCTTCTCCGCCAAACTGCAACGATTTAAGCGATACGCCGCGTTTGGCAAGCCGCGTAGCAAGCATATCTTTAAGCGCGCGCAGCTTAAAATCGTCGTCGGCAATCACGGTAATCTTTTTTTCAGCGCGATCAAAGGCAAACGACGATTGTGAGCCCTTAAAATCATACCGCTGCGCAAGCTCTTTGGCAGCCTGATTCACTGCATTATCAACTTCCTGCAAATTAACCTCGGAAACGATATCAAATGAAAAAGTATCTGCCATGCTTATTTCTTGACATACGCCTTTATAATCTTAACATCTTGTACCGGACGGTCACCGGGGCCTGTCGCAACCCCCTCAATCTTGGCAACCACATCGTAGCCGGAAACTACCTCGCCAAAAATAGTGTGTTTCATATTAAGCCATGGCGTCGGAGCGGTTGTAATAAAAAATTGGCTGCCATTGGTGCTCGGCCCGGCATTAGCCATTGCCAATATCCCTTTTTTGCTAAACGTAATACCCGGCTTGCACTCATCTTCAAACGGCGTTCCCCACAACGACTGACCGCCCCTACCGGTACCAGTCGGATCTCCGCCCTGGATCATAAAATCCTTGATAACGCGATGGAATATGATTCCGTTATAATAGCCTTTTTCAACAAGACCGGTGAAATTCTCGCAGGCCTTGGGTGCGATATCCGAAAACAATTTTACCTCGATACTTCCCTGCGTCGTTTCAAGAACAACCGTTGCATTGCCCATGCCAAACCCTTTCCCGGCACAGAGTGCCGCACACATAATAAATACTCCGATGATAGAGAAACGTTTCATACCACCCTCCTTATTGCACACATATGGTTTTAGATAGGTCTACACGAAATACTGCTGCAGTATAGACGCCCGTGTCTGCTGCTGGGGAGGAACATCTTTTTTGGACTGCGTCAGGTTCCATAAAAAGTTGAAAAAAACAAAAACTGCCCCTAATACGCACATATACATAAACACAATCGCAATACTTTTAAGCGCAGGATAACGGGGGATCTTTTTATATTTCTTAAATATCTGCCCGTCACGCTCAACAGTCCCCACGAGTTCGTATGTATACATCAGACGCTGCCAGAACGATTTCTTTTCGTGCATAACCCCTCTACAAAATAAAAAGCAAGGGGAGAAAATTTAATTTTGGTTTTACCGGAGCATTGCCTGCCCGCTGGTAATTTTTCCCCTTGCCGATTCTGTGGTCTCCTATATAAAGCATACCATATTCCACGGTGTTTTGCAAATAACCCCGTTCAGAAACTCCGCTATGCTTTTTCTTCGTTTTCCTGCACAAATTTCTTGATCTCTTCGAAATTCTCGACGATCAAACGTGCCTTGCCGACGCCAAATGAAAACGGATAACGATCTTCCTCATCCCTTTTTAAAATAAGTACCGGCTTCCCTTTAAATTCGCTTCTTTCAATCATGATATCCTCCGCTCTATTTTAATCCGACTTTTACCGTAATATGTTTACCGTCGCTCCACGGCCAAAGCATAGCAAAAACCGCCTGGGGACTATCCCCGCCGAAATACAACATCTGGTTTTCCCAAACACCCCCCAAATCCTGAATCGCTTCTTCGATATGCTCAGGCAAATCGCCGTTTGACGGCCATACCGGTTTGCCTAAGAAATTCTCCAAACAGGCGCACATATTCTGGCGCTGAGCCGCATCAATCACTCCTTCAAAATACTCCGCATCATCGGCTCGTTTCTCCGAATATGAAAACGTTGCCAGCTTTTGCTTTAATTCATCAAACACCATGCGCTTGCCTCACCACAAAAACAAAAAGCAGCCTTTAAAAAGCTGCTTTCCCATGTTATCGCTTTATCATTGTCCCGTGCATGAAGGTATTGTACTATAAAAAATTTACCCCGGCAAGAAAAGAATTCGCATCGGGAAGCGGTATTCGGTTTACGATTCTCGGACAGAAACTAGTTACACGATACTGACCGGAAGAAAGCGCTCAAGCGCTCTTGATCAACGGGACTGACATCCTTAAAACTGACACCGACTCGATATTCATTCATTTCAAGAGCAAGATTTGTCCGGACTTCCGCGGCAATACGAACTGGCTTCATAAAACGCAAAATCCCACGGCTCATACCGCTTTTAAAAAGGTAAAACTTAACGGCGAGCTTTGTCCAGGCAGGCAAGTTATGGCGCGTTATAAAGGCCATACCTCCTTCACTGATATTAACGGTCGTTGCTTCAATTTCCTGAGAACCAATGGTTTGGCGCAGATCACCCGGCTCTTCGATCTGGAAGAAAACCGTAATATTGACGCTCAATCGCTGAAAACGCCGCCTGTCTTCAAATGGAAGCCTGTTGGAAAGATCCCGCATTACGTATCTCCCAAAAAAAACCACGGCCTTAAGGATAAACCCTTTGTCGCCGTGGCATTGCCTGCCCCTTAAGGGACAGGCCTAGTATGTGCTTAAAGTATACCGTGAGATTTATCGGTTTTCAAGGGGAGGAGAAAGAATTTATAAGTGCGGGATACGAAATGTTTTATTCGCTAAAAGCCAAATACCCGATAATAATAAAATTGACCACCGGAAGAATAGTAAGAATCCCCAGCCATGCGGGTTTTCCCCGGGTTTTCGAGATATGCCACCAAACAAACGCAGAAAATGCCATACCTGCCAAAATTGCCAGATACGGTAAAATAGCAGACAGTAACACTAAAAGCCACCAGTATCGGATACCGGCAAGATTACATACCAGAAAAAGATTACCAATGGGAATCCAGGCAAGCCAGGCGGGTTCTTTGGCCAATTTTTTGGCAATTAAAAAAAGGCACAGTGAAATATAAATATAGATCAACACGATAATGCCGATCATAATAACACCGATAAGCATGATTGCCTTTGTTTGAGCATTTGTTCTTTCGATATCATCTTGGCGCAGGGAACTTCCTGCCACAGAGTCATGTGTCGCTGTCGTTGCGCTTCCGACAAGAGGATTTGACGCGGCGTTTGGCGCAACCGGTGACGATTGCGGAGGAACAACAACAGGTGCCGGAGGGACTACCTTCTCTCCGTTTATCTCAGAGATCTCATCGAGAAAATACGGTACCCCCACGCCTTCCACATCGACCATGATAAGATCGGTTTTCCGCTCGGTGATTTTTCCCTCAACTTTTTTGCCTGATTTTAAAACCACCATATCGGCATACACCACGCCTATCCCAAACACAAGTATTGCCAACATCATCGCAATCACGCGTCTCATATACATACCCTAAACTCCTTAATCACCTTTTTTGAATTAGAAAACTGGCTGCCACCGCAAGAACAAGGACAATAAGCGCAAGTACCGCAACAGCAATTGCCATTGCCAGCAAACAACCCAACCGTTTCTTCGTAATCAAAACCCCCTCATTAATCTTCCGGGCGGTTTTATATGCATCTCGAATACCGAAAACCCAGGGAACAACAAGCCACGACGTAAAGAAAAACAAAAGCCCCTTTGCCACCTGTCCGTTATAAATCTGACCGAATCCGCTGACAACAAAACTCATGATAGCTGCTAATGCCGGCGACCGGTATGGTTTGACCGGCACCTCTCCTTTTCGAACCGCGCTACAAGCGGCGCAATATCCTGCGGTATCGGGGTGCTCCGCGGCGCACTGTCTGCACAATGTAAAAAACGTATATTCGGGGATCAGGCGGCCGAGAAATTTAATGCTGAACGTCCGGAAGAATACTGCGATAGGCAACGCTAAACATATAAAAGCACACGCAAGCACGATAACAACCGGCACAGCAACACCAATAAAAATAATCTTATACGGCAGATGCAAAACAAGCGGTGAAATTTTATATATCCCGAACGCAATAATCGCACCGATAAAACCTTGAAATAAGAGCCCTGCGAAAGCGACAAGACCAACAAACATCAGCACAATCAATGAAGCAATATACAGGACGACTTTTAAAAACGCATAGCAAACCGTATCGAAAACATGCCCGCCAACAATAGAAAGGACTTTTTTCCAACCGGCGCACACGCCAACCTTCTCTGTATACATAACCGGCACAACAAAATCATAGACAAGAAAATGAATAAGTATGATGCCGCACAAAACTACAAGAAGAGCAAGCAGCCAGGGCCAAATAATCCCCGTTGCCTGCGCAACAAATGTCCAGGTAAATGTTTGATTTAAAACGCCTGTTTTCAAAAGCGCCGTGAACGCTCCCCACGAAAACAAAAGAGAAATCCCCAATGAAATAATTGCGGTAATCAACGCAAAACCAAACAGGGAATTACCTGCCTTTTTATAGGCGCGGAACGGGGCGCGGATAGAAGCATCATTTTTAACAACATCGTCGACAAAGATAAACGAAAAACGGCTGGAAATCCAAATCATCAGTAAAACAAGAAACGCAACAACCAGCCCGATACCCCAGGCTAGCGGAACAAACCTACTGTCCGATGTATATTTGACAAATTCTTGTTTCGACGCACGTAATACATCAATGATAGGACGATCCGCTGTTGTTTGGGAAGTCGCCGGTGCCGGTGCAATGCCCTGGGTCTGCGCGTGTGCCTGTTTTCTATCGGGAGACAAATTGTTAGAAGAATTAAACGTGCCTGGAAGCTGCCCTGCGAAGAGAGCAACGAGAGCAAGAAAAATCCATTTTTTAAGACGAAACGGCCGGAAAAGAACCGTTCCTGTCCATGTAATGGATTCTGTAATAATTTCGGAGAATTTCAGCATATACGTTATTATAGCAAGATTTACCGCATCATCAAGAAAAACAATCCCCTGCGTTATTCAAGCGTATTGATTAATCCCCGTAAAAATGTCGCCTCAGCTTCCACCATGGAAAGATTATGCTCTAAGATATAGGTAAGTTGTCGAGGCCCCTTTTTCCGGGCTGCGGTAATCATCTGGCGCATACTGCGGCACAAACCAGACAATAATTGCAACCGCGCACGCAGACGTCGACGCGAAACATGCGCGGGAATATATTGTAAAAAATACAGGCTCAAATCAAGACTGAATTGCGGCCGCTTAAAATCAAGGAAACTCTTCGAAAGGAGTTCATTAAAACGCGTCTCACCCAGCGGAGTAAGCGCATAAACATAGCGTTCCGGCCTTTTTCCCTGACGGCCGGTGCGTTTATGGACATACCCTTTTTTCTCAAGGATCCCGAGAGGATAATAAATTGACTTTAAATCGACGCCCGCAAAAAGGAACAGGATTTCGCGGATTTTCTTTTTTATTTCGTAACCATGTTTAGGACTTTCGTGCAAAAGCCCTAATAATATTAATTCCTGCTCTGTCATGCAAACTTGCCGATTGACCTGAATTTTTTGTAACGTTCATCAAGAAGTTCAGTACGATCCAGCGGCATTAATTCCTTTAACCGCCGCTTGATCACTTCTTTCAGGGCCTGCCCCATTTCCTGAGGATCACGATGCGCACCGCCTAACGGTTCAGGGACAACTTCATCAATAATACCCAGCTTTAAAAGATCCGGCGCGGTTAATTTCAGGACTTCGGCAGCTTCCGGAGCCTTTGTTCCGCTTTTCCAAAGAATTGCTGCGCACCCTTCAGGAGAAATAACGGAATAATATGCATTTTCTAGAACACAGACGCGATCGGCCACGCCGATACCAAGTGCACCACCGGAACCCCCTTCACCAATAACCGTTGCAATAATGGGAACTCCGATAAGAGCCATTTGACGCAAGTTTAACGCAATTGCCTGAGCTTGCCCCCGCTCTTCCGCATCAACTCCCGGATATGCCCCGGGGGTATCAATAAAAACCAGAATCGGTAATTTAAATTTATCCGCCAGTTCCATAACCCGCAGTGCCTTGCGGTATCCTTCCGGATGCGCGCAGCCAAAATTACGTTTTAAATTTTCCTTGGTATCCCGCCCTTTTTGATGCCCCATAATAACGACTTTTTGTCCGTCAAAACGAGCCATTCCGGTAATCAACGCTTTATCGTCGGCAAACGCCCGATCACCATGAAGCTCGATAAAATCAGTCATCATCATCGCTACATAATCAAGCGTATATGGCCGTTGCGGATGGCGGGCAATCTGCACCCGTTGCCAGGCAGAAAGAGTACCGTATATTTCTTTACGCAAACGGTTAAGCTTCTCTTCCAGTTTTTTTACTTCGGCAACAATATCGATTTTCTTATTGTCGCGGCCGAGGTTTTTAAGTTCCTGGATCTTCTTCTCTAATTCAAGAATTGGTTTTTCAAAATCAAGTCCATGCATAGGTCGAGGGGGCTGGCTAGTCAACGATAGTCACAGTTGTGCCTGAAGGGACAATGGCAAAAACTTCTTCAACATCTGCATTGGCCATACGGACACAACCCTGTGTCACTTGTTTACCTAAATTCTGGGGATCGATTGTTCCGTGGATACCGTACCCCTGCAGATTAAAGCCAAGCCAGCGGGTACCAAGCTGATTATCCGCGCTTCCTGAGGCGACAACAGCGCCTGCCTTAAACCAGGTCGGGTTCGGTAACTTCGTGACGATTTTATACGTTCCAACAGGCGTGGAATTATTGGCCCCTGTTGAAACGATATAGGTTTTAATAATTTCCTCCTCCGCCTTCAATATCAGGATATTCTGGCCCTTATAGACGAGAATGCTCAACGGGGCCGTCCAGATCTTTAGTTTTTTACCGGGGACGATATTGTCACTGGACAGATTATTGCTGCGTTTGATAAGTTCAACCGTGGTTTTATTATCTTTTGCGATCCGCGCAAGCGTATCTCCCGGTTTGATCTCATATTGAATACTTTTAGGGGTAATAACAGGGGAAAAAAGCAATTTCATGGTAAGCTCTTCAAGCTTACGCTGCCAGGTCATAACATCGGAAAGATTCGGATACTCGGTAACCAATTTCTGATAGGCGGTTTTTGCATCAAGAAGGTTCCCCTTGACCTCGAAATCTTTTGCCTGCGCAAGGATTGCCGATGCCGATACCGGAATAACCGCTTTTTTAGAATCCACCGACACCGGTTGTTTTGAACGACCCGCAAAAAACGCGGCAAAAACCAACCCGATCGCCGCCACGCCGATAATAATCCCTAACGCAATTTTTCTATCCACGAAAGCCTCCTCGAACACTCTATGCTCGTATCAAGCGGGATCCCGCAACGCGCAATGGCGCAGCTACTCGGCTAAAAAAGCAACGGTAATACCCACGAGACCTCCAACAATAACCTCCACCGGAGTATGCCCGATAAGTTCCCGTAATCTGTTTTCTTTGATTTTTCCCTGCCAATAAATATCTTCGGTGATCATATTCAAAAGCTGCGCTTGTTTTCCGGCTGACCGGCGAACACCTTGCGCATCAAACATAACCACCAACGCAAAAGAAGCGGCGAGCGCAAAAAAAACGCTGTCAAAACCATACTCCAAGCCGCTGGCCGCCGCTAAACACGAAGCTCCTGCAGCATGACTTGACGGCATGCCGCCGGTCCCCACAAACCAACGGAAATCAAATTTCTTCTGGCGGACGACGCCGATTAACACTTTGATTGTCTGGGCAACGACCCAGGCAAGAATCGTTGTTACAAAAATTTTGTTCTTGCAAATATCAATGAATATTTCGGACATGATTATTTCTCCGAAACAGGCTTGACTTCAATTTTTATTTTCGGTGGGGAGGTAGGCTTACCGTTTCGAATAATATAACCGCCGTTGCCGCCAATAATCCGGGGCGCCTCAACCTTATGGAAAATGGAAACAGCCACCCCGCGCATTTGTTTTTTGACTTCGCGAATTGCTTTTTTAAGTTCCGCTATCGAACTTAATTTAACCTTTAAAGACTCATTCTCCTGGACAGTTTGAGAAAACTTTGAGTTAATTTCATCCCGGTCTTTTCTGAGTATTTCATTTTCCGTCTTAACCAGGGTAAATTGAGCTTTCAAATCATTGCCAAAAGCATCGGCATTCTGCACCTGTTTATGAAGTTTACCGATTTTTTGCTTCCCGGCCTTTAAACCGCCTTTGAGCAATGTATTTTCCCGTACAAGCTTTGCTTCCTGCTCCTTTTCCTGAGCTAAAGAAACACGCAAATCACCATTCTCTTGTTCCAGAGATTGCGCCCGTCCTTGAGCCTGAGAAAGGGTATCTAAAAGCTGATACCGCTCTTTCTGGGAAGAGATATACATAAATAAGCTATACGCCGTGATGGCGGAAAGCAGGATAATAAAAAGATATGTTTTTCTGATTTTCATAGGAATATACCTGAACACCTATTATAAAGCAGGACCGGTAAAAAGCAAGTTTTTTTGTTAGAATTTGGCAGCTCAGACGTCTATTATTCTGGAGCAATTATTCAGAACGATACCTTTTTATCAGGGAGGAAACTACAATGCTGGCAAAGATTAAAGGTTATGGAATAGCGGGAATCCAGGCATATCCTGTTGAGACCGAGGTAGATGTTTCAAGCGGACTGCCGGCTGTCTTGCTGGTGGGATTAGCTGATACTGCCATCCGCGAGAGCAAAGAACGCGTAAAATCAGCCATAAAAAATGCCGGATTTGAATGGCCATACGAGCGGGTTACCATCAGCCTTCTTCCTGCAGATATCAAAAAAGAAGGCGTCCTCTTTGACCTCGGGATAGCCCTTGGGATTCTTGCGGCTACGGGGCAAATAAACCCCGCACATTTGCAACACCATATCTTTGCCGCAGGCTTGGGATTAGACGGATCTTTACAACCCATTGCCGGAACACTCCCCATCGCCCTGGCAATGGCTCAATCATCGATACAAAGCATCATTGTATCCCAGCACAATGCCGCAGAAGCAGCGATTGTAGAAGGGATCAGGTGTTATCCGGCAAGCACGTTACGGGAAGTTGTTGAATTTTTACACAATCAAGCCAACATCCTGCCATTTATCCATCAGACATCCCCCACTCCGGGGCAGCAGCAGGTATACACGTCTGATTTTTCCGAAATAAAAGGCCAGCATCTGGCAAAACGGGCGGTGGAAGTCGCCGTTGCCGGCTGGCATAACATCCTTTTTGTAGGGCCTCCCGGCAGCGGAAAAACAATGCTGGCAAAGCGCATCCCTACTATCATGCCGCCGCTGACTCGTCAAGAAGCTCTAGAAATTACCAATATCCATTCCGCGGCAGGCACGCAATCAGCAAAAGACGGCATTATATTCACCCGGCCCTTCCGGAATCCGCACCACACCGCATCGCACATTTCGCTGGTCGGTGGCGGGTCAGTCCCGAAACCCGGAGAAATAAGTCTGGCCCACCGGGGAGTGCTCTTTCTCGATGAGCTACCGGAATTCAACCGGAATTGCCTGGAGGCGCTCCGGCAACCGCTTGAAGAAAACAGCATAACGGTTTGCCGGCAACATCAAACAGCGGTTTTCCCGGCATCGTTCCTTCTTACCGCAGCAATGAACCCCTGCCCGTGCGGATTCTACAGTGATCGGCACAAACCATGCCGGTGTAACCCCAATAAAATTCAGCGCTACCACAACAAAATATCCGGTCCTCTTCTTGACAGAATTGATATCCATGTTGAACTTTCTTCTCTGGCGTATCAAGAACTAACAAGTTCGAAAGAAACCGAATCATCGATAACAATACGGGCCCGGGTAGAGAAAGCGGGAATTAAACAAAAGGAACGCTTCCAATCAGAAGGGATTCTGTATAATTCTCAAATGAATATCCCCCTGATAAAAAAATACTGTAATCTCCAAGCCAATGCCGAAAAATTGTTAGAAATGGCAATGCTTGAGCTGCGTTTATCGGCACGCGCTTTTGACAAAATCCTGAAGGTTTCGCGGACAATTGCTGATCTGGAAGAATCATCATGCATCAAAGAAGAGCATATTGCGGAAGCTATACAATACAGAAGTTTGGACCGGGGATTATAAAAATATTACGGCAGCCTCTCATCACCATCGCCGATTTTTATTGCCTTAGCGTACAAGCTATCGGCGCCATAAACCAGCGGTACAAAGACGGTACTTATCCTGCGCAGCGTTTCAGACAAAGCAATGACCGCCTTATAATAGCCCGGCATTAATGCCCAGTCGCTTTCTTGAATACCCAGCCCAAAATAACCGTCAACCGCAAGCGTTGTTTTCCCGATAAGCGCATTACATGTACGTTGTATGCACCGCGGCGACCAATACCGTACATCAAACCCCTTTGGTTCTTGAAATCCTCTTTTGAGTTGATGATAGAAACTCCGGATACCAAACGCATTGGCCAGCTGGATGAAACAATATCCTTTGATTTTCAACAAACGGGAGACTTCCCGGAGGCAGATCGCAACATCATTTTTTGAAAAATGCTGCAAAACGCTGTAAGAAAAAACAACGTCGAAGCACCCGCCACCGAACGGAAGATATCTGCCATCGGCTACAACATATTTTATATCAATCCCCAAACCTGTACTCACTCGGCGGGCGGCAAGAATAGCCCCCAGGCTTGGATCAATCCCCACCGCCTGATAACCCAACCGCGTTGCGGCAATAGACCATCTGCCCCAATTACATCCAATATCTAAAAATCGTTTCCCGGAACCGGGTTCTAATCGTAATGCCGGAATTGGATACCGGTCCAGCGAACCAATCAACCGTCGGTACATATTTCCTGATGTCGCGCCGATAAGGACGCTGACAACAGGGTCTATCGCGGAGGTCCCGGATAAAGAAGCAGCCAAGGTTTTTTCTTCATCGTTCACCCCAAGCGTCTCGAGATACAAATCCGGAGCCCGCATATCAGTGCGCTGACCGTGCGCGCATCGTATCGACGCTTGAGCTACCCCTATTGTCTGCTCCACATCATCACGCAACATAACAGGAATTCCTGCAACAACAGGATATGTCCCTCGGCAAACCAAACAGCACAAACCATCCTGTTCGGCGACCAAGCGTCCGTGATCCCGGGGGCAAACCAAATTTTCCAAATACCACGCATCAACAGCCATCAAACGGCTCTTTCTCTGGTTTATCACAAATCTCTTTTTAAATCCACGCGCAGGAATGATAACACTTCCCGCACAAAGGATGCAACCGCCTTTTATTATCAAGATGCAACGCACGCAGCTGCCGGAATTGTATTCCCGCATAGACCTGCCGGAGCGATTCTTTATTTAAATCGCCGACAATAAGTTCTCTGGTATCGGCATCATCGCAACACGGAGCGACTCTGCCGTCAAAATAAACATTCGCGGCACCCCACAATTGTTTGCACGGAGCAAGCCAATTATTTCTGCGATGCATGTTCCCCAAGGAGCCAATTTCGTCGATTCCCTGGTCTCCGACACGATCCCATAAATCCGCAGTTATAATACTGTTCACGCCGGGCTGTTTTTGCCAAAAACGGATAAATTCTTTTCTTTCATGCTGGTTGGCATGCAATTTTACCGTTGATATCACAACGTCTATATCCGTGCGGTGATACCGCTCTTTCAAAAGCAGGAAATTACGGATATTTTCATATACCACATCTCGCTGAAGCCCCTGCATAACAGACTCGTAGACTTCCGGTGAATAGCCGCACACGGAAAAATTTATCCGGCGAAGCCCGCCGATCCGGAAAAGTTTTTCCGCACAAGACATATCCAGAAGGGATCCGTTCGTTGAAAGGCCGTACTCTATCTGAAAATCCCTCAAATATAGAATCCGCTCAAAGAGATGCGGATCCATGAACGGTTCGCCATACACGCTTAAGCCGATTCTTAAAATATGGTTATCCAGACAATCGGCAACAATCTTTTTGAAAAGCTCCATGCCCATAACCCCGCGCATATCATGATACCGGTGGTTACACATAACACATTTCGAATTGCAAAGAACCGTTGTTTCCAGAGAAACACCCATAATCCCATCTGGATGCGCGCGTGCAAATTGACGGGCTTTTTGTAAAATCACCTTTTGATACAACGTATTATTGACAAGAAACGGATGCGAAAATACCCTTTTGAGAATATCCACCAAAAATGGCCGGAACTGTAAAGAGCGGACAAGCTTCCCTCGTATCATGTTCCGTGTTTTCTGCAAAAATTCCCTGTGGTTCATTGCAATCATAGCGCTAAAAACCGCATACCCCTCAAACTATATATTCCCGTCCCTATAGAACGCCGCTTGCAAAAAATATTTTTCTGACTGATGCTGGATACGGAACTTTTTTGGCGCGCACGCTTTTAATTATGAACTTTTCACCGGCGATGAACAAACGCTGCCCGGTCAACAGCATATTATTGATGGGACAGCCGGATAAATGAGGCTATTGCGTGTTGATCTGACTGAGAAACATCTCGAAAACAAATGCCCAAACGATGCTCTTTTTTACCAAGCGCAACATTATACCGGACATCTCCTTCAAGTTCCATCGTCGCAACGCGATCCGCAGTCACGCCATACGGGTTGATAAGCGTAAAACACAACAAAAGACGCGCGTCAGGAGGAATGTCATATTCTGTCATCAATGCCATCCCCCCTTGGCTCAAATCAATCATCATCGCACTGACTTCCCGGGTACCAACAATCATAATCACTTCGAACGGCTGATGGACCCGATAAATAACGATAAAATTGACGGCAAGACGTTTGAATTTTCTTCTTTCGGATTCGCGGTAGGGAGGAACCATACTTTAAAACAAGGGCTAGTTATTGATGACGTCGATTGCCTGTGTCGCGGTAGCAACATTCCCCGCGTCATCCCGCACCGTTAATATAACGGTAAAGGTCTTAATCCCGAAAAGTGTGCTCCAATAGGTATTCGACGGATTCCTCAGGACAGAGGTATCTCCATCGCCAAAATCCCATTCATAAGAAATAATACGACCCAGATCAGAACGGGATGCATCGCCGCGAAAACGTACTTTTAAAGGCGATGCGCCGGTAATCGGGTGAGCGGATATGATCGCCGTGATATTCCCCGGCTGACGGGAGACTTTACGCGATTCTTGTTGTATGGCTTTCTTAGTTTTAACCGGTTTTGCCAGAGGTGCCGGCGTTTGGACCGGGGCAGAAGGAGTAGCAACAGACCCCTGTTGCACAACAGGCGCTTTATTTTCTGCAGCAGCTGGCTCTGGTGCAGAAACAGCAGGAGTTTCTTGCACCAAGTCTGGGGCCCGTGTCTCATCAAGCGCTGCTGGTAATGCCGGCGTAACGGTATTCTCCTGTACTGCCTCCGGAGTTTTTGTTCCGGCAACCGGTGCAAGAGCAGGAGTTGAAACGGATCTTTCTTCCGCTGCCGCAGGAGATACTATATCCCGCACAGATTCTTTTTGTTTTGTTTTCTTAACCGCTTTCTTTGCTACTTTTTTTATACCAGGCCGCGCCTTTTTCACAGACTTCTCGATAGGCACGGGGAGCCCGTCTTCGTGTGCCATATCTTGAAGGATATATTGTTTCAAGGTCTCTTTGATCTTAGAAACACGTACTTCTTCTTTTAAATCACCCTCATCCTGTTTTTCCTGCACGCGTCTCCGATAGTCGCTATTATGTTCGTAACGATAATTATCAACCGCGACAAACGGCAGCCGTAACGGAGCAGCCATAAACTTAAGCATCAGCGCACCGCGATCCCAAACCTGTTCCCGGAAACGATTTTCAATATACCCCATCTTCTTATAGTAATATTCAACCATGGTACGGCGTCGCTTAAAACGCTCCTTGGCAAGCGCTAAATTATCAGGCACACCGTTATCTTTTCCAACAGTATATTCCGGAATAGCATAGCCATCACGCGAAGCAACATATCCTTTATCGTATGGATCTTTCCCGGGAGCAAATTTATAGGTTGCGCATCCTGCCAGGAAGGAACATGCTAAAATTATCGCAGCAATTTTTTTCACTGATCTGCTCTCCTTTAATAAAGCAATTACATTTTCATAAGGGCCAATGTCTCGGCGCGAGTTTTCTCACTTTTCTGAAAAATTCCGCGCACTGCGCTGGTAACCGTTAATGTCCCCGGTTTCTTAACGCCCCGCATCGACATACACATATGTTCGGCTTCAATAACCACCATGCATCCACGGGGTTTAAGTTTTTTCATGATAAGTTCGGCGATCTGCGAAGTCAAACGTTCCTGGACTTGCGGCCTATGCGCCAACGCATCAACAACGCGCGCCAATTTACTTAACCCGGTTACCCGCCCCTGATTGGGAATATAGGCGACAAAGGCCTTCCCGAAGAAAGGGACTAAATGATGCTCGCAGATTGAATACAGGGGGATATTTTTTAACAGGATTATTTCGTCGTGCTTCTGGTCGAGGATAACTTCGAGTTCCTTCTCCGGATCAACGATAAGCCCGGCGAAGATTTCTTCGTACATTTCGGCAACGCGTCGCGGGGTTTCCAACAAATCCTGACGACGGGGATTTTCTCCGATCGCTTCCAGGATATCACGCACTGCTTTTTCGATCTTTTTTTTATTCATGGGGCACCTTACGTTTTTATTGAGCGTCATTCCGCGCGTGCGAAAAAATTCCTCCGGGAATTTTCAAGCGGAAGAAACATCTTACTTCCCGATGCAAAAATCGCCGAAGATCCTTTCCAACAGATCTTCGGAAAACTCCTTCCCCAGGAGCTGATCAAGAGAACGCACGGATTCTTTCAAATCCTGCGTTACAAATTCTAACGATAGGTTATTATCTAATGAAACGAGTGACTCTGCAATACATTTTTGGGTCTTCCTAAGAATTGCCCCATGGCGGGCATTCGTCACCACGACGGATTCTCCCGCAACCACTGTTCCCTGTAAAACCCGCTCGGCTATCGCGTCTTCAAGCAGGTTGATATGTTTTCCTTTCCGTGCAGATAACGCTATACATGAGCCGAAATGCTTGACTAAATACTGCGTATCAATACGTTGACGTAAATCAATTTTGTTCACGACCGCACATACGGATTTCTTTCTACACGTTTTTATCAACAACCGGTCGGACAGCCTCAGAGGACGGCTCCCGTCAAAGATAAGAAGCACTAAATCAGCCATTGCAATCTGATGCTTGGCTCGGTGCACAGCTTTTTTCTCAACCAAATTGCGCGGCGCAAGAATACCGGCTGTATCAACAATACGAACGGGGATCCCGCGGATATCAATAATTTCTTCAATAGTATCCCGCGTTGTTCCGGCAACCGACGTAACAATTGAACGCTCCCTGCGTACAAGCGCATTTAACAAGGATGATTTACCGACATTCGGACAGCCGCAAATAACAACGTGAAGCCCCTGACGCAGGACTGCGCCATAGGAAGTTGTTTTCAACAACCGGGACAAGCGCTCGGATGCCTGCCGCACAAGAAGCCGCGCCTGACGCGTTTCAACAGCTCCGATCTCTTCATCAGGAAAATCAATCATTGCTTCAAGCGGCGCCAGAGCTTCAAGGATAGTATTGCGAATAGCGGAAATCTCTGAAGAAAGCGCGCCTTCTAACTGCCCCATACTCACACGCAAAGCAGCATCCGATTGTGCCCTCATAATATCAAGTACTGCCTCGGCCTGCGCTAAATCAATCCTGCCGTTTAAAAAAGCCCTTTTGGTAAATTCTCCCGGTTCTGCAAGACGGCAACCTCGTGCCAACGCCAACTCAAGTACGCGGCGCATAGCGATAATGCCGCCATGCGTATTGATTTCAACAACATCTTCCCTGGTATACGAACGCGGAGCCCGCATCACAGTCACCAGCACTTCATCGATTATTTCATTGGAATCTTTCACCCAGCCAAAATGAACGGTGTAGGTTTTAAACGACGATGCTTTTTTACCGTTGGCTGCAACAAATAACGCATCGGCAATAGCCAGCGCTTTATCGCCGCTCATGCGGATAATGCCAATACCGGCATCACCGGCTCCTGTTGCCATGGCAACGATTGTGTCTGTATTATGCGGTAATTTCACGGCGGAATTCTCCCACAACAAATAACGAACCGGTAACAATAATCATGTCGCGCTTTCGCGCCAACCTAAACGCAGTTTTTTTAGCCTGACGTACGGAATCAGTACTGACTACGGCACATCCGGGATGTATCATTTTTCGAATGACCTCTTCTATGCGCGCGCACGAAGCGGCACGCGGGTTCTGCGATCTGGTCACAATAACCGTATCCATAGACGGCACCAGATGCCGACAGATACCTGCAATATCTTTGTCGTCAGAAACACCAATAACAAGGATTCTCCGCCGGTTCATTGCATATTTTTCAAGCACCGTGCGTAAACATGCGGATGAAGCGCTATTGTGAGCGCCATCAAGAACAACAAACGGTTGGCGCGCAATAATTTCACATCTGCCCGGCCAGACTGTTGCAGACAACCCTGCGCGCACCGCAGCATTGCGTATCAAAACCCCGCGCCGGCGCAACGCTTCAACCGCCGCAACAGCAACGGCAGCATTTTCAATCTGGTGCTCACCTTCCAGGCGAGTCCGCAAACCCGTGTACCTGTGTTTCTCGGTTACAACGGAAAATTTCCTCCCTTGTTCGCGTACAACCGTAATCTCTTCACCGAAGCGCCATAAACGGCTCCCTAATCGACGACAGGTTGCCTCAATGACCCGCAAAGCTTCCTGTTTTTGAGGCGCCGTGACAACGAGTGCGCCTGGCTTGATAATACCCGCCTTCTCATACGCAATTGCTGCCAGGGTCGTGCCGAGTTTATCCGTATGTTCGTAACTCAACGAAGTAATAACTTGCACCGGGCTTGCAACAACATTGGTCGCATCAAGCCGTCCCCCCATACCCGTCTCCAAAACCACACAATCAACATGCCGCTGCCGGAAATATTCGAATGCCACCGCCGTATAGACTTCAAAAAACGAAAGAGGGCCAAAGCGGGATTGACGGCAAAACCGGTTTATAGACGGGGCCAGGCGTTCAATCGTTGCAATCAGCTGCGACGGTGGAATCATCCCTTCAAAATCGTCCCCCGCCAATTTACCCGGCTTCAAAATCCTGATTCGCTCGCGAAAACTTACCAGGTGCGGCGACGTATAAAGCCCGGTTACAAAGCCGGCCGCACGGAGTATATACGCAATCGAGGCGCACGTCGAACCTTTGCCTTTAGAACCGGCAACATGCACCACAAACAATGACTCATGCGGATTACCGATGCATGATAAAAAATCCCTCAAGCGCTCAAGCTTCAGGGATTTTTTATATGACCAGCAAGAAACCTTCTCGTAATTAACGAATGATTCTATATACGCTATCGCCTGTTTATATGTCATGCCGCACACACTATAAAAACCTCTGAAGAACAAAAATGATTAGTGACGAAAATGCCGCATGCCGGTAAAAACCATGGGGATCTCATATCGATTAGCAACTGCAATAATCTTTTCATCAGCAATCGAGCCGCCCGGCTGAATGATAGCCCGTACTTTGAAACGTGCAGCAAGTTTGATACCATCTTCTTTCGGAAAGAATGCGTCGGACGCCAGTACAGAAGCCCGCGCTGATTTTCCCGCCTTTCTCGTCGCGATAAAAACCGAATCAACACGCGACGTTTGCCCCGCGCCAATACCAACGGTTCGCCTATCCTGTACTAAAACAATCGCGTTCGACTTCACATATTTTGCTACTTTCCAGGCAAACAAAAGACTATCCATTTCTTTTTTAGTCGGTTTTTTCCGTGTAACAACCGTAAACGACTTTTCGTCATACAGTGCCGTATCTTCATCCTGCACCAGAAACCCTCCGGCAACGCGTTTATAATCAGACTGGATGACCCTCTCTGTTAATGCCGGTAATTCGAGAAGACGGACATTCTTCTTCGCTTTCAAAAGCGCAAGAGCGTCAGGAGCAAAACGCGGGCAGATAATACACTCTAAAAAACCGCTTTGTGCGATGAGTTTTGCCAAACGCAGATCAATCTCACGATTCAGGCTTACAATACCGCCAAACGCAGAAAGCGCGTCACACTGCCAGGCATCGGTATACGCCTTATAGATACTCTTATTTTCCGCCGCCCCGCAGGGATTATTGTGTTTGACAAAAACGACCGCGGGTAATACGAATTCTTGGACAATGTTCACTGCCGCGTTTAAATCGAGAATATTATTAAATGAAAGCTCTTTCCCCCAAAGCTGTTTTATCGTCGACAAACCCGTAAGTTTACCGGCATCGCGATAAAAAGCGGCTTTCTGGTGGGGATTCTCACCATACCGTAAATCCTGGACTTTCGTAAATGATATATCCATCTCCTGCGGCATTCCCCTGTGGAACTCGGGATAAAAATGGTTTTTTAAATACCGGTGAATAACGCTATCATAGTGGCTGGTCAGTTTATACGCTTCAATGCCCAATTGACGCAGTAAGCTCTCGGGAAGGCTTCCGTTATGTTTCCCCAATTCATCGATGATCTGGGTGTAACGCTCGGGGTCACAAACAACCGCAACGCTTCCTGCATTTTTTGCCGCTGAACGTAACATGCTGGGGCCCCCGATATCAATATTTTCTATCACCTCTTCGATGCTGACGTTCGGCTTAGCAATAGTTTTCTCAAACGGATATAAATTAACCACCACCATATCAATAAGCCCGATACCGTGACTCTCCAGGCTCTGCATATGTCCCTGGTTCGAACGCACTGCAAGAAGCCCCCCATGGATCTTCGGATGCAGTGTTTTCACGCGGCCATCAAGCATTTCAGGAAAACCGGTATATTCAGAAACGTCTTTAACCGGGATGTTATTATCGCGTAACATCTTTGCCGTACCGCCGGTTGAAATAATTTCGATGTCATATTTCTGCAAGGACTTGACCAATTCAAGGATGCCGGTCTTATCGGACACGCTTATCAACGCACGCTTCATTTTAATCATGGAACCCTCCATTAAAAATAATACCGCGGAGCTACCAAATGCTACCGGAATATGTAAAAAATCTCTTTCCCAACCACTACCGTTTCATGCCCCCTTTGTACGGCGATAAGCGATGGGAGCAACGGATGGTCCGAAGGCAATAGTATAACATCGAATGAGGCTAACGTATCCCGATTCTTCTCCCAGAATTTCCTGTCTTCAGGAAAAGCCAGATCAATAATACTGACATTCCTATGACCTGATGATTCTAACGCATACCACAAGCTGGAAACAGTAACAATCTTTGCCTGGGTAGGAATACTCGTCACCAGAGAAGCAAATCTTTGCGGATCCCGCTGGCGCCACTCCACGGGTAAACGGGAAAGATACAAGACGTGCCCCACCAAGCCGGTCACAATGAGTGCGCCGACAACAACCGCTATCAAGCGCCTATACGGAAGGCGAATATACGAAATCGCGACACCAAAACAAAAAAGCAGAATCGGCATAACAACAAGGCCCCGATAAACCGAACATCCGGTCACGGTACACACATACGCAATACTGATACCGGTAAAAACCGAGACAAAAAAAAGCCGGCGCCGGAGATATGTGCATGTATCGTCCTTATGCGAGAAGACATACCAAACGCGTGATAGTATCGCCGTGCACATAACAAAAATAACTGCGAATAAAAAAAACACCCACCCCTGCAATGAACCGAAGAAAAAAGAAAGAAACGGATTACATGAGAAATCCGTTTTTAAAAACACGTGCCGAAAAAACTGTTGCAAGGCGCCAAACGTATTGACTTGATACACCATGACCCATAACCCGAGATAGACAAGAAGGGGGATACTTACAACAAGAGCAAAAAAACTTTTTTTGCGTATACTAAGATAGGCAATGCTGCTATAGACTGCCCAAAACAACACAAATTCCACATGGGTTGCAAGTGCCGCGCCTATTAAAAAAGCCCCTCCTATCCATGGAAGCAGCGTTGTACGTATGCCGCGGCTGGAAATGACCGGTAAAAATGCGGCAACTCCCAAAACAAAACCAAGCATATCGCTTCGTCCCGAACGCGCAATAGTAAACGTTACGGGGTCGGATAAAAAAAGCAGTGTTGCCATCCAAAAAGCGAACGCATCAAAAATCCGCGCTTTCTTAAGGCGATAAAACAACAGGATAACAAAGAACATGCATGCGCTAAAACAAAGGATGCTGACACCGCGCAAGGTCAGCGGTGAAAAACCAGCCATACGGAAAACGGCTGCCTGGGTTAAAAGATAAACCGGAGGGTGCAAGGCATAGTATTTGTCCAGGTTCATTACCCCTGTCATACTCTTCATCACAAGCCCCTCTCCTCGACTCATTGCAAGAGGCGCTTGGCTGAACCAATATTCATCGGTGTTTGTCACCAGCGGTAATCGATCAAACCCATACCAAACCCCGCAAAGCTTACCGATAATGACAATCCCAAGGATGAAGCTGCAAATACGTTGGCCGGACATATCGTTATATGGTATTCCCGAAAAGATAACCGGAAGTATCCCCCATCATCATACCGATACCAAACTCTTATTTATTAAACCGGAAATTAACAATATCGCAATCCTGCATAATGTATTCTTTTTGCTCGGAATGCAGTTTACCCGCCTGTTTAGCAGGGACTTCTCCGCCTGCTTTCATATAATCATCAAAGCCGATAATTTCGGCGCGGATAAAACCTTTCTGGATATCGGAATGGATCGCGCCGGCCGCCTCATGCGCAGTCGTGCCTTTTTTAATCAACCATGCCCTGGTCTCTTTATCACCGACGGTAAAGAAACTCGTATACCCGCTCTCCTTGACCGCACGGCTCAAAAGATCATTCTCATTTTCAAGTTCCGCCTTTTCAGCCAAAACAACCGGCTTGTGCGTAACAATATTATAACTAGCCATCAGCGCTTTTTCGGCGTCGGTAAACGTCAGGGTAGAAAGAAACTCCTCCTTTTCAAGCGATGCTTTCATTTTCGAAAGCAGGTTTTTTTCATTATCCTCGGTCGCACGGGAAAGACGCGTCTCCACAAAATCGAGATCCGCTAAAATTAAATCCGTGCGGTTCTCTTTCAAGATAAGAACGGAATCCGCTTCAAGGATTTTATCTTCTCCGACAAGATCAATCTGGATATACGTCCTTTTCTTAGCTTTGACAAATGAATCCGCCTGATCAAGACGGCTGTCTTTAACATTCTTCTTTCCCGGTTGCAGTTCGGCGATAGCAAAAACGCATACTTTCATTGGGTATTCCTTTCATAGGGTTAGATAATACATCCTTTGTTTATGATTTCTAGATTGGTCGTATGCGCAAAAACCCGCGGAAGTTACAACGTCATACGGTCACACGCTAGTTCAACGCACACTGTTCAATGGCAGTTCGTAGTTATGCGAATGGTGATACCCGCTTCTAACGGAATTCAAGCTTTAAACCTTGGGCCATGAAGCATGAACTAGTACGCGCGGTCTTAACGGCTAGATTTCGATGTCGTGTTTCTTGGCCGCCTGATACGCGCCCATGATACTCTGAGCCTGTTTTTGCGGCATTACTTCATAATGACTAAAACGCATGATATACACCCCCCGGCCGCCCGTCAGAGATCGTAAATCATTCGCATAAGCAAACATCTCCGTAAGCGGAACGTTTGCCTTTATAATGTGTGTATGCGCCCTCACATCCATCCCTATCATACGGCCGCGCCGCGAATTAATATCGCCTGTTATCGCGCCGAGAGAATCATCGGGGATCGTAATGGTTGCTTCCATAACCGGCTCTAAAAGTTGCGGGCCTGCTTCCTGTACTGCTTTTCGTAATGCCATCGCGCCCGCGATCTGAAATGCCATATCAGAAGAGTCGACATCATGGTAGGAGCCATCAACCAACGTTACGCGCACATCAACAATCGGGTATCCGGCAACCGCACCCTCGCAACATGCCTGCCGGACTCCTTTTTCAACCGACGGAATAAAATTCCGCGGGATTGCGCCTCCAAAAATTTTATCAACGAACTCAAACCCCTTGCCGCGCTCTATCGGTTCAATTTCAATCCAGCAATCCCCATACTGCCCGCGGCCGCCCGACTGACGTTTAAATTTACCCTGCACCCGTGTCTTACGGGTAATCGTTTCCTTATATGAAATCTTTGGTTTACCAAGCTCAACATCAACATTAAAACGTTTTTTTAAACGTTTAACCATAACTTCCAAATGCTGGTCTCCCATTCCGGCAATAATCATTTCTTTGGTCTGCGGATCATGAGAAACGCGGAATGTCGGATCTTCCAAGGAAAGCTTATGGAGCGCTATGGAAATCTTTTCTTCATCCTCCCTGCTCTTTGGCTTGACCGATGCCGATATCGCCGGTTCCGGGAAAATCAAGGGATCCAAAAGAACCGACTCCCTCTCCGCACAAATAGAATCTGATGCCAATGTTTCTCTTAATTTAGGGATCGCGATAATATCTCCGCATGTTGCTACATCAACCGGCCGCTGTTCTTTCCCCTGTAAGATTAAGATCTGACCGATACGCTCCTTGATATGTTTATTAACATTAACAAAGGCGGTATTCGAGGTAAGTTTTCCCGAAAAAACGCGCATCAGCGTTAATTGACCGACATACGGATCGGAAATATTCTTAAAAACAAATGCGGAAAGTGAACCGTCCTGGGAAAAACGGACTTCTTTGGCTACTTCCGGATGCAACGGATCATGCGCCAAGACCTGCGGTCGCTCTAAGGGACTGGGCAAATACTTTATGACTGCATCCAAAACATCGGCAACGCCTTTATCAGACAAGGCTGAACCGGCGAATACCGGAAAAACTTTCCTGGTATCAACGGCTTTATGCAACCCTTCAACAATCTCCTGCGGTGAAAGAGAGGCATCTAAATATTTCTCAAGGAGCGCATCATCACTTTCAGCAACAGCTTCAATTAAATCGGGCGAATCCATGCGATCAACCAAAAGCGCATTTTTAGAAAGCTGCTCTTTTATCGCAGCCAGCACCTTTTTGATGTCAACCCCGTCTTTATCTGCCTTATTGACAAAAATGATACACGGGAGATTTTGTTCTTCAAGAAGTTCCCAGGCACGGCTGGTTCCTGCTTCAACGCCTGCGGACGCATCAACGATAAGAATTGCCCCGTCAACCGCGCGTAACCCTGCAATAACATCGCCCAGGAAATCCGCATATCCGGGAGCATCGATGATCTGGATACGGTAGCCCTTGTAATCGCAAAACATGAGACTGGCGTTCACCGAACTTTTACGCTCAATCTCATCAAAACTATAATCGCTGACCGTAGTGCCGTCTGTTACACTGCCTTTGCGGCTCGTCGTCTTACAGGCAAACAGCATACTTTCTGCAAGGGTTGTCTTTCCTGACTGGGCATGACCAAGAAGAATGAGATTTCTTTTCGCACGGACATCCATGGCTTCCACCCTCCTTATAGTAACAAGGTAATCGGCGCGAGTGGAGCCTTCGGATTACAATCAAAAAGCTTCCCGCTCCGAAGCAAGAAATACCTTCCGCGATCTCGAACCCCAAGGCATGCAGAGCGCGATTACGCACAAGGAATTATTCGATGGAAAACAACTTGGATTTGTCAAAGTCAGCCAATGGTAGCGAGTGTTTGTATTATACCCCTGGCTGGAAAAGGGGTCAAGGAAGAAAAAGGCGCTTTCACGGTTTGAAAGCGCCTCTACAACAAGAAACAAAACTTCTATCTATTACTCGAGATACGTATAAATTTTACCTTTATAGTTACGTAATACATATTTACCCTTTGCCTGCGAGAGGATGTAATTCGGGCCGACCGGAATCTTTCCACCGCCGCCAGGGCCATCAATAACATACGTGGGAACCGCATACCCTGAAGTATAGCCGCGCAGTTTCTCCATAATATTGATACCGGCTGCGACCGGCGTCCTAAAATGCTGCGTGCCGCGCACCGGATCACACTGATAAATATAATAGGGGCGGACGCGGACCTGCAGTAATTCATGCACCAGCTTTTTCATGATATACGGCCGGTCATTAATCCCTTTTAAAAGCACCGACTGGCTTCCCAGGGGGATTCCCGCCTCTGAGAGCATATCACACGCCAACTTACAACGTTTCGTGATCTCCCTCGGATGATTAAAATGAATACTCATCCAAAGCGGAGAATATTTTTTAAGCATCGTCGCCAATTTCTCTGTTATACGCTGCGGAAGCGTAACAGGTACCCGTGTACCAAGGCGCACAAACTCGACGTGAGAGATCGAACGGATTTTCTGCAAGAGATTTTCAATAACATCATCTTCAAGTGTCAACGGGTCCCCGCCCGAAATCAAAACATCGCGGATTTTTTTATTAGACTTAATATATTCAAGCGCCGCGTCAAAACGATCCGCCGATTCGACAACCGGCTCTTTATTATGATCGCCGACTAATCTTCGACGGGTGCAATGCCGGCAATACATCGCGCAATGCTCAGTTGCCAACAAAAGAACCCGATCGGGATAGCGATGCACTAAATGCGGAGCCGGAGAATCACGATCCTCGGCGCACGGATCCACCATTTCATGCGGGGCAACGCTAAATTCCTCACCGACGGGAACTGCCTGTCTGCGAATAGGACATGCCGGATCTTCAGGATCCATTAAAGACGCCCAATACGGAGTAATTGCCAACGAAAGCCTTCCGCCGGCTTTTTTCAAACCCTCTTCTTCTTCAGGACTCAACTTAATAACCTGGACCAACTCATCTTTTGTGCGGATTCTGTGCTTCATCTGCCAATGCCAATCTTCCCAATCAAGCGGATTGACATCTCTATACAAAGCTATCTGCTGGTAATCGCGGGAGCGGCGAGTTATGCGCGGTTGAGCTTGGACCGCTTGTTCCTGTGCCAATTTCTGATTTTCGGCTGAAACAGCGTTATTCTCCAATTTTTTTCCCTCTCCTTTTTAGGGCGTTTTTCAATATCGTGCCAATGATATCCTCATATTTCATCCCGGCGGCATATGCCATAAGCGGGAAGTTTGAATCGCGCGGGCTTAAACCCGGTAGCGGATTAATTTCAAGGACATAGGGAATATTGTCTTTGCTCAAGCGGATATCGGTACGGGAAATATCAAAACAACCAACCGCCCGATGCGTCTTCAATGCGGTTTCTTTAACGAGACTTTCGGTTTTCGGGTCAAGACGGGCCGGGCAATAAAATGTCGGGACGGTGCCAAGTTCTTCATTGCCCTGAAATTCCTTCACGCGCCAACTGTAAAAAAATTCCCCGCTTTTTGAACAGGTAGAAAAATCAATCTCCAGGATCGGCAAGACATTAATCGAGCCATTCTCTAAAATACCGACCGTCAATTCTTTCCCGTCGATAAATTCTTCGACCAGGACTTCCTGGCGATACTGCGAAATGAGTTCCCGAACCTTACGGTATAAGGCGTCGCGGTCTGCAACAACGCAATTCCTCGAAATGCCTTTGGCGGAACCTTCAAGATTCGGTTTTACGAAAAGCGGAAATCGCAGGTGCTCATCAAGTTCTTCGTTCCCTTTTATGAAAACCTGGAATGCCGGGGTAGGGATCCCTTCGGCTTTCAGGATCTTCTTCGTAAACGCTTTATTCAATGCCAAGGCCATTGAAAATGTGTTTGACCCGGTATAGGGGATATCCAAATAATCCAAAACCGCGGGGACTTCTGACTCGCGGAATTTACCGTGCATCCCTTCGGCAATATTGAACACCACATCAACACGATTTTTCCGGAAATAGCTGAAGAGATCGGATTGACCGACTTCTATCATATCAACGGTATGCCCGTTTTTACGGATCGCTTCCATGATAGAGTTGACAGTTTCCTGCGAGTCAAACTCGGAATAAAAATCAGCCGGTTTCGAACTGTCTTTCACCTTTTGTTTCAAATTACAGGCTAGTCCTACTTTCATATTAGTTCACACTGTTACGCTGCAACGCTATATTCAAGATTTTACCGATAATTTCGTTATAGGTAATGCCGATGGATTTAGCTAAAAGCGGGAAAACATCTTCGGTAGACAAACTCGGCAACGGATTGATCTCAAGCACATAGGGGTTCCCGTCTTTATCGACGCGAAAATCAACGCGCCCAAAATCGCGGCATTCCACTGCTTCATATACTTTCAACGCGATATCCTGCATCTTTTTGGCAAGCTCCTGTGAAATCTTGGCAGGACAGACATATTCAAGCCGGTTGGAAGTAATCCGGGAGAACGTATAAAACCTATTATTCAACTGGAGCTTCCCGTCAATCTTGACCTGAACAACAGACATGACAATGGGCTCATCATTACCAATAATACCAACGGTAAATTCTGACCCGCAGATGAATTCCTCGACGAGCGCCGGCTGTTTGTATGTATTAACAATAAACTCAACCTGCTGCCGCAACCCGTCCATGTCTTCAACGCGGGAACTCTCGCTCAGCCCCTTCGACGAGCCTTCAAAACGCGGCTTGACAATAAGAGGGAATTTGATATGACCGATATCATTTAACCCCTGGACATTCTTAACTTCGAAAAATTTCGGGGTGGGGATATTTTCCGCTTTAAAAATCTTCTTGGCCATGACTTTATCGAGCGTCAGCCCCAGCGTAAGCGCGTCAGCTCCGACAAACGGAACACGTTTCATCTCCAGGATTATCGGCACCTGGGACTCGCGATTCCTGCCAAAAAGGCCTTCGGAAATATTAAAAACGATGTCAACACCGACGTCGTTTCCCATTTCCAGCAGCTGGTTCACGTTACCGATACGTTTTACCTTAAAACCCTGCGACTCTATCGCAGCAGCAATCACGTCAATCGTACTGGGATGGTCAAACTCCGCGTACGCGTCAGCCGGATCTCCGTCTTGAAGCTGATAATCTGTTTTTAAATCGTATGTTAAACCAACAATTTTCATCGATAACAAAATAAGGGCTCCTGTGAACCTAGAGCCCTGCGCGGATACGCACCCTTTTCCAACGAGTATATTTCTCCTCTATGTATGATGCTCAAAATATTGTATGTACGTTAATTTTTTATCACAACCTATGGGTATTGTCAAGAAATTTTATTGCACCGACCCCTGATTTTCCCGTCGGAGAAGACGTTCTTTAAAGAATTTTTTATTTTTAAATAGTAATTATTTCTCGGGAGGCGCTTTTTAGCGCGAAGCAAGGAAATGCGTAAGGTTAATAAGATCGGTTGCCAAATCGACATTGCGCAATTTTACCTCTGCAGGGACAATCAGTTTGACCGGAGCAAAGTTCAAAATAGCCCGGATACCGACTTTTGTCAGCTGATTGGCAATTCCTTGTGCCGCATCAGTAGGAACCGCAATAATCGCGATATCAATAGACCGCTGCTTGACAACCGTTCTCATACGGGCGGTACTGGACACCGTGATGCCCTGCACAACGGTACCGATCTTATGCGGATCGCTGTCAAAAATAGCAACGATGTTAAGATTCATCTGCCGGAACCCGCGATACGCAGCAAGTGCCGAACCTAAATTCCCCAACCCGCACAGACATAAACGCCATGGTCGGCGTAAGCCAAGGATAGTATTAATTTTTTCCGTTAATTCGGCGATGTTATACCCGATCCCGCGTGCGCCAAACTTACCAAAATATGAAAGATCTTTACGGATCTGATGCGGGTTCATATCCAACCCGCGGGCAAGTTCTTCGGAGTTAATCGTCGTCCGCGCCCGTTCCCTGGCGAAATCCTCCAGGAACCGTACATACAGCGCAAGCCGTGAAATTGAGATTGCGGGTGCCCTTTTCATCTTAACAAATCCTTGGCAACGGTTCTCCCGAAAGCATGTCAACAATACGCTCTGTACCAACAACCGTCTTCATGATAACAGTACCCCTGTGCGCAGAACACACTGTTCCGATGATCGCCGCCGACCGCCCTAACGGATGTTTACGCAATTTTTGCACGATTCGCGTGCCGCTTGCAGCATCGGCAAAAATCAATGCACGGCCTTCGCTGGCGATATATAACGGATCCATCCCTAATAATTCCGCTGCTGCCTTAACATGCGGGTGCATCGGTATGCTTTTCTCGTCGATCACTATGCCGACCCCTGCCGCTGCGGCAAGTTCATTAAGGGTCGTCGCAATACCTCCGCGTGTTGGGTCCCGCATACAGGTAATACCTTTTTCAAAACGAATAATCGGCACCAAAAGTTTTGTCAACGCCGCGCAATCGCTGGCCAGGGAAAACCTGAGACGTAACCCGGAGCGCGCGGATAAAACCGAGAATCCATGTTCGGCTATGCCTCCGGTTATAATAATAGAATCGCCCGGGCGGATATGCCGGGCATCATACGGACGCCAAGAAATAATCCTTCCCACGCCGGAAGTATTGATAAAAAGCCCGTCGCAGGCTCCTTTTTCCACAACCTTGAAATCTCCGGTTGCGATAACAACCCCTGCGTTACGCGCAGCATGCGCAAGAGAATCAACAATCTTTTCCAATAATGGAACGGAGAACCCTTCTTCAAGAATAAGCGACAAAGAAAGGTATTCCGGCAATGCGCCCTGCATGAGAAGATCGTTAACAGTTCCGCACACCGAAAGCGAACCGATTGTCCCGCCGTTAAATACAAGCGGCTTGACGACGAACGAATCGGTCGTAAATGCGATCCTGGTAGGAAAAGGAAGGCAGGCGGCGTCAGAAAGTTGCGCAAGGATCGGATTGGATAAGCGGGGCACCAGAAGTTTACCGATAAGCTCATGCATGAGCTTGCCGCCATTGCCATGCGCTAAGCGGATCTTTGCGGTTTGATTATTCGCCATCGGGAAATCCTTGTATGCCAACACGTGCAAAGTCTTTCAACAACTGGCGGGGGCCCTTAAAAACAAACCCCTGGAACCCCAAAGAGCAGGCCCGCTCGATCAAATCGGCCCGATCATCCGTATAAAAAACTTTTTCCGCAGGCAGATGAAGGGCAGAAAGCACCGCGCTATAAATCACCGGAGATGGTTTGCGGGCTCCCACTTCAAACGAAGCAAAAAGGTGATGGAATGCATCGTAAATCGGGAATGTTTTCTTAATATACTCCCAATGCAGCCTGTTGACGTTTGATAACAATACAACCGTATACCGGGAGCGTAATTTTTTTGCTATCTCATAGACACGTTTATTCGTATCGGTAAAAAGAAATATTTCATTCCATACGGAAAGAAATTCCTCGTAGGAGAGGCGGGCGTCGAGCATCCGTTTAACCGCGGCAAAAAAATCCGGGGGGCTAATCTTGCCTTCTTCAAATTGCCCGGTTATCGGAGAATCGAAGAAAAGCTGATAGATTTCATCGGCGGTCTTATCCGTGAAACAGGAAATCCTGCGTGCGGCAATGGTATGATCAAAATCAATCAACACATTGCCTAAATCAAAAACAACAGCCTCAACTCCGCCGGAACGGCTCATTTAATTGTTCCCATCGTTCTTCTTCTTAAACAAATCAAGAAAACGATCCTCATAGTCTTTATAGACATTCCATTTATCAAGCTGCGATTTTAATTCGTTGGCCCTGCTGATATCCGCCTGAGCATCCAAAAACAATTGCTCAATACGCTCTTTTACGGAAACCGGAAGTTTCGTAAGTTGCCCCAGCGACTTTTTTATTTTTTCGATCTCTTCTTCCTGAATAGGCCCTGCAGCCGGCGTATTCAGTTTTAAATAATCCAATAATTTATTAATTTCTCCCTCGACGCTCTGTGATTGTTTATAGAGATCATCCAGGCTTACCGTGATGCCGTAGACAGTCGAAAAGGCCTTCAGCACAGATGCCGATGCTTTGGGATTCTCAATTTGAATCGTGTAAAGCGGGATCTCGCCTAAAAGGCAGAATCCATCAATACCTTCCCGCTTGGCAATCCCCAGGTACAACCCGTTCATGCCGCTCACCTGGCCATCAGTCATCGGATTAAAACCAAAAGCGGCCAGTGAATCTATTATTTTTTTTGAAGTCCCGGCAAACCATACCCCCGGGTCTTGCACATGATCGATAGGCTGCGGTATTGCAGCAAAACCTACAACCCTGCTGACCTTACACATCTTTGCAAGAGTTGTGATCTGCCGGCAGTACGCTTCTGCTTTCGCAAGATCAGGCTGCGCGTTACTTATGAAAATAATTAAATCCTGTTTGCCTGCCTTATTCTTCCAAAAATAAAACGTTCCGTAGGGAAGTTCCGGAATAGATACCTGTCCGTCCTTAACGACGCTTCCCGTCTGATAAAAGAACTCTTCCGGCTTAATACGGGCAAATTTTTCTGCGCCGAGTTTTTCCACCAAATATGACGCTGCTTTAAAAGCGACGTCTCCCATCCCGGGCCAGACACAAATCAAATACGGACTTCTCAACCGCGGTTTTTTAGTGATATCCAGTGAATCCATGATTGTTCCCTCTCCGTGTAACACCGCCTTCAAAAAACACACTTTGAACGTTGAACATGCAACTATGAACTACACTAACGCTTTTACTTCGAAAATCTATATGCTTTCAAGAAATCTTCAAGGAGACGGGCGCCGGTGATCAAATTTGAAACCCGCACGTATTCGTCGGCAGTATGCGCGCATCCTTCAGTACCGAACCCGCTGGCAACTGCCGGGATATTCTTATGCTGAAAAAATGTTATAACCGTCGCGCCCTCCGAACCGGAAATCACCGGTTTAACGCCATGGTTGCGCATGGCAGATGCTAAACCCGCAACCAAAGGATGCGACGGACTTATTGCATATGGTTTTTGAATGCCATCGATTGTAACGGCGTATTTCGGGCAATGCCTGCGAATGGTACGTTTCAGCATAGCAATGATTTTCGTTTCCGACTCCCCCGGTAAAAAACGGAAATCCAATTCAAATTCACACCAATCCGCAACCACGTTAACCTTATCTCCCCCCCGGATCGTGCCGATATTCATAGTTGATTGCCGTAAATATTTATTCCTCAGAATCCCTATCTTCTTCCGGTTAAGCTCGGCAAGGATATCGACCGCCATGGCAATCGCGTTCTTCCCAAGCCACGGGTACGCACCATGGGCCCTCGTTCCCTTCACGGATACCTTCAGGTGCATCAAACCTTTTTGAGTAACCACAATTTTAAAATCATCGGCGTCAAGGACAACCGCCGCATCAGGCTTCAGGATCTTCGTATTAAGCAAGGGAATAAGCCCCCAATCGGAACCGGTTTCCTCATCGGCAGTCGCAGCAAAAATAAGGTCGTACGGAAGCGCCACTTTTTCTTCAACGATGCTACGGATCACTTCCATACTACAGGCAAGATTCACTTTGCAATCGGTTGCACCCAAACCGTACAATTTGCCATTTTTTATAACGCCGGCAAATGGATCCAAGCTCCAGCTGATCCCTGCGGGAACCGTATCAAGATGCGGAGTAATTAAAAGCGATTGCCTGCCCGGCAAACCTTTCAATGTCGCCACAACATTCGGCCGATTTTTTTTAAATTCGATGATTTTCACGCGTAAACCAAGATTCTCGAGATACCCCTTGCACAATGCGGCAATTTTCACCTCATTTCCCGGCGGATTCTGGGAATCAATGGCAATAAGCTTACGCAAGAGTTCAATTAACCGTTGTTCTTTGACCATATTTAAAACCCCACATTCACGCTGGCGGCAACTGCCTCGGCATCAAAAAGTGAGCCTTCAACATTCAACCAGGAATTCTTAATAAGCGGCACCGTAATACCAAGGATGAGGCCGACGCTGTTTGAGCCGTCCGATTTAACTCGATTACGCACGCCGTCAACCCAATGGATATAATCCATACGCGAAAGCCGCGTGCCGATATAGGGCGTCGCGTATCGAAACTCATACGATCCGAGCCAAGAAACCTGCCAATCATCAAGCACGGCTTTATGTTTTATCGGCCCGATATTAATACTATAGGGATGGATACTGATGTGTTGAAAACCAAGTACGGATTTTATCGCATTCTTTTCAAAGACGCGCAGGCGCACACCATATCCTCCGCCCATATACGTCGGATAATCCAATTCGTCGATACCGTGCGGATGCTGTTTTATGTATCCGGCACCGCCTTTTAAATCAATGGAAAGCCAGTCAAAGATCCCGTATGAAACCAAAAGAAATTCCTGCGCACTGCGCATTTTCCCCTGTTGATGTTCCTGATACCTTTTAAAAACAACGTAACTCTCCCCCCCTGCGAAAAATTGATTCTTCTGCGGCATTTTAGTCCCGTAACAGGACGCAGCCTCTGCAACGGAGACACAGAAAAAAATGCCAAGAACGCTCAAAAGGATTTTACGCACCGAAAACCCCCTTAGATGGAAGAAGTGATTGTAACGGACAACACCCACAGGATGGATTGCGTTTCGTACAAAATTCTTTTGCCAGGCGCACGATAAGTGCGTGGTATTCATTAAATAATTGTACATCGATTTTAAGGTTTTTCATAAATAAATTTTGCACCTGCGCATAGCCGATGCCGGCTGGTATCAGGCCGTGGCGCTCAAGCACACGCCTGGTATACGCATCGACGACAAATGAAGGTTTTTGCAACGCATAAACTAAAATTGAATCCGCTGTTTCAGGACCGATCCCGTTAACGCGGCAAAGTTCCTGGCGCAAGGAATCCGTTTGCTGGGCGCGCATGGCCGGCAAACTTCCGCCGTAAGCACGCTGCATATAGGCAATTACGTTTTTAAGACGGCGCGCTTTTATACGGTAATACCCTGACGGGCGAATCGCCTGCGCGATAACTTTTTCGGAGGATTGTGAGAGCCTGGCGAAACTCAGAAGTTTTTCTTTTTTTAAAACACGGATCGCTTTCTCAACATTCGACCAATTGGTATTCTGCGTTAAGATCGCGCCAACAATGACTTCAAACGGACTCGTGGCGGGCCACCATGACTGAGGCCCGAAATACGAATACAAACGCCGATATATTGTTTGGAGTAAAACGCGGTGTGACATGGGACTAGTCAGAAAGCGCTAACGGATTATAGGCATAATAGGCAAACAGCATATACGCGGTACCGGCGACAGAACCAGTCGATGCGCCCCGGGGAGTCTGCCAACCATGCCCGGTATCCGCCGCTTCCTGCGAAGCATACGGCAAACACCCTTCTCCTTGTCCCGACGGAGACGGACTGCAGATAATCATGTTGGCCAGCTGCGAAAGGTATTCGTCTGATTTTTCCTCATAGCTCTGGGCTTTTTTCGAATCTCCTTTTTTATAAAAATAATCCGCCATGAGCTTATAGGAAACAATCATCTGGCTTGTCCACTCGGGAGAAACGATGCCACCGCGGGCGATATTACGCTGCGCGGCAAAATCAAATCCCTTCACTTTAACCGTCTCTCCGTCAGGCCGGACAAAAGTCGTCTCAACTGCGCAATGATCTTCGGCAAATTGAATGATATGCTCGGGATCCATGCCAAGCGCTGCAAGTTTCTCCGGTCCGATTGCCGCGATGCTCCAGGCATAGGTATCGGTTGCAATAGTAGCGTCGCCCTTGCCGCGTTTTACCGGCACTTCAACACTGTCATAGGTATGTGCAACAAGCCATGCCAAAACCTTATCGCGTGCAACCGCATATTCCATTTTAGAAGTTACCTGATAGAGCATGTTAAAAAATGCATACGCATCAAGATTATGCTCGGTTGAATACCATGTTACCCCGGGGCCGCCGCGAAGCCCGCCTTCCGGATCCTGATTCTGCAAGAATATAATCGATTGCGCGATATCTTCCGCAAGGGGGAGATACTCAAGATCCTTGCTTTTATGCGTATATTGCACAAGCGCAAGCCCTAACCAAACGTTGGGACCGACATGCACGGTATACTCGGCAGGTGAGCCGTCATTGGCATAATAGGCGTTGACGAACCGCCCATCCAAACGTTTTGCTTTTTTATCAAAAAAATCGAGAATAGTCCGGGCCCGGTCAAAATCAGAATTAATAATATACGCCTGCGCTGCCAAAGACTGATCATAAATAAATGCCCATCCGTCGAGATTTTTATCCCCTTCAAAACTCATCACCAGCCCTGTCCGCGGATTCTGATGAACTTTAAGCCACTGGTACATTTTATCAAGGCTCGATTTTTCAAGTGCTGCCTGTTTCTTATCAACCCGCTGGAATTCGGCGGAAACCGACGCTTCTTTCGTCTGTAACGCAGCAAGTTGCTGCTCCAAATCTGTTTTCTCCTGGATCAGCCGCGTAACCGACGAATTAAGCTCTTTGTTTTTATGTGCCTGCTCCTGGCTGACAACCATTTCATCATCCAACCCCGTCAGGCGCACCTGAAGCGCTTCAATCTGCGCCTTTAACCCTTCTCGTTCCCTGAAAATTTCCCGCATTCTTCTTTTTGCGGCGTCCGATTCCTGTATGGTTTTTTTAAGTTGCATGGATAATGTCATGGTACCTGTTCTAAGCTGAATATTCCTGTACGTACCGATCATCAAGCTGACGGCCAATAGCATCACCAGCGAAATCATCGCCGGGACAAATAATTGTTTAGAACGGGCAAAACGCATGATTAAAGCGCCTTGACCGGCGTCAATCTCAACAAAGCGCAAACCGACTTGCAAAGCATTATTCTGGCCCGGAAGTTCTTTAAGCCAGGCAACAGAGGCTAACGCGCACACGGGGCCACGCGTTACCGGCATGGTAATTTCTACGGAGACTAAAACCTTCTCATGTAAAAAACATTCGACACTATCCCTGTTCAAATGGTATATGGACAGGCAAATCCCGCCTTTGCCGACATCAGAAGTAAAACCGAGCATCCACGGTGATAAAAACTTCTTGGTATCAGCGCTTAAAAGACGGAACTGCACGGGGAAGACCGTATCAAGACGAATATAATGACGTTTATCGGAATAATCCGTTTTTATGCGTTTCATCGTTTCTTTTTTAGGATGACTCTCTGCTTTAACCCGCACGCCAGGCGTTCCATAAACGCTTTGTAATGGGGGTATTCTCCGACTAGAACAAGGGGCTTTTTGTTTTCCGTTTCTTGTCTACAGATTATTGTATTACCTTTTTGGCTATATGCAACTTGAAAACGCAGCCAGGGGCTGTCCTCATCAACGGATGCAGGCATATACTCAACCGCATACGATTCCGGGAACCGTATTGCAAGCGTTGTTACGCGTGATTCCAGGGCTCCCAGGTCAATAGCAAAAACCCGCTGTGATTTTGCCGTAGCCGTTAAATCGACAGAAAAAAGCTGCGGCAAAATACGCAACGGTCCTGCTTGCAGCAGATACTCGGGACCGCTGAATTGATATTGTAAAACAACGGGGAGAGAAAGATTTTGCAGGTTGCGCACCGAGTATGACGTGAGCTTTCCGCCAATAGAAACATCCTGGATCTTGGTCGCCAGTATCTCTTCAACCATCTGCGGGGGCGTATATAAAAGCCAGTAGCGCTGCGCCTGATCAAAGCTGCCGGAGGTCGTAATGGTCTTCTCCGCACGCATGGTCTCATCCGAAGACAAACGTATCACAATATCTTGCTTCACATTATTATGGTCTGATGAAAAAAGCGGCGTTTGCGAAATAAAATATTCGTGTTCCTTATATACGAGCACGCGGCGGTCTTGATCGGAAACCGGCATATCACCGAAAGAACACGTCTCGGCCGTAGGATCCATAAAAATTGTTTTACCGCCGATATCAACCGCGGCAATACAATGATCGAAAAGAACCGCGGGAAAAGCGGGATCCAGATTATAGCAATCTTTTGTGGGAATAAGCACCGGCCAGGCAGACAAACCCGCCTGCCGCAGCATAGTGACCAAGAGTACCGCCTGATCCTTGCAATCGCCGTATTTATTACGAAAGATATCCGCTGCTGCGTGTGGTTCATACCCGGCCTGTCCATATTCAACCGCAACGTAACGGATATTCCGGCAGCAAAACGCATGAATCGCACGCGCCTTTGCTTCAGGCGTTTTACAGGCGGAAGTCAGCTGGCGGACAGTCTGGCGGATCGCGGTATCAGCCTGCATTTGAGGAGTTGCTAATTTCTCCCACCACTCATAAATCTCCTGCCAAGAATGAAATGTTGTCATAAGGATCGTCGGATTAACGTCAACATCAGGCGGCATCAGAGGTTCCGGAATAATTTGCGGGATGCTTGTAAAATCCCACGAGTATAGCATACGGTCTGATTCTTGACGGACAGCGGGCTGTAATGAAGCCCCGAACGTATTAAACGCTTCATTGAGCGTCTTCATAAAGATCTTTTTTTCGCGCGGGACCTGGACCGTAAACCGCGCCTTCACAATCGGTTCTTTTGATTGAACCGGATAACTCGTCACAAAATCTTTTTTATTGATAAGTTGATTTTCGGTAAGTGTAACCGCATATTCAATGACCGCGCCCTCGGTAATTTCCGGGAATGAAATAATAGTAACCCTCGCATTACTATAAAGCGGGAAATTAAGGTATTTCGAGACATCCCGGATATGGCGGGTGCCGACATCAACAATAGAGCCGTCCGGTTTAATCGTTCGCGCAAAGACAAGCTCGATCTTTTCAAACGTCGAATCATACTCGATCTTACTCTCCGAAAAATCCTGTTTCCCGCGTTCGTTAAGGATCTTTATCAGATAATGCATGCGGGAAATTTTCCGGTTATCGGCCGTTATCTCAACACTCTCATCGCAATCCAAGATAAGTGCGCCGGCCTGCGGATAAAGCATAGCGGAAGGAGCATGGGCAATACGCGCGGCAACCGCAGGAGACGCCTGCGTTATCAGGGTACCATTCTTGTGCTTCTCAATTATCGCGACGCGTTCCTCAGCCTGTTTTTTCCAGGAAGGAGCTTTGATACGCCGGTAATTCTCCAGCGCTTGATCAAAAAGATTCAATTTCTCGGCAGTCAACCCCGCGTAATAATCCGCCGCTCCGTCGATAAATCCCCCTTTTGAGAAGACATCATGCGCAGAGGTATAATCTCCCAGATAATAATACGAAATCCCGAGTTGCTGCCGGGCAGCCGGCGTCGAAAGCCGTGCAAATTGTTCGCTTGCTTTCTGGAACTTGCCATGCGAAAAATAAAGCTGCCCCAGCTCAAAACGCAGATCAAGCCGGAACGGTTGTTTTTCTAAGGCTGCGACAAACTCCTGTACCGCAGTATCATATGAAACATCGGCCTGGGCAGCACGTATCCGCGCACGTTGCAAGGAATCCTGCGGCTGGCAGCCGCACACAAGCACAACACATAAACTCACAAAAATAGTTTTTATCTGCATTGTTGTTCAAACCGGTATGACGCATGGCATGCGCCTTCAGCTGAAATCATACATGGCCCGACAGGCTTATCGGGCGTGCACCGCCGGGCAAATAACGAACACTCCGGGGGCCTGAGAAGCCCTGCCAAAACATCCCCGCATCGGCACTGCCGCTGAAGCGCGGGAAGAAACTTTTTCTGTGGCGGAGGTTTTATTTTTTTACAGGCATCAAATCCTGCGAATGCCGGACGAATCCGCAAACCGCTCCGCCGGATCGTTCCCAACCCGCGCCAGGATTCATCCGAAGGAAAAAACACTTCTTCGATAATTCTCTGCGCACGATTATTGCCGCCAGCAACAACAACCCTGCCGTACTGATTGGTTACCGTTGGTTTCTTCGCAAGAGCCTGCTGAAGCAGCATATAAATGCCTTCCAGTATATCGGTCGGTTCAAAACCAGCCACACAACAGCTGATATGGTGTTTTTCCGCCAGATTCTTGTAGACATCAACACCGATAATCGCGGAAACATGCCCGGGGCAAAGAAAACCGTCGAGCCGCACCTGTTTTTTACGCATAATAAACATCATGCCGGGAATAATTTTTTTTAACGCGGTAAAAAAGAATATGTTGGCACATTTTTCCTGACGCGCCTTCAGAATACTTAACGCAATCGCCGGCGCGGTTGTTTCAAAACCAACTGCCAAAAAAATTATTTTCTTACCGGGATTCTCGGCCGCCACTGTCACGGCATCTTCCGGTGAATATACAATACGCACATCCGCGCCGGCAGAACGCTCTTCTTCAAGCGACGAACGGGTGCCCGGAACACGGATCATATCCCCGAACGTAGTAATTACCGTATCGGGTTGCTGTGCATACCAAATTGCCGTATCGATATATTCCTGGTCGGAAACGCAAACGGGGCACCCGGGACCGGAAATAAGCCGCACGGCCGGCGGAATAAGTTTCTTTAAACCAAACCGCGCGAAACTATGGGTGTGACTGCCGCAAACTTCCATAAAAGTGAATGCTCTATCGCGCGCCAGCCTTTGAATCGCCTGAGCGAGTTTCTTTACCCGCGGCAGTGTCCGGAATTCGTCAACGTATTTCATCCATTATACGCAATGTTTCGTGCGCCTGTTTCGGGTCAATTTTTTCAATAGCAAACCCGGCATGGACAAGCACATAATCACCAGGCATAACATTGGCAACCATTTTTATATTCACTGAATGTAAAATTCCTCCCAATGCAACCTGGGCACGGCCATCAGGCAAGATCTCTTTTACTTTCATGGGAATTGCTAAACACATACGCTACCTCGAAAACCCGGCTATAACAGCCTGGCCAAGTGAAATCCCCGCGTCAGAACACGGCACCGTTTGATGCGTAAAAACGCGGAATGCATCTTTGTGCAGCAATGCTACTGCGCGTATACGCAACAGTTCATTCTGGAAAACCCCTCCCGATAGAACAACTGAACGGACACCTGTTGCACGGCTTAAACGGCAACACACTTTTTCTATAATACCGGCAACTGTCTCATGAAAACAGAGCGCAATATCCTCTTTCTTTTTACCGTTGTTTATGTCGCGGACAATCGCAGCAAACATGTTTGTCGGATCGATAACCAACAACCCGTGGGCATCGGTCGAATAACCACAGGGGTAAGCGCGCGGTTGAACGCGCGAACGTTGGGCGCATACTTCAAGCGCCCGAGCTAATTCCGCCTCAAACGACGCGCATGGTTTATCCAAAATCAAACTCGCGGCCGCGTCAAAAAGCCTCCCAACACTGGTCGCAGACGGCGTATTTATCCCGGCGGCCCGCAGCGAGCAAAGCACCTCCCAATCCCGTCGGGAAGTACGCTTCACTATGTTCGAAGAAAGCCGGAACATCTTCTCCCCCAAGGCCCTCTCCAACCAAACAAACGCCAAACGCCACGGCTGACGGATTGCCTGCGCACCTCCTAAAAGCGGTATAGCGGCAATATGGGCAAGGCGTTTATACGAGCGATAATCGCATACCATAAATTCACCGCCCCATAAAGAACCGTCCGCACCAAATCCGGTGCCATCAAAAGCAACCCCAATGACATCGGTATTACCAATACCGTTATCGACCATGCACGAAACAATATGCGCATGATGGTGCTGGACTGCGACAAATCTGCGTTTCTTTGCAGCCGCCCTATCAAAAGCAAATCCCGTCGAAATATAATCGGGATGCATATCACAGGCAATAACCCGGGGCTGGTTTTTTAGAAAGAACGCGGCGTCTTTTTCAAACGTCCTCCTATCCCGAAGATCCGTTAAATCCGCGTGGACATCACTGATATATGCATGCTGGGCAGAAACATAACACAGTGTATTCTTTGTTTGCCCGCCAAAAGCAAGAGCGCTTTTTTTCACCGGCTGCGGCAGAACGACACGAACGGTTTTCATGAGACCATTTCCATGGAAAGGACCCCGTCGACTCGGAAGAGCCGCATGTCGGGTTCTTCGGGAATAATCGCCATGAAACAGGCAACCCCATTTTCCATACGCACTTCTTTCGGTACAACCACGCGCTCAACCACCTGCGGAATTCTTGAAGAAAGATATCTCATACGGATTTGTGTACCCGCGTCAATCGCTTCCTGAATTTCAGCAATCTTCTGATTTGCCAGATCCTCCAGGAGTTTTGCCGATATACTGAAAAGGCCGACAAAGTTCTTATAGCTGGTAATGGAACGCTCTTCAAGCAGCCGCATGCAATGATTAAATACCGCCAGGGTCAAATAAACATCGGACATGGCCCGATGCTCCTGCTTTGTTTCGATGTGCAATGTCTTGGCGACAAACCAGAGCGCATGACGGGAAAGTCCCGGCATCAGGCGACGCGACATCTTTAAAATATCAACAACAACTGTATGATGGGGAAATTTCTTATCCAAAAGCGTTAATTCATGTTCAAGAAATCCCATGTCGAAACTCGCGTTATACGCGCATATACAACTGCCTTCAATAAAACGCATAAATTCAGGAATAACAATTTCCGCGGGCGGCGCATTATCAACCATATCCTGGCTAATATGATTAACCGCAAATGCCGCCGGATTGATCGCACGCTGCGGGTTCATAAACGATTGGAATTCCCCGGTAATCATACCATTTTTAAATCGAACCGCAGCGATTTCAAGGATACGGTCACCCTCAAGCGGTGCAAGGCCGGTTGTTTCGGTATCGAAAATTGTAAATTCTATTTCATCAAGTGTACGGTTCATACGACTTTCACGGCTGTAAGTTCAGCCCGCAGCTCATTGCTCTTAGTAAAAACGATTCGGGTTTCAGGCTCATCCGCACACACATGTACGGTAACGTGGTATCCCGGGAAACCCTACGAATTAATGTGCGCGTACCGCAACATAATTCGGGACAATCCGGACAGGATGATACGCGCGTTTCGTTCGCTTTAAATTCTCAAGCCCTGAATCATCCATAATATTCACAAACGTATAGCGCTCAAGTTCCCGGCACAATGAACTGAATATAAACTGGCTGATCCCCTTTACGGAAAGATCGGTAATCTCAAACATCACGCAAAAAGTATCCTCATTAAGTTGGTAGCCAAGGGTAAAAGCCCGTATCGTTCCATCAATACGCACTATCCTGCCGATAAAACCAAGCTCCCCGGCATCCCGAAGAGCTATCGCAACCGTCGTACGCGTATCGTCGATCATCCCGCGATAAACCGCATCAACAATTTTAGCGGAACGCTCTTTTTTCCAGGCATCAAAAAGCGCCAAACATTCCGGGGCATCCGAAGAAAGATACGGAAGATATTCAAACCGGTTATGTTTTACAAAGTAGTTGCGCGCCGCCCGCTGGGATTTAAAAGCATCGCCTGCAAAGCGCTCGATCGATACCCGTTTGCAGAGATAATCGCCGGGCTTTTCATAAACTCTCAATCCACGCCCGGTAAAAAATGGAATGCCCTGCTCCGGAATATTTTCAATGCGCGAAACCGCAGGATTCTTATTCCAGGCATCAAGGATGGAAAAAATCCCCCGCAACGCGGCATCGGAGATAGAGGTTTTCCCCAGGGGCGGCAGATACAAAAACCCCCCTCGTTTCTCTTTAAAAAAAACACACAGTGTTCCCTCGCATTCCTGCCAGAGGATATCACAGAGATCGCGCCACACATACATATTTGCGAACGAATACGGCGAGAGCGGCCTCGATGTTTGCTGGAGGTACTTTTGAAAAAGCGGCTTATCGCCAAGCGCAAGTTTATTGAGTTTCATCATGACTCTTCAACTCAACAATGTCGAGCACATCCTGATAGGCCTGGATAATATGCGGGTTATTACGCAAAAGTTCAACTTGTGCAGGAGCGTTTAAGAAACCCTCGAGATACCGAACATATTCCTTAAAATTTCCCGTATTAACATTTTTTTCTATGTACGGGCAATTGAGATCAACCGTCAGAATAACTTTTTTCCCCCGCAACGTAATAAGGAACGGATACAGCTGACACTCAAACGGACGCATCGCATATATTTTACATGCATTATCCGATTCGCCCAAAAAAGCGCAGACAAATCCGTCCCCGCCATGGTTTGGTTTCGGGACAATCTTTCGGTCCAGGGTAATGGTGACTGCAGGAATGTCCTTATCAAGAAGGTCCTGGATCTCTTCATCAAGAAGACACGGCAGCCACACCGAATTATCTTCCGCAAAACGGCAGCATCCCTGGCACTTTAAACAGAATTCACTTGGCACAAATTGTTTTATGGAGATCATTTGACAATACTCCCTAATTTTACCGGACGCAGGGTCGAAAGGATACAAACGCCTTCCTCATCAGAAGCCGCTAAAAGCATCCCCTGGCTTTCCACACCGCGAAGCATGGCAGGATCAAGATTATCGACCACGACAACCTGCTTTCCAACAAGATCCTCTTTTGCATATGAACGTTTGATCCCGGCGACAATCTGTTTGGTTTTGTCACCGACATCGATCGTCAAAACATATAATCGATCGGCATTCGGGTGGTCCTGCACATCCTTAATCTGGGCGATCTTTAATTCAATTTTTTTGAAATCATCGATTGAAGCCATGGTTTTCTCCTTATTAAAACATTAGTTCCATTGATAATTCAACTTGATACGCCGGTGACGCCCCTCCATCCCCGCGGACAAACGGCGACAAAAGACTCCCCGACGTATCATCACGCTCTTCTTTGTAATACTTCCCCGGTAAAAAATATCCTCCAAGAAAACTCACCGTATAATGCTTGTTTACTTTATAATCAATCGTCAAATCAACTTCGTTGCCGAGTTCTTTCGAAAGATACCGCGCCTGTCCATCGAGAGTTCCGACAGGCCGTGAAAAAGAATGCAGGGAGAACCAGGTCACTGACACGCTTACTTTTTCATGCGGATCTATCTGCAAACCAAGCCACGGCATGACAATATCTTCAAAATCAGACGAGACCAACGATCCCGGGCGCAATACCCCCGAGTGCAAGCCATTGCCGTTCCCCATAAAAAGAAGCGGCTTTAAATCGCAATCTGACCCGCTTAACGCATACCCAAGGTTTCTGTTTAACGGAGAATAGGTGCTGAACGCCCGGTTCTTGCCGCTTCCAAGCGTTGTATCCTGGCTTAACGCCGACTCAAGCGATGCTGAGTTCCCGCTGGCCAGCATAAATGCTGCCTTCGGAGTAAACCATTTGATCGTATAATCGGCTTCGGCAAACAACATGTACCCGGTATGCTCGATCCGCTTAAAATCAACTTCCGCCGCCTGTGCCTCACCAAAATTATGCGCTGCTTCGGTTTTAAATACAAAGCCGTCTTTTTCAAACGTATAGGCAAGTCCATACGTCCCCAGGATATCGCGTTTAACCGGCTGGCTGAACAAATTATCGCGTTTATCCGGCGATGTATAATCGGCCAAAACACCAAGATACGGCTGCACTTTATGTGCGTTCAAATCAAACGTAACATCCGTCGAAAAGAAATTCGACGCGTTCGGGTAATAATGGTACCCCTGATCCCATTCTTGGGGTATGCGCGGACCAAGACGGTTTTTATATTTTAAAAGCGGCTTGCAATAATAAAATCGCGCCAAAGCCTTCTCAAAAGAACGATACAACAGAATCCCGGGATTTTCAAAACAACCGTTTAAGCTGTAACTATTGCCGACTTCATAAAAAAACAACCCGGTCTTGACACCAATACCTTTCCAGATAAGGGTATCATACCAAAACTCGGATATTTCCGGCAAAAGCTGTTCATTGCGATATGCTGCAACTGAACCACCCGTATTTATCAGCTTGCGATGAATCCAAACCGGCGTATCATAATCACCCGGGCCATAGCGTTCCAAGTTCAAATACGCTTTTTCATAGCGCTCTTTATTCTCATACGAAAACCCGAAGGAGTACATGATGCCTATATATGACGTAGAATCATCGCTGTTCTTCGAATCAAGGTCAACGATATTCTTTGCGCCAACCCCTTCTACAAGATAATCGCTATCTATAGAAAAGACAGATGATTTCGTTTCTCGTATAACCGCGGCAAAAACACACGATACCTGCATCAGAAAACATAAAACAGGCAAAAGGCTTTTTATAAGGCGCACACACACTCCTTGTATGCGCACTATTATAGCAGATAAGAAGCTACGGGGAAAAGGGAATTTGGGGAGGGAAATGAAACACCCCATCACCTTTGCACTCACAGATTTCTTCGAAATCTGTTCGTAGATGTGGGGTTGATTCGGCCATACACCGTATGTTCGCTTGCTTACGCTGGATCCATACGTTGTGGTTTCATTAACGGGGTCGACGAGATTTGAACTCGCGGTCTTCGCCGTGACAGGGCGACGTGTTAGACCAGGCTACACCACGACCCCACAATGGTCTATAGTCAATAGTCTATGGCGAATAGACTACGGATGAACAGAGTACCTATTCTAATGGAATTCTGACGTTTTGCAACAATTTATTTACTTCTCTATAGGCCATTGTCTATAGACTATCGACTATTAAATGGGCGGTAGAGGACTTGGACCCCTGACCTTCTCTGTGTAAGAGAGACGTTCTAACCAACTGAACTAACCGCCCGAAAGAAAACAAAGTATAGCGTAAGATAGCGTATCGTGCAAGTCCTGCGAATACCTTTAGAACTACGCGTATTGCGACTTCACACGCTTGACTCATAGCTCGTAAGGTTTCAAGAACACCGCATCACCGTACATGCGCTATTACACACGTGTGCGGATGACTTTGAAACCCGAATCGCATTTGTTATGAGCGATACGCTACGAACTAAACAGCCGTTTCTAAGGCCTGAACCATACCCCGTGCTACTGCAACAGGATCTGCCGCTTCAATAATCGGCCTGCCAACAACCAAAAAGCTGCTCCCTGCTTTAACCGCATCAAAAACAGTGGCAACACGTTTTTGATCATCGGCCTGAGCCCCCGCAGGACGGATACCGGGAGTAACAATCACGAAATCTTTTTTAATTGCCTTGCGCAAAGCCGAAGTTTCACGCACTGAAGCAACAACTCCGTCCAACCCTGCATCAATCCCTTGTTGTGCAAGCGTAAGGACTGTTTCAAAAGACGCTTCCTGGCTGGTCAAAACAGTCACCCCGACAATCAAGGGTTTTGCAACACCGCACTTTTGTGCCTCATCGCGCGCCGCTTCTGCCGCGGCGTTAATCATCTGATTACCGCCTGAAGCATGCAGCGTCATCATCATCACCCCTAAACGCACTGCCTGCCGCACGGAGAGCGCCACCGTATTAGGGATATCATGGAATTTAAGGTCGAGGAATACCGAGCGTTTCTGAGCATGCACCAAATCAACGACCTGCGGGCCATACGCGGTAAAAAGGACCGGTCCGACTTTAAAGATTTCAACAACAGGAGCAAGCCGTTCCACTAAATCCCGTGCTTTCTCAAACGTTTCAACATCCAGAGCAACTATCAGTTTTGCTTTTTTCATGTTTGCAAGGACCCGGTAAGCGCCGTAATATCGGCAATATCATTTTCAATCAGGTATTCCCGAAGCCCCTTGATAATCTCAATTGTCACGCGCGGATTAATGAAGTTTTGCGTCCCGACGCTCACTGCCGTGGCACCCGCAATAAGAAATTCAAGCGCCGAAGCCGTATCCGTAATCCCTCCCGTACCAATAAGCGGGATTTTTACCGCCCGAAATAATTCCCAAACCATTCTGACCGCAACCGGCCGGATCGCCGGCCCCGACAAACCTCCGCTTATCATGGCGATCTTCGATCTTCGCGTTTTCACATCAATACTCATACCGGACAACGTATTCACTAAACATATCGCATCGGCTCCCGCGCTCTCCGCCGCCTGCGCAATCTCCACAATATCAGTGACATTCGGAGAAAGCTTAGCAATAATGGTTTTCTCCGTCAATCCGCGCACTGTTGTAATGACTTCTGCGGTTGCCTGAGCATCCTGGGCAGTAAGCCTGCGTTCATGCGCCGCAGCACCATGTTTTACATTGGGACAGGAAATATTCACTTCGAAAGCAGCAACGCTCGAATACACATCAAGTTGTTTGGTTAAAACTGCGAATTCATCCAGACCGCCCTCTGAAGCGATACTCACAATAACCGGAGGACCGACCCTGGCAGCTTTTTCAAGCTTTTCTTCGATAAACGCGGTAACGCCGGGATTTTCCAGACCTATGGAATTAAGCATTCCCGCCGGAGTTTCGCAGGTGCGCGGAGCAGGATTCCCGGTGCGCGGTTTTACGGTAATTGTTTTCGTCACAATGGCACCGAGTTTGGAACAATCCAGAAAATCCTTAAATTCCTCCATATACCCGAATGTCCCGCTTGCCACCATGACAGGATTAGCAAGATGCAGTTTTCCAATAGTTACCGATACGTCCGGATTTTTTTTCATTTGCCCGCAATCATATTAATTGAAACAATTAATAAAAATATCCCGAACATCTTTTTGAGCACGGCATCGGGAATATTCTGGACCAACCCTCCTCCGATAAATCCACCCAGAAAGAAACCGATACAGATGAATATGGCAACCGGGATATTGACATTCCCTGCTTTCCAATACTGGTATGCCGCAAGAAGACCGATCGGCGGAATCATAACTGCCAATGTCGTTCCCTGGGCTTGATGCTGGGTAAAAGCAAACAGATATACCAATGCGGGAATTATAATCGAACCGCCGCCAATCCCAAAGAGCCCGCCAAAGATTCCCGCCACTAAACCGAGCGCACAATACAAGAATGGATGCATAAAAACCCCTTTCTCGCTATTTCCAAATGATTTGGCGCGCCTCAAATACCGGCCCTTCTTTACAGACTCGCTTATATCCGTCTATCGTATCAACCACACAACCACGACAAGCGCCCATACCGCAACTCATGTGTTCTTCAAGCGACACCTGCGCCGGAATATTTTTCTCAAGACAAATCGCGCTTACCGCTTTCAACATCGGTTTGGGGCCGCATGAATAAATAATGCTCTGCCGGCAGCCGCGAATCGCAAGCAACGATGCCAGCAACTCGGTGACGCGGCCGTTGAAACCGGCGGACCCATCATCCGTAGAAATTTTTACATCACAACCGATTGCTTTAAATGCAGTCTTACAGACAATATGCGACATGGTCCTGCCGCCGATAAGCACAACCGGCTTTTCGTTACGGCCAACCAATTGCTGCGCCAAGAATAATAACGGCACAACCCCCATACCTCCGGCAACAATAATCGAAGAATATTTCGGCGAATTTTTTTTATAGTGGAATCCGTTGCCGAGCGGACCGATAATATCTATTTCGTGTCCCGGCAACGCTTTTGTTAAAGCCTGTGTCCCCGGGCCGACAACTTCATACATAAAAATGACCCGGTTGCCTTTGACACCATGAACACCCAGAGGCCTGCGTAAAAGAGGATCAGTCCCCGAGCAGACTTTCAACATGGCAAATTGCCCCGGCACAGCAGCTCGCGCAATAGCAGGAGCTTCCACTGCAAGCTGCCAATAGGCAGGCCCAACCTTTGTATTACGAACGATTTTTGCTTTGAACTGAATTGGTTTCATATCGTTTGGCTAAACATGACGCAAATAGTATAAAACATCCCAAAACGGCAAGCATTACTGCCGCTTGCCGCAGGCTGACCGGCTCTTCCAAAAGACGGTAACTTTGCCAATATCCGAGCGCTACAATTGCAATCGGTACAAGAATAAGATTCGGCCATTCGCGTTGTAACCAGCGAAAGCGTAACGGCAAATAATCAAGAGGGTTCATACGGAATAAGGCCTGCGGGCGGGGAAAAAGACGGGGAACCGATTGTACATACGTTTCGTAATGTCTGCCGAAGACCTCGGTCAACTTTTTTTCTTCCGCCAGAATAAGCGTGTAGTAGCGTGTTAGAAACACGCCGTAAAACAACACGAGGATCCACCACTGAAAGAGCACACACACAACGCCCGTACCAATACAGAGTATCCCCAAATACATGGGATTGCGCACTAAGGCATACGGACCGCCTTCAACAAGTGCATGCCCGTTCTTCGAAAAATCAGATTTATAACCGCGGCTTGAAACGCGCAATAAAAGCCCCGTCAAAAGCAGCACAACCCCTGCAACAGCGACGATTTTATGCGGCCTCGTTGCTGAAAAACGCATAAACCAGGCAGGGAAAAGTATCACCAGCACAAAACTTAAAAATATTATTGTTCCATTAACGCCTATTCTTTTTTTCAAGGATGCTCCAATTCTAATGCGGTACTAAAATCCTTCCATTCTTCTCAAAGCCGGCTATTTTTGGCAGTGTGGACAAAAATAGGTCCCCCTCCCGCCAAGCGCAACCCGAACAATCGGCGTCTTACAGATAAAACACGGTTTCTTTTCACGGCCATAAACCATATGGTGTTCGTTATACGTACCCGCCGAACCGTCTAATTGCACATACTGATCAACGCTGGAACCTTTATAATGAATCGCTTCACGGAGTGTTTCTTGTATTTCATTGAAAAGCTTTTGCATCTCTTGTTCGGAAAGATCTCCCGCGGCCCTCCCCGGGTGAATCCGGCTGCGGAAAAGTGCTTCTGCAGCGTATAAATTACCAATACCTGAAATGACTGTTTGGTCCATAAGCAACGGCTTGATCTTTGTTTTACGGCCTGCAAGCATCGTCTTAAATTGATCGAACGTACAATCAAAGGGCTCCGGCCCCAACTCCCGCACAAAGGGAAGATTGCGCCAATCACCTACCAACCGCAATTCGGCAAAAAGCCTGCGGTCGTTTAACGCAAGAATTTTTCCGTCGGAGAATTGGAAACTCACCCTGCTCTGTGAAGATTCCCCCGGATAAATCAATTGCCCTGTCATTTTTAAATGGATGGTCAGGGCCATGCCATTTGAAAGTTCAAGGATCAAAAGTTTCGCTTTACGCAAAACACGTTGTATGGAAACACCGGCTAATGCATGCGCAAATTTTTCCGGACTCGGTTGACGGATTACCGTAGGGTTATGCACAACAACAGAAACAATCGTCTTGCCAATAATTGCAGATTCAAGCTCCCGTTTGATTGTCTCAACCTCGGGTAATTCAGGCATACATTAAACCCCAATAATCTTAACCCAAACTTCACGCTGGCGAGGCCCATCGCTTTCGCAGAAATAAATTCCCTGCCAGGTTCCCAGCATCAAGCGGCTTTTCTCAACGATGACCGTTACCGACGACCCAAAGAGCGACGACTTAATATGTGCGTCGGAATTCCCCTCTGCATGCCGATACCCCGCATTTTCAGGGATAAGCTCGCTCAGTCGTGCGGCAATATCACCGGCAACTGCCGGATCCGCGTTTTCGTTAATCGTTAGCCCCGCGGTTGTATGCGGACAAAAAATAACACACATGCCATCGGCCCGCTTCGTTTTCTTCAGCGCATTCGAAACGAGCGCCGTGATATCAATGAACTCTACCCGTTTGGCAGTATGAATCGCTATCTGTTCCATCATTTCTTGCGCGTTTTCTTCTGTGTCTTCTTTGCAATTGAACGTTTCGCGGGTGCCGAATATTTTCCCGCATGATACTCCTGCAATGAATTAACGGTAACCCCCTTGTGCACCAAAGATTCGATAGCGCTCATCGTTGCCTGAGCGCCTGACATCGTCGTCGTATACGCAATGCCATATACTACAACCAGAGAACGGATCTTAACTTCATCCTGGCGGGGGATCCTTCCCGACGGAGTATTGATAACCAGCTGGATTTTGCCGTCTTTCATAAGATCAAGAATATTCGGCCTTCCTTCTGATATCCTCGGCAAGACGGTAACAGCAATCTTTGATTTCTGCAGTATTTCAGCGGTTCCGGACGTCGCATAGAGATGAAAGCCGAGACGGATAAGTCTTTGCGCAACAGGCACCACGTCAGCCTTGTCCTTGTCCCGCACAGAAAGAAAAACATTCCCCTTGGTGGGCAGTTTCTGACCGGCAGCAAGCTGACTTTTCACGAACGCGCCGCCAAAATCAGTATCAATCCCCATAACTTCGCCTGTTGATTTCATTTCAGGGCCAAGAATGATATCCACCCCGGGGAACCGGGTAAAAGGAAAAACCGATTCTTTTATTGAAACATATCCCGGCACAACTTCTTTCGTAAGTCCAAGATCCCGTAAAGATTTCCCCAGCATAACCTTTGTCGCTAAATTTGCGAGCGGCACGCCGATAGCCTTTGAGACAAAAGGGATTGTTCTGGATGCACGCGGATTAACCTCAAGGACATACACGGTATCATCCTTAACGGCGTACTGAACGTTCATTAAACCTTTTATAGCAAGTTCATTCGCCATTTTATAGGTCGCCTCGCGGATCTTTGCCAAGATCGACGAAGAAAGGGATACTGTCGGTAATGACATCGCTGAGTCCCCGGAATGAATCCCTGCCTCTTCGATATGCTCCATGATCCCGCCAATAACATAGTTCGTGCCGTCACCGATAAGGTCGACGTCAACTTCAAGCGCATCTTCAAGGAACTTATCAATTAAAATAGGATGTTCCCCGGAAACCTTGGCTGCTTCATAAATAAACCTTTCAAGTGTATTTCTCTCATACACGATTTCCATAGCTCTGCCGCCTAAGACATACGAAGGCCGCACCAAAACCGGATACCCGATACGGTCAGCGACCACCTGCGCTTCTTGATAGGTAAACGCCGTGCCGGACTCCGGCTGAAAAAGCCCAAGATTATTAAGCATCGCCTTAAAACGTTTTCGATCTTCAGCAATATCAATACTATCGGCGCTCGTCCCTAAAATCGGAACCCCTGCCTTACGCAAAGGAATCGCAAGATTAAGCGGGGTCTGTCCGCCAAACTGAACAATCACCCCGATAGGTTTTTCCCGGTCAATAATATTTAAAACATCTTCGATAGTAATAGGTTCGAAATAAAGCCTGCTTGAAGTATCATAATCCGTCGAAACAGTCTCGGGGTTACAATTAACCATAATACTTTCAACCCCTTCGTCCCTCAGGGCAAACGAAGCATGACAACAGCAATAATCAAATTCGATCCCTTGGCCGATCCTGTTCGGGCCGCCGCCTAAAATAACAACTCGCTTACTCACGAGAACCTCTTTCTTTTACATTCTTTTTTAAGTACTGCGTAACCTGCTGCGCAGCTTCTTCGATGGAATCTGCTTTTATAACACCCGGGATATCCCACGAGTGAAGGCTGATTACCGGGATACTGAATTGCAAACAATAGGCAATTTCGGAGAGAGTACCCGACGCACCGGGTAAAGCAACCACGACATCCGCGCTTTTAACGACCAGAACGTTACGCGCCAACCCTAATCCCGTCGGAATGACAATATCAACAAAGGGATTGGCAACCGATTTATCGTAGCCCGGGAGAATTCCCATAGTAATCCCGCCCGCTTCTTTCACACCCTGACAAACGGCTTTCATCGACCCTTCTAAACCGCCGCAACAGACAATATCGGCACAAGGAGCCAATCTCATACCAAGCTCACATGCAAATTTTTCAGCTTCAGGAGTACACCGCCTCCCGCCGATTACACTTACGATTGATTTACGATTCATAGTTGATCTCCCTAAACATACGAATTACACGAGCATCCGCCACAAAGCATAGCGGACAAACAAGAACACACGAGCGCACGGAACAAAAAGCTTTACTTGTGACCTTGCAACTTGTGACTTGGAACCCTGCTATCTTACTTCAGTAAAATGCGCCTGGCAGGAATCTCAATGAGCACACAACTTATGGAATAAGCGAAACGAATGAACATAAGTTGTTGTGCGAATTGATCCCGCGAATACGAGCACATTCTAAGATGTGCGAGTGCAACGAGCGGGAGAACCTGCAATCTGTCGATGTTTTTCTAAACTAACGCATCAACAAGAAACAACCTTGTTTCTAGTCTTTACTTGTGACTTGAAACCCTGCATCTTATTTCAATAAAATGCGCCTGGCAGGAATCTCAATGAGCACACAACTTATGGAATGAGCGAAACGAATGAACATAAGTTGTTGTGCGAATTGATCCCGCGAATACGAGCACATTCTAAGATGTGCGAGTGCAACGAGCGGGAGAACCTGCAATCTGTCGATGTTTTTCTAAACTAGTGCCTCTACAATAAACAATCTTATTTCTAGTCTTTACTTGTGACCTTGAAACCCTACTATCTTACTTCAGTAAAATGCGCCTGGCAGGAATCGAACCTGCACACATAGCTTCGGAGGCTAATGCCCTATCCATTGGGCCACAGGCGCAAAATTTATTCCGGATTTTACAAATACAAAATCCTGGTTAAAACAAACTCAGCTGTTTTTCGCTCCGGTTTTCCTGCTGCGGGTCATCTCCGAAAATCGAGATGATCCCATATTCCCCGTCATAGCCGGCCTTGATATTCACCTTGCCCTGACGTACGCGAAGAACCCCATCGGCGATTTTCTGAGGTAAATTTTTGCGCAGATCAGCTTCGGAAGCCCTTAGAAGTATATCAAATTCATTGCCAAAACGGCTGACAAGAGCCCGATACTCCCGTTCAACAACCACCGACGTTTTAGAAACACCTTTTGCATCCGCAATAATCTCATCGAAAGAGATCAAGCTTTTATACGGTATCGCGTTCTTCGGCTTAAAACCATCCGGCCGGTCAGCAAGCTGATCAACCCGGTTCATAACGCCGACCGTTACCGGCTTGCCGCATTTCGGGCATTTATTATTGTTTTTTTTGGTCTCCTGCGGAGAAAGACGCATCCCGCAGAGACGATGCCCGTCATAATGATACTTCCCTTCTTCGGGAAAAAATTCAATTGTGTGGAGAAACCGGTCGCCATCCTTATGTTGCAACGTATCCCGGATTGCCGCATATGAAAGATCGCAGTCAAAAACATTAGCTTCCCTGCCTATTCTCGACGGGCTGTGACTATCGGAATTGCTAATAAGGCTAAAACGGTCAAGCGCTGAAAGCCGCCAATTCATTGCCGGGTCGCTCGACAACCCTGTTTCAAGAGCAAATATTTTCTCGGTCTGGTCCTCAAAACAATCTTCAATACGATCAAACCCTGACATGGAACCAAAAACTGAAAACCAGGGTGTCCAGATATGCCCGGGGACAAGCATGCAATTCTCATCGATATCAAAAACAATGCGCGCCAGTTCCTGGGGATCAATCCCCAAGATCGGTCTGCCGTCAGAAACCAGATTCCCCCGGCGCGAAAGCACCGCGTTAATTTTATCAACAGTCTTAAATGACGGGCTGAAAATCAGGTTGTGCACTCGATAACATCTGCCGTTTTTCGAATAGATACTGCTGATCTCCGAAGTAAGCATAAAATGCAAGCCATCATGCACATACAGACCATTCCCGGCATCTTCAAGATTCCGCTTAAGCTCTTCAAGCCAGAGATGATGCGTAAAATCTCCGGTGCCCATGAGCGAAATACCTTTCAGTTTTGCCCATTCAGTCAAATGCTTTACATCCATATCGCGGCTTGTGGCGCGCGAATATTTAGAGTGGATATGAAAGTCGGCTATAAATTCCATTAAAACGCCTTTCTAGAATACCTCTTCGAAAATAATATTATATCCTTAACCGTCTTATGTTTCAATGCTTTTCGCCCTTGTTTTACCAACCTAAAACTATACGGACTACAAAGTCACACGTTTAGCCGCAAACTGCCTGCTGCAGGCAGATGCCATACGTATTGTGTTTGATTGCCGCCAGAGGCAGGGTCGAAATAACAAAAAGAACAGCGATCACGCTGCTGAATATACGATTTCCCCTTTACAAATCGTATACAGGACTTTACCGTGAAGGGTTTTGCCAAGAAACGAAGAGTTTTTCGATTTTGAAACCAGCGTTTCTTTTGAAACGGTCCATTGAGCAGCCGGATCAACAATAACCATATCGGCGTCTGTACCTTTTTTCAGCGTACCTTTATCAATTCCCAGGATTTCCGCGGGTTTCCAGCACATCAACCGTACAATTTGTTGCCAATCAAGTATCCCCGGTTCAAGAAGTTCTGTTATAACAACAGAAAGTGCTGTTTCAAGCCCAACAACGCCGAATTCCGCACGGTCAAATTCGATATCTTTCTCATTTTCGGTATGCGGCGCATGATCCGATGCAATCGCATCAATCACGCCTGTCTTTAAACCCTGCCGTATGGCCTCCCGATCTGTCCGACTACGCAGCGGCGGGTTCATTTTAAAATTAGTATCATATCCAAGTACATCCTCTTCGGTTAAGGCAATATAGTGCGGCGCGGTTTCGCAGGTAACTGCAACCCCTTCTTTCTTTGCCTGCGCAATAATCTCCAAGCTTTCACGACACGACACATGCGCGATATGCACCCGGCTACCGGCAAGCCGTGCCAGCTCAACATCCCTTTTTACCCGCGCATATTCCGATTCGCTGGAAATCCCGCGCAAACCAAGTCTCGTGGAAATAAGCCCCCGGTTTACCACCCCGTGTCCGGAAAGGGTTTTATCTTCGCTATGGCAGATCACACAGAGCCCTTGTGCGTTTCCCAGTGCCTTCCCCAAAAGCATCCCGTCATCAACCGAAGCCCCATCATCGGAAATTGCTACGATGCCCGCTTTTTTCAATCGCGCAATATCGGTTAGCTCTTTCCCAAGTCTGCCCATGGTAATCGCGCCTGCAACATAAACATTGCAATGCGCGGTTTTATCCGCAATCTGCCGCACCAACGCTACATGCTCAGGCGCATCTATCGCGGGTACGGTATTGGGCATTGCCAAGACACTGGTTACTCCGCCTTTTACCGCAGCCATTGTGCCGGTCGCAATAGTCTCCTTATCTTCTCTGCCCGGTTCACGCAAATGAACATGCATATCAACCAACCCCGGCAAAACAATCATACCGGTAGCATCGATAGTTGTATCTGTCTTGACCTTCCCGCTCCTTCCCGTGGCAACCTGCACAATACAACCGTTGTCTACAAGAATATCGCCGACCGCATCCAGATTACGCGCCGGATCAACAATCCTACCGTTTTTTATGAGCATCTTCATCGAGTCGTTCCCTCGCCTGCGCAACTAAAAATAAAACCGCCATTCGTACTGCGATACCGTTGGTAACCTGTTCTAAAATAACCGAATTCGCTCCGTCAGCAACCTCGCTTGACATCTCAATACCCCGGTTGATCGGGCCGGGATGCATAACCACAATGTTCTTTTTTAGTTTGGCAAGCCGTTCCTGCGTAATGCCGTAATTACGGAAATATTCCATTTGTTTGGGAAAAGCACTCTGTTCATCACGCTCAAACTGCATGCGAAGGACATTGACCGCATCGGCGTCTTGCAGGGCCTCGTCAATATTGGTAGCAACCGTAACGCCCATCTCTTCAATTGCCGGCGGAATAAGCATCGGCGGTGCGCATACCGTAACATGGGCGCCGAGCTTCGTCAAACCCCAGATATTTGAACGGGCAACCCGGGAATGCGCGATATCTCCGATAATACACACCTTGAGCCCTTCGATCCTGCCAAGTTTTTCCCGCAAGGTAAACATATCCAGCAACGCCTGCGTAGGATGTTCATGCCACCCGTCTCCCGCGTTAACAACGCTGATATCAAGTGTCCGGCCCAGGATAACGGCAGCTCCCGAATAATTATGGCGCATAACCACGATATCGGCTTTTAAAGCCTGTATATTCTTTCCCGTATCAATAAGCGTCTCGCCTTTTTTTACGCTTGATGTTTCCGTCGCGATATTGATAACGTCGGCGCTTAAACGTTTGGCCGCGACTTCAAAAGAAATACGCGTGCGCGTTGACGGCTCAAAAAATAAATTAACCACGGTTTTCCCCCGTAAAGCAGGCACCTTTTTAATATCGCGGCTTGAAACCCCCTTAAACCCTTCTGCCGTCGCAAGAATAAGTTCGATCTCGTGCCGGGTCAAACCGTCTAAACCCAACAGGTCTTTTTTATTCCAAACCAGTCCGCTCATAATTGCGTCTCCGTCAGCACAACCTCGTCTTTTCCATCGCTTTCTTTTAATCTCACTTCCACCTGCTCATTCGGAGCTGTCGGTATATTTTTCCCGACATAATCGGCACGAATCGGCAGCTCGCGATGCCCGCGGTCAACAAGCACTGCCAATTGAATCAACTTCGGTCTTCCTAAATCAACGATGGCATCCAGCGCTGCTCGTACCGTTCTGCCGGTATAAAGGACATCATCGACTAAAACAACGTTCTTCCCGGTAATATCAAAATCAATCTCGGTGCTATGGACAACCGGCTGGGCAGAAACAAGAGTGAGATCATCCCGATAAAGAGTTATATCTAAAATCCCCACAAAAGGAGCTTGCTTTTCAATGCTCATAACACATGCCGCAAGGCGCTTGGCTAAATATGCCCCGCGATTCCTGATACCGATAAAACAAAGATCGGCCAGCCCGTGGTTCTTTTCAAGGATTTCGTGTGCCATACGCATAAGTGCGCGGCTCAGCGAATCTTCATCGAGGATTTTTGATTTTTCCACCATACCGCTGCTCCTTTTACTGTCCTGCTGGCTTACTCCTCCCGATAAGATATGCGCCCGTAGAGGAGTTCCTTCGCGACGCTTTCCGCACACATATAACTACGAGAGGCTAAACCGTATAAAAAAACCCAACCACTGCTTTTTGCAATGATTGGGTATGTAATTTTTAGTATGCATTTTCCTCACCTTTCTGGCTTCGCAGAGCCAGTTTAAAGGTTGCTCGTATTTCTTTAAATATACCACCCCGGCAGGCTTTTGTCAAGGGTAGTTCAACTTAAAAACGACCCGGGTTGCAAGGTCACAAGTAAAAACGTGATTGCCTGACTGCCGTCAGGCAGGCCGCGTCGCGATAGCTACTTAATTAATCGCTCCTCACAATGACGAAAAAGAAGCGTCATTGCGAGCCCGATTTACCCACAACAAATCGAACAATGGGCGTGGCAATCTAAAACTACGTGTCCGCCACCGGCGGAACACAACCTATGAACTAGCAGCTACGGGCCAACCTACTATTTTTTAACTTCTACGGGAGCTAATTCAACAGCTTTCGGCGCGCTTTTAAGTTGCTGAATGTCGGCGACAATGCCATCTATTTTTGCCATTAATTCTTTTTTCTCATTGGCAGAAAGGCCGAGGTTCCCTTCAAGAGAATTGACTTTATCGGTAAAATCCCTGATGCGGACATCAAGTTTTTTGACATTCGCCTCAAACAGATTTACCCGGTCATTAAACAAAAGAAGGTTATTCTTAATAAACCGTTCCTGCTCATTGGCGCGAATATAACTATAGCCGAACAAAAAAACCGTGATAAGAGCAATGACCACAATAAATCCCCAATTTTTCATCGTCTCCTCCTTTTTTGTCACCTTTTCTTATCGATAACAAAACCCGTTCTTCAAGTCTTCAATCGCATGGCTAATTCGTGCAATGTCTGGACCAGGAATGACTGCAAAAATAGAATAAGCAAAAACGCGATAACGGGAGAAATATCAATGGACATCTTAAGGCTAAACGGCAGAAGTTTACGGATAGGATACAGGATCGGTTCGGTGACAGCGTTCAAAAACTGCACCAAAGGATTAAACGGGTCGGGGTTGACCCAGCTTAAAAGCGCCCGGATCAAAACAAGCCAATAGAGTGCGGTTAAAACAACGTTTACGATACCGGCAAACGCGGTAATAAAATTGGCGAGGATAAACATAGTTATATTCTATCGAGAAAAGAGCGATTGTCAAGCTTCGTACAAATCAAAATAATCCGGGCTTCAAAGTCAAAAAGTCACAACGTCACAAGTAAAAACGTGATTTCCTGACTGCCGTCAGGCAGGCCGTGTCGCGCTTGCGATTAAACTAAATGCTCCTCGCAACGACGACATGCCATATGTCATTGCGAGCCCGATTTACCCGCAATAAAACTAAAGATGGGCGTGGCAATCTAGCTTCCACCCCGCCACTGGCGGAACTTAGCCTATGAGCTACGACCTACGAGCTACGGGCTAAAACGACTCTCTTGCTACAAAAAACGAGGCGCAGAGTTCTGATTTGGCAGGGGCTTACGGCTGATAAACCCGAGACAGAACTGCATGCGCCTCTAAGCTTTTTTCAATATACTCGCAGATTCTCCTGTTTCAAGAAAAACCAATACGCGGCTTATCCCCTCATCAGTAGCAACAACCTGGTCTTCTTCCATTTTTAAGATCTCAGCTACACAGGCGCCGATCTTTCTCATACGCGCCGCTGCGTCCTGAGACATACGGCATGACTGCGCATACTCCTGCACGCGGACGCCCGAAGGAATAATGCCGGCATTAACCATATTCTCGATCTGCGCCCACTCTTTATCGAGTTCCTGTAAAGAAAGCTGCTTCCCGACACCCACCAATGCCTGCGGAACAGGCTGCACCTGCACCGGCAACGCGCGCATATCAATACCACCCGTAGCATCTGCTGAAGGCGTAACCCTGGGGACACTATTCCCTGCACCTGTGCCCTCTTGATTACCTACGCCGGCTTTTTCTTCCCATACCGCTCTATCAAACGACGCCACGCGTAAATTAAGAGGTCTACGCCCGCCGATCCGCTCACCCGGCGCTGCATCAACATACACCGTGCGCGTATCTGCGCGAACGCTTAATGCAACCATAGTACGAGCAAAATCGCGCTGACGGACCTCCGGAGAATCCTGCCCAACCATGGACATCGTGAACCAACTAAAAATATTAGTTGTATACAAAGAGTCGATACGCAAATTTCTATCGGCAAGCAACCCGGAAAGCTCCCCAAACCCCTGAAAGTCTCTAATGTCCCTGCGGAAAATTGCAATTCTTCCCTCAAGGAACATCCTCTGCACGTATCGAAACCCTTCTTCCGTGGCAAACCACCGGGTTTGCGGCTGGGTGCCTTCCAAAAGCATCTCGATATCACGCAAGTGATCTGCATGGTATCCCGCGTATGGCACCGCAGAACCAACGGGAGAATAAATAGTTTCTTCAATATATTTCAAAAAAAGCTTCTTAAAATTCTCCCTGGCGCCGGGACCTTCTCCAACCTCGACAAGCGCTCGTTTAAGAGCATGCCAAGCGGCAATCTCTAAATCATTGACATCGGCAATAAAGCCATATTGTGATTGACGGGCAACCATGATATCGAGATTCAAAAGGCTGCCGAAACCAACATGAACCCCCGTACCTCGCCCGGGAGCCTGCGCAAGCTCCTGCAAGGCATCCTCCTGATTCTCTTCATTTGAAAATATAAACGGCTTCTGCCTCACCCGATAATCTTGATCTAAAACTCTTTCTACCCCATCGGCAAGAGACGCATGCATCGGCTCTCGGGCATCCGCACGTGACCCGCTACCGCTTGTTTCTTCCGTGCTTGAAGCTACAGGCGCAACAGGCTTCCCGGAATCGGCATTTTTCGTCAACACAGAAATCGCCGTCGGCGCATTTACTACCGGACGAGCCAACGGCAACTCAACGCGGAATATCGAACCTTCCCCCACTTTTGATTCTTGTACATACACCTTGCCGCCATGACTTTCGGCGATTCTTTTGCATATACGCAAGCCTATGCCATGCCTTAAACTAGTATCGTTACCGCTCTCCACCTTCGATGTCGCACCTAAAGCAAATATTTCTTCCCAACGGGATATATCAATTCCTGCGCCTTTATCCTCCACTTCTAAAACCACAGAACCGCCATCAACAAAAAGCCGCACTTTTATCGGCGCATTGTTATGTGTCGCCTCGCGCGCATTGCGGATCAAATTATCGAATAATAACCAAAGCCCCAACCATGAACCTGTTACTGTGACACCTCCTTCGACAGGCGTGTTGCTCACAATACGTTCCTCCCGCTCCACTTTACTTGAACCCTGTGACCGGTTTAAATATGCTATAAGCGCTTCCAACAACCAATTAACGTCAATTGCATTCTTAGTTTTTGTGCCAAAAGTATCGCCCTTGTGATAATTATCCAGAAGCTCGCGGGCAATCCCGATTGAAAGCTGCATCTGGCCGAGGAAGTCCTCACATTTCTCCGGAGACCCGAAAAATTCGATCAAGAATTCCCTTACTTCTTTATCCGCAAAGAATTCGGCTGCAAGCGGAAACAAAACTTCAATATCCTCCATATCAAATTCCGAATTCTTATCGCCCCGGCTCTTTTTCGCGGCCACTCTGTCTTGCAATTCTCCCAAAAAGGCTTTCCCTTTCACTGCAAGATCCGGCGGCAAATCATCACAGACAACTTCAGCCCACGATATCGGTTGACCAGCAAGATTCCGAAGCTCATGTTCCAGCATAGCCTTTGCCGCTTTCTCTTCATCCGCATCGGACGAAAGAGACGTATTGTTTTCTAACGGCATTGAGAGACGGGCAAGAATAGCGCATGTATCCTTAATCGGATATCCGTTTAGATTTTCCGGCTTGTCTAACGATATAAAACCGTCCTCGGCCTTTTTTACAACAGCATCTTTAATCTTCGGTCTATTAGAAAGCGCGCCCTCTTCTCCCGTAGGAGCCAACAAATACCGGACCGGCGAATCAGGATGCAGCCTATTATAGGCATCCGCGAGTTTCTGGGCATACTGAAGAATTCCGGCAAAGAAATCATCGGCGTCATGCGTAGCAAGAAAATCTGCCGACGGATTAATTGCCCGCAGGATCCATACCTTCTCACCACGATAATAATTTTCCAGGATAAGCACGGAGCCTGCGAATTGCCGCTCAAATCCTTGGCCGGATGTAAACAGCACTGCCGTTACCAGAGATGGATAAAACATGAGCCCGGATACCGCGGTATAACAAGCGTCGCCTATATCGCCGGCCATTTCACCGAGAATTCCGCGCGTGGCAAAAGCATGTACAGGCGTCGTCTCTCCCGCTTTAATCTGTTTACGCACCTCATCTTCGAATATCTTGGGGAAGAAGATCTTGGTTAATTCCTTTGCGTCACTCGTACCGACCCTATCCTTCAATACATGCTCGGGCAAAATATCGTACGCACACTCAAGAATCATGTTTATACTCCGCGCGGTGAGCGTTTTCATGTCATTTTCAGCTACTTGCTGACGGAGTATAGGCCGGACGCTCAGAATTTCAACCCAAAGCGCGGCTATAACCAGTTCCCGCAACTGACGCTGTTTATCAAGATTAATACCGCTGCTGCGAATTGCCATTGCCAAATCAAGACTTGACCGCGCATTAACAACCGCACTCAAACCATTATTGAGGAGACGAATTTTATCCTCAAGGCTTGTGCGTGCCTTCTGATGAGGAGCCTGTTCAAGACCCGCCATAGCCTGGTCACGAAGATCTGCCAGGATCCCACGAACACGAAGGCGCAAACCTTCAAAAGGATTCTGCTGATCCAGCGACAATACGTAATCAATAACTCCGCGATACCACGCAAAAGCCTTCCCGGCATCGGGAGAGAACGTTTTGGGACCAAGGAACGCAACAGGAAAATCGCTTTCTGTCGCTAAAACATCTGCATCAATCTTCACGCCGCCGGAACCGTCTTGACGCGACACTGTTTCGTGAAATTCCCGCACGAAATCCAACAGATTCTTCCCCCGCGCTGAGCCATGCCCCCATATTGCCGTAAGAAAACCCGTGATCGCTCCCGTCAAAGGGCCTATCACCGGATGATCAACAGATGCTTCAGGGATATCCTTCTTTTCAAAAATATCCATCCGTAACGTCTCAAGTATCTTCTTAAGCTGCGCGATCCCTTCCGGTCCCGTTTCTGTTACCCCGATACCAGGTAAATTGAATTCCGCTAAAAGCTCTGAAGAAACCGGCACGCCTTTAGACAAAGAGCGATGCAGAAAAATTATCGTCCCGTTAGCAAAAAAGCCGAATTCCGGTATATAGGAATCGAACAAAATCCTCCAATCAGAAGCCTCATCGGATTCTTTCATCGCCTGCGCGGATAAAATATTGTTCAACCCGCGCAAAGAAGCAAGCTCTTTTTCCCGAGGTAGTTTCCCGCACCATTGCATGATACCATCGAGGATATCTCCTTTTTCGGAAATAATATTAAGCATGTCGAGATACTCAATGAGTTTTATTTTTTCCAGGGAAATTGTTTGATTCTCGTCTGCCATCAAGAAGGTAATAAACTCCGGCATTTTTTCGGCATAGGGATCATTGCGGAGAAACGTTCTTACCCGCGCAATCCATTTTTGTTCGCGCATGTCACTCGTAACCCCTACCCGCGCAAGAAGCCGTATCAGGTTTGCATAAAGATCAACCGGCCCTGCCTGCCCTTTCTGAGGAAGAAACCGCCGCATCCCATCCAAAGGATCCGGGGTACTAATAAAATACGCCGTAATCTCTTCTATCCATGCAACCCGATCAATTCCCCGATCAATGAGTGCCGAGCTAAAATCAAGGACCTTCCCCGTAATACCTGTTTGGATAAGCCTGTCACACACATGCACAGGATCTTCTGTCCTTACAACCGCGCCGATAAGCTGTTCTGGGTTACGGAAGAAATCGAAATTTCCGCTTGCATCACGGAATTTCTCCAGTTCCGCAGCCAATCTGCTAAAAGCATGCAGGAGTGCCAATGGATTTTGCTGCGACAGAGCGGCTCTTATGGCTATTCGCACGCTAAAAGGACGGACCCCCAATTCACGCAATTGGCCAATGAGCGTCTTGGTGCTCGCCTCTATTTCTGCCTGATCAGCCCTATTCACGAGCAGCCGCATAAATTCCTCGATATCAGAATGATAAAATCCGCTATCTTTGACAGACAAAAAGCGGATAAATTCTCCGTAGCCGGAAGCAGCATTTTCCCGTAAACTTTTTCGTACGTTCCCGGCGCGCGCGATATTTTTTGCAAGCTCATTCCGCAGCAAGGCATATTCTTTACCGGGAATTGCGCGTTTTAATTCCGCGCGCAGCTTTCCAACTAAAACAATATTCGCCATCTTATTAAACGCTTTCGTGAAAATTCCCGGAAGCCGCCCTGCGCGCGCCGCAGGCGTTTCTTGTGCAACATCCCAAAAACCTTCTCCCTGTTCCAAGTCTTGCGTAGCCCGCCCCGGCTCTTCTCTATGCTGAACGCCGCCTGCCGTCTTTCGGTCAGCTGCGAACAACCCCTCGGCTTCTTTTAAAACATCCGCTTCGCAATCTTTAATTGTCTTACCGGCACGCAAGGAACGCATATAAATACGCGCAAGCTTCTCGATACTTGATTCGCGCGCAGACAAATCAGCTATTTCCCTCAGATGACGGGCAATCGCAGGCATAAATTTGACATGCGTCTGTGCCAGCTCTTCAAAGGCACGATACCGACGATGCGCCTGCGCCAGCATTTTTTCTTCATTAATACGGGCTTGTATTTCAGGGGATGTATTCTGCTGAGCCCTTTTGACCCGGTGCGAACCAGACTGTTCGGCGCCCGCTGCCCGGCTTTCCGCTAATTCTTCGGCTCGATCAAGAATTGAGGTAGGAAACACCAGGCCGTCGTGACTATTGATTTCCGTGGCCTCAAAAGCAACCTCAAAGTGAAATCCGTTGTCCTGCACAATACTGTTAATGGGGTTCGCGGCTTGCGCCAGCATCTGAAGGATTTTCTGCGAATCAAGAAGGTCTTCTTCGGACATCCCCCGCAACGCTTCCCAGAGAAAAATCGCGTCCATGTTCACAAGCTGGTCTCCGGCGGAACGGCCAAAAGAATCGTTAATGACTTTAAAACCAAACCGGTTTTTCTCTTCCCCAAGCGTCTGCCTTCCCGACGCTTTCATCACCTTTTCAAACTTCCGGAATAAACTTATTTCGGGGGGAACGCTGGCATCATTGTAATCGGTGGCAATAATAGCCTGATGGATGATAAACATCTGCCACCCATATCCGGTTGCAGTGACGCAATAAAAAGTATCCGGCGGCCCGCGCACGAAAAAGGTGACTTTCCCCATATCCCGCACTGTCATAAGATAACTAAGCACCGCAAACAAATGGTCGCGCTCAAGATATAACCGCTGCTGTCTCATGAGCGGCTCAACCGCCTTTTCCGCGTAAAGTTTTGCCCCTTGTTCACCGCGGGTTTTTATTTCGCGTTCCTCGATAAAACGCTGAAGCCCCTGAAGCGCCTGCCGTTGCGCGCCCGTATTGATAACCCCCAGGATAGCATTCTGCCGCTGATGCAAAAGCTGCCCCTGACGCACCCCATGCAACGGAGTCCCTTCATCATGCGGCCTTCCCGTCACCTGCTCAGGCTGCACTACCCCGGACAATTCCAATGATTCTTTGACAATACGCTGCATCATTTCTGCCGCGCCGAATTGTTTCTTAAATTCACCGCTTCCAAACTGCCCCGGATCGGCGATAGAAACAGCTGCGGCAGGAAGATACGGGATAAATATATATTGCGATACGACGTGTGCCAGTTTCTGTTGTAAGGTTGTATCATTCTGCTCCATGCCCCAGGCATTGCCGCAAATCCGTTTGATCGTATCGGCAGCCGTCTCTCCCTGCCGGACACGAAGCAGCATAGTGGCGAATTGATGCGGAGCGGTATGCATCAACGGAACTCCCTCATCATCAAACAAATATCCTGACAGCCGGTCAAAAGAAAGAATTTCAGTTTGGGGGATGCCGTCAGAATCCTTTTGCCGCGCAGCCTTATTCAATGCGCGGATGTCATCAAACGTAATGGCCGGCAACGCTGCATTTTCTGCCTCTCCCTCTTCCGTTTGCAAAGGGATTTCAACGTAGACATACTGAGAAAATTCTTTCTCCAGCTCTTCCTGTAAACCACGCAGAAGCTTCACTATCTCTTCGGTTGTTTTTCCCTGTGCCGCTGCGGCGATCTCGTCAGACATGCTCCCCATACGCTTTAACGGCGCTCCTGTAACCCTATGGAAATATGACCGGGCAACCCGTTCCGCTTCAAAAATCAGATAATCCGCAGTAAATTTCCCGTAATAGCGGTCACGCAGCGACAACTTTAACATATCCGCATATACCAACCAGGGATTTTCCGTGTTTTGGATAAACCTGACTATATCGTCATAAATAATGGCGTCTGCCGGAAGCCGCATCCCCAATGTTTCCTCCCTGGCCTGCCAAGCCGCTCTTTTTATCTTTGCGTTCACTCCCAACTGCTGCGCACATAATCCCTCCACTACCATCGCGGCCTGATGTGAATCCGCGGTTGATAACCCGTGGTGCCGGGATACTACTTCCGCCAGCTCATGCGCCAATACCAGTTTCAGGACAATCGCGATATCTTCTTTTGACAACCCCGCAGCTTCCAGCCGTACGCGTAACGCATCTGTATTGATACTAATAACTCCTTTGCCATTTTCATACCATGCCGATGCTTCATCGCCTTGGGATAACGTTGTTTCTTGCACGGTTATCGCAACCCCGCCTACCGTTATCGTGCCGCCGCCTGTCTGCAACGCGCTTACAGCCGTATCAAGCGACTGCGAAATCTCCGGCATTATCCCATCGGCCACCGTAAACACCGCATCACTTCCTTGCGAGGCA